>ERZ795050.4670-NODE-4670-length-12264-cov-9.012122_pt1 | contig 12264 bp, 9 predicted proteins | sample MGYA00375134_ERZ795050 | MGnify/ENA primary metagenome ERZ795050 (study PRJEB30179, sample SAMN05720221) | activated sludge metagenome | isolation source: Anaerobic digester | place: Japan | collected 2015-05-26 ... | reverse complement strand
CCCTGTCCCTGCCCCCTGCCCCCTTCACCCTTCACACTTCACCCTGCTCCGCCCCCTGCCCCCAGTTTGGTGCTATAATCTCCGCCCGGAACTGGAGTGTGTTTTGAATATCCGGGCATGGGTAAAATACGGCATCGTGCTTGGCGCCTTTTGGGTGGCCGACTTTGCATATTCCCAGACCCCAGACGAACAATTTGCAACTGCTGAAAATACTTTCCGTTTTCAGGATTATGTCGGCGCTGAAAAGCTGCTTTCTGAGCTGCTCTACCCTGAGGTTTTGCTTTCCTCTACTGCCGACATCATCAAGGCCCATGAATACTTGGCGGCCTGTTACTACTGGCTAAAAAATGAAAAACGCCTTGAAGAAGAATTCACAGTCCTGCTGACACTAGCTCCTCGCCATGAACTTGATGCCTTTTACTACCCTTCTGCTTTTATTGAGCATTTTGAGCAAACCAAGCGTCGCATGGCAGAATTGCACCTGATTGACCCTGAAATCGAGCCTGACGATGGACCCGAGGTAATCTGCGAAGGCCGCGAGGTTTCAATAGAACGTCGTTCATGGGTTCCGAATCTGGTCCCCTTTGGCGTTGGGCAATTCATAAATGGCCAAAAAACCAAAGGAGCACTGTTTTTAAGCGGCCAACTGCTCACCTTGGGGATGAACATCGGGGCATATGCTAGCATTGAGGGCCTGCGAGGCGACGACGGTCTGTTTTCCCATAATAATGCGATTACAGCCAGGAAACTTCGCATCGTCCAGTATGTTGGGCTTGGCGCCTTTGGAGCGTTGGTGATCTGGGGCATCGTTGACGCCTTTATGAATTACGAGCCGTACAAACGCACTTTCAAAGTCGTCCCATGTCCAATGCTTGAAAGTAGTAACGCCGGAATAGCTATTTGCACCACTTGGTGATAGGGTTTACATCACTTGGTGATAGGGAGGTCCAACTTGGCAGTTTTAATCCTGTTTAACAGTGACAATCAGCCACAACAATTCCCATTGTTTCGCCTTGTAACGACCCTTGGCAGCGATCCAAGCTGCGACATCCAGCTACCCGCTGCTGGCACCCAACCGGCCCACGCCGAGATCATCGCCGAAGGTTCGACCTACCAGATCCTGCCAATGGACCGTGGTGCCGAGGTGATAATCAACGGACGCAAGGTTAAAAAGGCTTTGCTTGCAAACTGGGACGTTATTAGACTGGGTGACAACACGCTGGTGTTCAGCGCCCAAGACGCACCCTTTCAGCAAAAGCAATCAGATGAAAAGCAGGCCATGAAGAGCCTAGACAGGATGGCCGTTTTTTCAAGCAGGCTTATGGAGGCCAGAAGCCTAGACAAGGCTTTGACCACCCTGCTGGATGAAACTCTGGCTTTGACCCAGGCCTCAAAGGGCTTCATTTTGTTCCTGGAAAACGGCGTCCCAGTTGTCAAAGTTGCCAGAAATATCGACCGCAAGGTGCTACCAGATGATGAGGCGCTATATTCGGAAAGCATCGTTCAAAAAACGCTTGAGGAAGGTCAACCCCAACTTGTAACCGACGCCATGAGTAACCACGAGTTTTCAGGCTGCACCAGCGTCATCAACCTGAAACTGGCCTCAGTGATGTGCTTGCCCCTGAAAATTGGCGGGGAAACGCTAGGCGTTTTATACCTTGGGACCGACAGGCTTTTGGACCTGTTTGACCAAGTCACCCTGCGAAGCTTGAATGTTTACACGGCCCAAGCCTCAACCATCGTTCAACACGTCATGCTGCTGGAAAGCTTGGAGCGTTCAAACAAATTCCTAAAAGATGAAGTCCAGGCCTCCAGATTTGGCTCGCTGATAGGCTCCTGTCCTAGCATGCGGGGCGTTTTCGACAGGATTTCCAGGGTTGCCCCAACCGACGTGCCGGTGCTAATACTAGGCGACACTGGCACAGGCAAAGAGCTTGTCGCCAGGGAGCTTCACGGCCGCAGCCCTAGGTCAAACAACCCATTCGTAGCCATTAACTGTGGCGCAATTCCTGAAAATCTGCTTGAAAGTGAACTATTTGGCCATACAAAAGGAGCGTTCACAGGAGCGGTGGCAGCAACCTTAGGAAAATTCCAGCTAGCCTCAGGTGGAACGCTGTTTTTGGATGAAATCGGCGAAATGCCACTGCAATTGCAAGTCAAGCTGCTGCGAGTCCTGCAAGACAACATGGTCACCAGAATTGGTGGCACCCGACCAGAGCGTGTAAACGTCCGAATTATCGCGGCAACTAACAAAAACCTTCAAGAAGAAGTCCGAGAAGGCCGCTTCAGAGAGGACCTGTACTATCGAATCAATGTTGTCCCAATCACGCTTCCAATGCTTAGAGAACGTGGCGACGACATAACCATGTTGGCCACCTTCTTTTTGAAAAAGTTTGCCGCCGAGTTCCAATCTCCGGCCCGCTCCTTTTCACCTGAAGCGATGAAGGCTATGGCCCAGTATCCATGGCCTGGAAACATTCGAGAGCTGGAAAATCGAGTTCGACGGGCGGCGCTGTTTTCCACTGGCCCCCAAGTACTGGAGCCCGATCTGGAGCTGCCAGACAACCTTGATGACCAGTTTGAGCCACTTGCAATAGCCAGGGAAAAATTTGAAAGAGACTATGTTTTAAAGGCGCTTGATATTAGTCACCAGAATCGAGCAGCGGCCGCCAGACTTTTAGGGGTTGAGCCAAGAACGGTCTTTCGCTATTTGGAACGTGAACGTGATGCTGGCCGTCAGGTATGACAGGCGTGATCCAGATGTCATGTTTTTTGGTTTTGAAAACTTGGATTGGCGCTGGCGCTTTTACATTTGATGCGTTAAATCCAGGACTTTGACGGGAAACAGATTTGGCACAAGCATTGCTGACACACACACAGGCGGTCAAAAGGACGTGCATAGGCGCCGTCCTTGTTGCCCTTGTACTTTGTGGAGGCTGCCTGTGGCCATCAGATATTACAGAACGTCAGGAATTCGGTTACAGCCCAACAATCGATCGTTCGTTGGTAACACCCAATCCAGATTCGATTGTGGAATTAACCTCACTGATTACAGACTTTTCAGTAACTGGGGCCATCGCAGACTTGGACACGGAACTAGAAAACCTGGAATTTCACTGGTACCTTGGATATTTGGAATGGACACAACCAAAACCTCCCGATTTCACTGGCTATCAAGCGATTCGGCTGAACGCATGCGCCTTCCAGGAGGAACTGAGCCCGCCAGGTTCGATTCACACACTAGAATTGATAGTTTCCGATGGTCCAATCACCTTCGATCGCGAGCAAGGTCGAACAATACAAGGGGGTTACGCCTATTTAAGTTGGACTCTTCGTTCACAGGTGGTGTGCCAATGAAACGTTTAACAAGCTTGTTGGCATTGCTGATTTTATCAATCGGCCTTGTTGGCTGTGGTGGTTCTGACAGCGCTTTTGATGGTGACGTTACCACTCTTGATTTGCCTTCAAGCGAATATTCCCCACGGGGAGGATGCTCGTCTGATAAGGACTGTTTATCAGGCCAAGGCTGTTATCACCAATTGGGCGTTTGTCTTGATTTCCCTTACAATAACCCCCAATTTTCAGTAGCAATCGATCCCCCCTTGGATAAAATGGCGGTCGGAGACCAGTTTGTTGGAGTTACACCTGGCCTTGATGGAAACTTGGATCTGACCTTGGCCAGCCCTGCAGTACTGTCAGGTACGATCTTCCACGCTGCTGATTTGTCTTCTTGGAACGATTATTTAAGATCCGGCGAGGCTAATCTGGTTGCAAAAGGACCTAGTTGCCCAGGAAAGCTGGTTGCAACCGCTCATGGGCGGATTTCTGGGACACAGCTGCGTTCCGAGGCTTTGGCCGTTTTTAATGATGAAAACGGGGTTTGGCAGTATCAACTGCCCTTGCTTCCAGGGTCGTCTTACGATGCCACCTTTATCCCGTCTGCCGCTGATGGAACGGTCACGCTGCCTCCACATCGGCTTAGCCTCAAGGCTACTTCTTCATCAAAGTTTGACATCGTGTTGCCCCCCAAAGATGACTACGTAAAGGTTGATGGGATTGTTTTGCTGGCTGAAACCCCGGTGGTTGGAGCCAAAGTTTCAAGCCTGATCGGTGATTTAGCGATTGGCACCAGCGCTGTAACCGATGCTGAAGGTCGGTTTTCCATAATCCTACCACCTGAAGCCGGTAGGGTCTCGATTTTGGTCAAGCCTGGCCTTGATTCCAGGCCATTTCCTGTAACCGAGGTAGCTTGGGAGGAGGGACTGGAAGAGTTTATGGACGAATATCAATCTTCGCCTTTGGTAGTGGTCAAGATTGATACTGATATCCCTTTAAGGCAGATTTCAGTCCAGGTGCTAAGCGGTGAAGAATCCCTGCCAGTTGGGCTTGCCAAGGTGACTTTTAACGGCACGTTGGCCAAAGGTTCGTACTCAACATCTGGAATTACTGATGAAAACGGGATTTTAACGCTGCCCTTGTTTGAAGGCAGTTATCAGGTCACGGTTGTACCTCCTGGAGATTCTGGCTTTGCTACTACCCGCCGAGTGATTGACTTGGTTCATTCGCAATATCAAGCCTTTATGATTTATTTGGACCCCAGAGTTAAGATCCGCGGGACTGTTTTAGACAACGGCATTGGGGTACCAAAGTCGAATGTGATGCTGATGACGGACCGTTCTGACGTCTTAACGGCCAGCTTTAGTGGCGCCAACGATGTCTTTTTCTCGACTATGACCAATGATTTTGGCGAGTTTGAAGTTGCGGTCGATCCTGGTCGTTATGCGATTACGGTTACTCCCCCTGCTGGGATGGCTAGGACGGCTGGGGCATCGCTGGATTTGGATACTGATAAGTATCTGACAATCAATCTGCCACAAGCGACCTTGATTCGTGGCAAGGTCAATTTTGCTACTGGCGATTTGGTTCCAGCAGGCTCAAGAGTGCGTTTTTTCTTGAATATTGATGATCCCTCAAAGCTATGGGCGATTGACGGGACAAACTTTGCTGGCGAGTTGTTGAAGGTTGCTGACGTTATCATGATCCAAGACGGCTTCTTCGAGGACGTAGTTCCACTTCTGGAGTGGACTGAGAACAAGTCTGGTAGCAAAGAAATTGATCACACTACCGACTCCCCACCGGAGTACGACAGCGAGCCTAGTGACTCCACCCCACCAGCAGAGGACGAAGGCGGTGTAGGATTCCCACTGCCACCCATTCAGGAAGATTGATTTAGAATCGTTGCTTTATCTGTCGAACGCGGCTCTTTACTCAAACGCTTTGACTACAGCCTCAGCACAACGCTTGACACCGTCAGGTGGTTGCTAAACTAGACCCAGTTGTTTTGAATACAAACCTGCATCCCATGGATTGTTAAAGGATTTTTAATTTAGGTCGGAACTTAAGAAAAGGCGGGAACTACAACGCCGACTACTACTTATACGTCCGGCCACCAAAGATCGCAGGATGGAACGATTTCGTCAATATACACAGGCGTATCACCAAAGAGTCGAGCACAGTCATCCTTGGAAAGCCTGCTAATACCAACTAGGCAAGCATCAAAATTGGTAGTTTGCTGGTCCGTCAGTTCTACGTTCCACTTAGCCTCTTCACAATTCGCCTCTTGAAACCACTGCAGGAACTCAGCTTCACTGCCAAACTGTTCGCAGATTTCCATGTAGGCGTTCCCCAAATCGGTGCGATAGGCCTTACAGGCAGTAGTTGCCGTCGGGTTGGCTTCGGGCTCGTTTTCGCCCATATCACAAGCTGCGAAGGTCAGGGCCAACAAGAGGGCGCTGCCGATTGCTAAAAATGTCTTCTTCATTTCATAAACTCCTAAAAAAGTTAAAAAGTCGCCTTATGTTTCTCCCACCTACTAGCGTTTTCTTTGGGGTGGGGCCTTTTTGCCGGTGCTGGTTTCCACACGAACTGGCTCGGGTGGCTTTGGCTCGGCCTTCTTAGCTGCCGGTTTCTTAGCAGGAGCTGGGGCCGGCTTAGCCTCCTCAACCTGGGCGGCTGCTGCCGCTTCTTTCAGCTGGGTAAGCTCAGCGTTCGCAGCTTCCAGAGCCTTGGTAGCCTCGTCGAGCTTGGTCTGTAGTTCAGCAGCAGCTGTCTTAGCGGCCTCAAGTTCGCCCTTGGCTGCTTCGAGCTCTGCGGTTACTTTGCCTGCGTCTTCCTGGCACTTGGCCAGATCTTTCTTAGCCTGATCGTCGCAACCGGCGAAAGCCAGAGCAACTGCCGCCACCATGGCGATCTTGGTTACTAGCTTCATAAAAACCTCCAATTGAAACCTAGTTTGGGCCCGATCCGTACCAGACCCACAGCCGCACCAATCGCGGCACCATTACAGGTGTCGCTAATATCATCCTATCTGTGTCAAATGTCAACCCCCTGCACCGGTCAAAAAATAGCCAACGTTATTTCGAACAATCTCAAGTTCCGAAAAAGATGAACAAGATTGTTTGTCCTGTTCAGCGTTTAATCTCTTCGTTACAGTTGTAAAACATGTCCGGGGGCATCCTTCCGGGAGCCAGCTCGCCGTGCCATCCCAACGGTCACTTTAGCAATGCCCGAGCCGGCGCATGGTCGCAAAAGTAGCCCCCAAAATCACCCTTCGAACTCACACAGTGGCTTTTAGGTGGTGTATACTTCTAGTGAAGAAAAGCGCGGAATTTTGCAATAATCTGCAATAGAATTCGCAATAAAGGTAACGGCATGGAAATTCGCAGAGATATTTACCTTGATAAACTGATTTCAAAGAAACACAACAAACTAATCAAAGTTATCACTGGGATAAGGAGATGTGGAAAATCCTATCTTCTTTTCAAGTTGTTTCGCGATCACCTCGTGTCCGCTGGAATTGATGGCGACCATATCATTGAAATGGCTTTCGACCTGTATGAAAACAAGGCGTACAGGGATCCGGAGCTGCTTTTTCCCCACATTAAGGGCCTGATCAAAGATGATGAAATGCACTATGTGCTTTTGGACGAGGTGCAGCTGTTGGGAGATTTTGAAGCCGTCCTCAACAGTTTGGCTCGAATGCAAAATGTAGACGTCTATGTCACAGGCAGCAACGCAAAGTTTCTTTCAAAAGACATCATTACCGAGTTTCGTGGGCGCGGCGACGAAGTTCATATGCACTTTAACAAACCCGAACAAACTATCTGCAACGTTTAGGAGCGTAAAGAAAAAGACAATCAGTCCAAATACCATAAAAAAGTATATTGGTTATTATGAGGACTCGTTCTTGATTGATAGCCCACAACGATATGATATCAAAGGGAAACGGTATATTGACACCCCCTTGAAATACTACTTCACGGATTTGGGACTTCGAAATGCACGGTTGAATTTTAGACAGGTGGAAGAAACGCATGCGATGGAAAATATCATTTTTAATGAGCTGAAGGTCCGATTTAATGAGCTGAAGGTCCGAGGCTACAATGTTGATGTAGGAGTTGTAACCTCAAACGAGGTCAGCGAAACCGGCAATAATGTACGTAAACAGCTTGAGATTGATTTTGTTCGCAATAAAGGTTCCAAAAGATACTACATTCAATCGGCATTGCGGTTAACAAGCGCCGCCATACAAAGGCAGGAACAACGTTCACTGCTAAAGATTCAGGACGGTTTTAAAAAATTATCATCTCAAAAGATGCCTTGGCGCCTCTGTACAATGATGACGGCATATTGATTGTGAGCATCTTTGATTTTCTTTTGAATGAAAACAGCCTGGAAATTTGAGGTTTCTAAAGCAGATTTAGCGGGAATTTTAGGCTAAGGCTATTTTTCGTACGTATCTTTTAGGGAGGGTAAAACCGGCAATTTGGGCAAAATTATGTCTTTCAGTGTTATCTTTTTTAGTCCCAAATTATTGAAATGAAGCCGCGTAGTAGTATTATTGACTTTTGGGCCGTTTTTCGCGGAGGTCGACTGATGCGGTTGTTTTCGATTGTCTCTTTGATGTTGGCTATCCTGCTGATTGCGCCCGATTCCCAAGCTAGAGCGATGCCTGAATACTCGCCCTCCCACGAAAAAATGCTGTGGTTCATGGTTATTTCTGACACACATATAGGGGCTATGGGAAGTAGACCCGTAGAAAACCTGACTTGGGCGGTTAATGATGCCTTTCACATTGTACAACCGCAGATCATTCTAAATTGTGGAGATCTGGTCGATGCAAACGCCGTCGTAGGTATCCCCTGGTCACAACAAGAAGACGAATGGCGAACATACAACAGTATTATTTCTGATTCGGATCGGGCGCTTAGCGAGTACATCGACATTCCTGGTAACCATGATCAATACGGTGATGGCAGCCTGTCTTACTATCGTCAATGGTCTCATTGGGGAAGCCAATATGACCGTACGCAGCACTCAGTCAGGCTCGAGACCGACTTTGGGATTTACCACTTTTTGGGAGTTGCAACACCTGGTAATGATGGAGCAAAGTGGCCAGCAGACAACACTGGCCTTGATCAGGGTGAGCTTGCCTATATCCAGCAGGCGTTCGATGAAAACACTGATGCAAGTTTGCACGTTGTGTTTGGGCATCACCCAACCAGCAGATTCAAGTATGGCAAGGATGAATTTCTTAATGCGTTGAAGCATTATGAGGCGGACATGTACATCTTTGGCCACACCCACAAGTACGAAGCCAGCTTTCAGGACAGTGTTTTGCATCTCAACATGTCAACACTAGGCAAAGGTGATAGGGACAATGTAACAATTGGTGTAATTGACCAAGATTATTTGGCTATGAGGGTTTTTTCGGCTGGGATTTGGCCCTATGTTGTGGTGACTGCACCGGCTGATGCCGGCTTTGCAGGGGGCAATCCGAGGGCGTACTCTGTTCCGCCAGATTGGACCGAGGCTCCGGTTAGAGCGGTTGTTTTTGCCGACAGGGCTCCAGATAAGGTGGAATTCCAGTTAAACAGTGGCCAATGGATTGAAATGACTGAAGTTTCGCCCAGCGTTTGGCAGGGCTATATGGATACAACTGGGCTTGCGGCGGGACGTCACAACTTGACGGTTAGGGCACTGCCTTGGGACCGCTCGGCTCACAAAATTTCCTTTAGGGTTGGTCCTACTGCCTGTTCCAATGGAATCGATGATGATTTCGATGGTTTGACCGACTGGCCTGAAGATCCAGGGTGTGAGTCCCCGGGCAGCAACCGCGAAGATGGCGTAGTAATTGAAGAACCAGACCCGGACCCAGATCCCGAGCCTGACCCGGAACCTGAGCCTGAGCCCGTCCCAGATGAGGCGTCGGAAGAAGTGCTTGATGACGCCCTGGCTGAGGAATTAAATCCGGATGAGGATGTTATAGAGCCTGAGGAGATTGTTGAGGCTGAAGTCGAGCAGGACTTAGGTGCTGAGACGATTGACGAAGAGGCGGTTGAAAATGATGGACTTGAGGATGACCGGCTTGAGGATGACGTTGCTTCCCAAGACACGGATGAATCCCAAGATGTTAGTAACGGTCTTGGCGATGTAACCAATTTTGATGTAAATGGATCGGGTGGCTGTTCTGCTGATGGCGGTAGGACATCTGGCTGGATTATACCCTTGTTTTTGGGTCTGTTATTGGCTGTAAGACGAAAGGTTGGAAAAACGTGTTAAAAACTAAGATATTCCCCATTTTACTTGTAGTTACTGCTGTTGTTGCAGTAATCGTTTGGCGGGTTAACGTTTCCTCGGATGTGGCCTCTGTTCCTGATGAAAAGGCGCATCAGGTTGAGGCTGTTTCCCAGGAACGACCAGCCAAAAGTCAAGCAGCCCCGGTGGAAAGAAGAGCCCCATCGACTGAAAGCTGGACCAGATCAAATGACGATGATCAAAGGCAGCCAGAACGTGCTTATCGCGACCCAGACGTGATGGAATATGGTCAGCCGACGGCTGCTCCAACATACGAAGAGCAGCAAAAGAGGCAGATACAGATTCGACAGGAGCCGCCAAAGCTTACTTTGCAAAGCAGGCAGCTGTTTTTGGATTCACAGTCTGGAAAAAAATTCGGGGATGAAGATTCCGGGAATCCTGCAGCCTTCAACCGCAGGAAATTCGAAGTTAGAATGATTGATCCGTCCCTGCGCTTCAACAAACCCACCTTGCTTCGTAGGCCACCACACGTCCCAGGTCCCCATGACCCAATTGTGAACATAGCCACAAATCCCTTCATGATTCAAACTAAAGAATAGCCCCTGACCCTGCCCCTGACCCTGCCCCCGTCCCCCCCCCCCCCCCCCCCCCCCCCCCCCCCCGCCCCCCCCCCCCTCATTGCCATCAAAACGTTTGAGGTTCATAATCGCTGAGACTGTTTTTGCAAAGGAGGCTTTCGTGGCAGCGGAATTTGCAGGCCATAGCTCTTCGTACAAGGCCCGAAGATTTTTGAACTGGTTCCTGATGGGGTTGACCTATGCCTTTTTGTATATGGGCAGGTACAACCTTACGGTGGCCAAAAATGCCCTTGGAGATTTGATGACCAAGGAGGATTTTGGCCTGATTTTTGGGATTGGGACCTTTGTTTATGCCCTGTCCTTTCTGATTAATGGCCCTCTGACGGACAAGTTGGGCGGTAAAAAGGCGATTTTGGTGTCCTCCTTTGGTTCAGGCACCATGAATCTGCTGATGGGGCTTTTCGTAAAGTCGATTCTAACTAACCCTGGGGCCATTGAAATCAAGCTGACAACAGCATTTTCAGTGCTCTATGCCTTTAACATGTATTTCCAAAGTGCCGCAGCGGTGGCGATTGTAAAGGTTAACGCCTCATGGTTTCACGTGCGGGAACGTGGCGGTTTTTCAGGGATCTTTGGGACCATGATTTCCTCTGGAATCTTTTTGGCTTTCACTGTAAACGGTTGGATTCTTGGCCTGGCAAATACGCTGTCTGATGGAAAGGGTGCCCCGTGGTGGGTGTTTTTCGTGCCCTCTGCGCTGCTGTACACCTTTTTTACGCTTGAACTGTTCTTACTGAAGGATCGCCCATCCCAGGCTGGTTTTGAGGATTTTGATACCGGTGACGCCTCTTCAGGAGAAGGTGACGAGGTACGGATCCTTGAGATTGTTAAACGCGTTTTGACCAATCCAATTATCCTGACCGTTGCGTTTATCGAATTCTGCACTGGAGTAATCAGAAACGGCGTAATGCACTGGTTCCCAATCTATGCAAAGGAAGTGTGGGCACTGCCTTCCAATCATGCTCTCAGGGATGGCGACTGGAGCCACTGGGGAATCGTCGTTGGGATGCTAGTCCTTGGCTTTGTGTTCTTCTTCTTGGCCAGCAAGGTTAAGTCTGGGAAGCGAAAGGCCACGCTAATAGTGTCTGGGGCGCTGATAGCCTTAAGTCCATTCATGTGGGCAGGCTGGGGTGGAATACTGTTCGTGGCTGGAGTCATAGGTGGAAATGTCGCCGGTTGGATTAGCGACCTGTTTTTCCAAAGTCGGCGTGCACCTGCGGCTGGTGGGCTTTATGCCCTGCTGACTGTTGGCATTGTGCTGATGATTTTTACCCTTGGTGGAACTACGAATCAGGTTGGCTGGGTTGGCAAGAATGAACAAGTCCTGAAAAAGGACGATATCATTTTGGAGGTCGCTGGTACTGGCGATTTGGCTGATTGGCCTGCTGTTTCCAAGGCTTTTGCATGCATTCCAGCTACTTGCGAGGGTGAGGGCGTAGTTTGGGACGTGGAGAATTGCCTTTGTACCTCAAGCCCGAAGCGAACCGCGGAAAATCTGGTGGTGTCCGACGGCACAATCAAGCTGCTAGTTGAGCGAAACGGTGAAAAAGTCGAGCTTTCAATGAATGACCCCTTAAAGGTTGGGCGAGCTGGTGATTCCAGACGCTTGTCTGCAGGACCTGTACTTACACTGACGCCATTTTTCCTGGGAGCCTTGATGTTCTTTATTTCACTTGGAGTAATCGGAACCCACGGCTTGTTGTCTGGAACGGCAACGATGGACTTTGGTGGTCGAAAGGGTGCTGCAACAGCAGTTGGAATGATCGACGGTTTTGTATATTTGGGAACAGCAGTTCAAAGTATTTCGCTTGGATATTTGACGACTAAGAACTGGCATTACTGGCCGTTCTTCTTGCTACCCTTCGCAATAATTGGATTCTTACTGCTGCTGAAAATCTGGAACGCAAAACCAGGCAAAAAGTAAACCAATTTAAACCAACGCCCCGCTCCTAAGTAGCGGTAGGAATGGCCCTAGCCCTGACCCAGGCCCTGTCCCCGCCCCTGGCCCTGTCCCTGTCCCCGCCCCTGT
>ERZ795050.4660-NODE-4660-length-12285-cov-7.887163_pt1 | contig 12285 bp, 15 predicted proteins | sample MGYA00375134_ERZ795050 | MGnify/ENA primary metagenome ERZ795050 (study PRJEB30179, sample SAMN05720221) | activated sludge metagenome | isolation source: Anaerobic digester | place: Japan | collected 2015-05-26 ... | reverse complement strand
TTTTAGCATCTTGCTCTTTGATCTTGATATCTTGCTCCTTGATCTTGGCATCTTGATCTTTCATCGTATTTTGATCTTGCTTTATTTGCTTATCCCGAGAATAAATTTCTTCTTTCATTGTGTCAAGCTGAAGCCTAAGATCACGTTTTTCAGCAGCGGCGGCAACAACTGCATCTTCAGCGGCAGTGATTTGCACTCGGAGTTTATCGTTTGAATCTCGTTCAGTTTGTAATTCATTTTTCAATTCGTCGACCCTCCTTCGCAGATCTTCAAGCTCGACTTTGGTTGCGCTATTTCCAGCATTGATCTTTGATGTGATTAATGCTGCTATGCTTCCGATAAGCGCAACTAATCCGGTAACTATGGCAGTTATGGCTTCCGGTGCCATAGGTTATTTCACCGATTTATCTGTGTTAAACTGTTCATAAACAGCTGCTTCTATGGCTGCATCAATCAGTTCAAAATCGAGATGAACCCCATGCTGCTCTAGCCATTTTTCAGCGACATCCATAGCATATACCTTTTTGTCGTTGATAAGTTTTGCGGCTCCAGCTTGTTCAGCCGCGGTAACTGCTATTTTTGCCGCTTCTGCAAGCAATGTGGTAGCATCGCCGTTCCATGATTTTGCTTTTTCCCATAATAACTTTGCCCACGAAACTAAAGCGCCAATGACCGCCACAGCAACAATCGGTAATAAAAATTCAAGCAAACTTTGTAGCACCGCTGACAAAATTATATTCGTTTCCATTTTTTCTCCTTTCTCAAATCCGCATAATCCATGCCGCTAAAGTGACAGATCTTCAGGTATGTTCCGAGCTATCTTTCGATTATGTTTGCTTATAATTAATTTTCTATAGCCACACTCGGGGCATACCTCATAATCTTCTGAATAGCTTATATTATCCTCATCTATACTTACTTCTGTAATTAATTCCAATTTCCCATAACATTCTGGGCATCTTTTTTTTAAAATCTTTCTAATTTTTCCCATATTATATTTAATCTTTTTTAATTTTTTGGCTTCTAACAGGTTTCTTTTCTGCCCCGCTGTTTGGAATTACTCCTAATTCACTAGTCTTATCTTCCAAAGTGGCTATCAATTTCTTGATTCCTTCTTCAGATAAATCTAAAGTCTCTATATAATCAAAAAATTCCACAACCTTTTTAGTAAGCTTATCTATAGTATTTCCAACACTTCGGTTTTGATGCTCTAGGTTTACAATATTTTTCAAATCAGAAATAAATTCATCATAATTTTCTATATTAGATTTAACTAAATCCCATAAACCGCAGTTTACAATATTATCAAAATTTTCCGCATCATAATCAATATTTGTATTCGCGGCTAGAATACCAACAATTAAGAACCATTTCGCTTGATAGTAATTTTCGCTCAAGCTTTTATTGGGGTCAAATAATGCTTCAATGCAATTTTTAGATAATTCTAATTTAATTGATTCCTTTAAATAAGGTAATATAGTTATATTTTTTTCTTGAAATTCGATAATCTTTTCTTTTTTACTATCAAAGGAAAACTTTATTTTATCCATATCTGGCTTCTTATCCTTTTTATATTTGGGGAGGGGGATAACCCCCTCCGCCTATTTTTTTGCTTCGAAAAACTCACATGTTTTTCCCGAATCATTTGTGCTAGCTTCAAAGCAATTAAGCTTTTTACACCATTTTACAAATTGGCAAACATTCCCTTTGTTAGATTCATGGAAACAAATAAAGAAAACACCCGTTTCACCTTTTGGAGTTATTTGTTCACCATATTTGCATATCATAATAATTACGTAACATTAATCATTACATAATCAACAAGGGAGCCACTAGGATATGTAACGTTGATTTGAATTGTCGTCGGATCCGGAATGGCACTTGCCGAAGTACTAATTAAACCCGTAGATCCAACTATAATGCCGGAACCTGAAGTGCCAACTCTTGCAAACGTACATTCTGATGTAATGTTAGTGTTATCATAAATGCCGCCTCTAATCCCTAAAACAGTTATTTGCGTTGATTGTGCAGTTGCTTTCGGCCAATAAATTGTACTCGGGGTTGCCGCAATATTAGAATAAACTATTGATTCGGTGACAGGGATATATGAAATTTTTGCATAATAATCACCAGTAGTGCAATCACTAGAAGTAGTAGCCAAAGCTCTTCCCTCTAGCGTTTCATTGCTAACACCATCTGCCGCTAAATCTAAAGTATAATTACCTGCAATTTGGAACCGAGGGATATTGATTTGGAGATATTTCTTAACAGTTGTCTGATCGCTGGATCTAATTTCGGCTATCAAAGTAAGATCTACAATTGAAGGCGGTTTTACAGTTTCTACCGTAATTTGGTTAGCCATTTTACTAGTAGTATATATTGCATTTACCATTTTATTATTAGCACCAGTAACTGTAATATTCTTAACTGACGGCGTTACTGTCTGAACCGTTCCATCAGGTAAAAATACTTCCACATTTCCTATAGGCGTAGATGAAAGCACCCCTGATCCAGAAGACGATAAAACTATACAATCCGTCTGTAAAACATTTACCGCCCCCGTTTGCACAGTACCACCAACGTTTAAGGCTAAAAATGTTTCAGCAAAGATTGCTTGACTAAGCGTAACCCCTAATTCTCGTGTGTGATAATAGCTATAAATCAACGGGTTATTAATACCCGCACGAACATCTTGGCTACTCATACTTAGATTAAAAGCTGAAGTAATATTAGCCTTTCCATATGCAATGCCCGCTTTAGTTATCGGGTCTCTTATTACTGCATCTGCAACAGAAACTAAAAATTCATTTGTCATAATTTGTTTTCTCCTTTTAAGTAGATATTAATCCATTATTGTTGGCATCAAAGCCAGCTTGTTCTATAAAACTTTTCGCATCAACCATAATTGAAGCATATCGTGATTTTGCATTTTCGGTATGTGTAAAATAATGGGCGATTAACTCTTTTTTGTTCTTAGCTTGTATTTGCCCACTAATTTCTAATGGTTTAAATAATTTATACATTAAGAACATTGTTTCCCTTTCAAATCGGTTTTTATATTGATAAAGTGTTAATTCACCAACATCTTTTTCAGATAATCCGGTCATAGCACAAAAACTATATATTTCGTCCTTTAAATCTAGAGTCATATTAGAATTTGCAAAATTTAACTTTTTTTCTAATTCAGGATTATAAGATTCTATATAATCTAAACTTGATCCATTTTGCTCCAATATGATTTCGCGTATATCTTCAAATTCTTGTTCATTAAAATCACAATTATTTATAAATATACGAAAATTAATCCTCTCAAAAGGATCTTCTATTTCTTCTATTTCATTATAGCGTATTTCTACTTTTTCAACTTTTGTTACCTCTTGCAAAAACTTAATCAAATCTTCTATTAAATTTATATCTTCATAGGCTTGTTGTATTACATAGAAAAGAAACTTTAAATAACTCATTCGTAAAACAGTTCTGTCGGGAATATAATTTTTCGGATTCCATAACAATCTTTGATATCTTTCTTTTAACTCAAGCTGATTAACTTTTATTGGATAGAAGCATATGCCTTTATATATTTGTGGTAACCCAAAAATATCATTGTCTGGCTTATATATTTTTTTTAGCATATTGTTCATTATCAGCCGATCCAATTTGACATAACTACCATATTTCCCCTATAGGGGATATTCCCAGCCATGGAAGTCACCATTTTACAACGAGTACTCGCCCTTGAATCAAAATGTAATCTCCCCAAATATCCAATTTCAGCCCCATTAAAAACTTCTATGATTTGCTGTGAAAGCACTTGCAATCTTGATTGATAATTACTTAATGCCGATATTGAATAATGGGTATATATTTCAAATCCCATGAATATTCTGCCATAAACATAGTTTATAGGAACTAGTTCAATAGGCGTTATTCTTAAAATAGAAATCTTTTCATTTATAGATTGATCCATACCGAAATCAAAGAATATACGAAATCTAGAATAATCGGGATCCAGATCCCCATTATTAACCAAATCACCTTTTTCTTTTGCAGTTAAATTGGGATGGGCGCTATCATTTTTATACGCATCTTTATCATTATATTTTAGTAGTTTCCATATTAATTCATTATTATCCATCATATATTTTACGCAATTATAAGATATCAAAGGATAATTTTCATATTTATTATAAGAATCTGCCCTAATATCTGTCACATTTACCACCTTCCAAGCAGCGATATCTCAAATATTCTGCTTCCTGAACTACCAGAACATAAAATATTCAAAGGATAATCTAAATACATGCCATTATTATCAACTTTAAATGTATTCCCATCAATTACCGCAAAATCATAATATTGGGACGGCACGTTATTATCATATACTGTAAAAATAAAGCTACCTGAAGAGATGCTACTTCCGCTATAATAATGGACATCAAATATTTCACTTTCCCCTTCTAATATATTCCCATCGCTAGGGGTAATCACTATATTATTTATAGCAGAAGAACTACCAGAAGTAGTATAAAGATACCTATCCGCAATCCCATTTATTAGATCATCTACGCTTTCATTAACATAATCTATTTCCATTTTTAATTCTAATAATCTGGAGCTATTATTATCATAAGTATCAGCATTTAAATAATTTCTTATGCCACCTCCAACAATTCTATAAGCAATCCAATTCGATGTGTTCCCGAAAATAAAACGCCGGTTTTCCGTTATTGTATTGGTTCTATCATTTTGTTGCGCATAAACTTTTATTTTTCCATTCGGCAAGACTAAATCATCAGAAGATACGTTATTATCCACACCTGTTACTTCATATTCTATGGCACAAGGCTCATAATAAATTGTAGAACCAGAAACAGACATCCATCTTAAAACATTATTGCATCTACGCACTGTCAAGAAGCTAGTTAATGTTTTTATATTTTCGAGATTCCATCCAATCCATATATTATTAGAAAATCTATACTTTTTCCCGACAAAAACAGTATGATTTATATCAGGGAATAAAATTCTTTTGAAATCATCTCCTAACCTTGTTTGTGTAAGAACATCTAACGCCGACGTTATCCGCACTTTAATAAATTTAAAAAGTTCACTTCCGAAAGTTACTTCTTCTTCTATATTATATATATCAGAACTAACTTCGAATAAATCTGTAACTGCTGCTTGAAAATGCTCAATCAATATCGAGGAGGCGCTCAAGTTACTGTCGGGTTCAGGATAATATTTATACCCCATTTATATAGCCTCCTTTCACTAAACAGTAGAATCAAATACTTGATTATACCAATTTTTAAAATTATTCCGTTTATACGCATAATTTATTAAAGCTTGGCTTATCTCTTCCTGAAGTGAGGAATAGTATTCTTGCTTTGCTTTCAAATTCTGCGCGGCAGAAAATGTTTTAAAATCCCTATCGCTTATAACATTAGAAATTTGTACTAGATCCTTGATTGTCTTCTCAAGCCAATATTTTGTCATTATTAGTGACAACATAATTTTATTGGGCAAATTCAAGTCTTCTGTAAAATAGCCAACACTACTTCCAGAACTTTGCACATATTCTAAAGATTGATCTGCGTATTCGGAAAATTCATTAATTGCAAATAGCAACCATGGTTCAATATATACACTTAAGACAGAAGATCCTGAAGTAGAATAAATTACATCAAGCTTATGATCTCTTATTCGTGACAAAAATAAATCAGCTATTTCAGTACTTTGTGTAGGCAAATTCCCCTCCTTTCTATTGTTATTATAGCAAAGAATACCACAGTAACGTGGCATCCTTTGCTATTATATTAATATCTATAAGGCTTTTCTATTAATTTTTGATATAAGTCAATACGTTCTTGAACATGTAAATCAATATCTTGGGTTAGCGCAAATTTAAAGCCAACATCTTCAGCCTTTTCCCTATATAATGCAATATTATCTATTACTTCCGATATAGCATCTTCCCAATTTTCTTTGCCATTTTCTGTAAATTTTCCGTACTCTGCAAGATGATTATAATTGGGATAATTGGATGCTATAAAAGGAACACGCAATGCCAAGCATTCTAAAGGCTTGATTTGGCTTCTCCTTTTATCATATTCTCCCGCTAATGGTATTGTGCATATATCAAGACTTTTTATAAGGGCAGGGTATTGTTCTGATGGCACGAATGCACAAAACATTTTTTTCTTATTAGAAATATCTAATTCATCATATATTTTTTTATCCCCAGTAATAAGGATTTTCACATTTGGATATTTCCTGCATATCTTCCTATAAGCCATCATAATCCCAGACCATTCAAAAGAATAACGGTGCGATAAGCTGCCAGTCCATCCAATCCAAATTTCATCTTTGGAATGCGGGAATAAAGGCTGTGTTACATTTCTATATCGATCCATTGCTAAATGATTATGAATTAGGTAAGTATCATTCCACTCAGCCCAATCATCACAAAGAGCTTGTGATACAGTTTGCAATCCTTTTGACATATGAACGCCCCATTCCAATTGAACTTTAGGGGGAGGGTTAATTTTAATGGTAGATACTTCTCCAGATATATCTTGATGCTTTATTTCTCCAAATTCCCAGAAACTATAAGCCGGATTGTCTTTATTCAATTTTCTATATGCATCATCGAATATTACGCCTATTGCTTTGCCTCTTACTTTCCAATACATCATCATAGTCAAAGTATCACTAAATAAATTTCTTTCAACCATGATTATATCTGCATCTTTGCAAAGTTGCTGAACCTCGGGCGTATTTTTTATGAAGTCGTTTACATGAATGCATTTAGAAGTATGAACACCCGTTTTATTAATAGCTACAGAAGGATTTATGCAGTTGTGAAAACTGCAATTAAATTCTTGCGGCATATCGGCATATACATAAAGTACAAAGATAATATACCTCCTATTTTAGCTCTGGTTGCCATTTGCTTCAGCAAGCAATACTTCTTTTGCTTCTATTCTAGCTTTAGCTTTTTCAAGTATATTGACTCCACTTACTCTCGATATCTTATCAACTATATTGTAATCAATTTCCTCTTTCCCAACTATTTTTTTTATAATAAGATCTATGATTACATTCTGTTGCTTCGGATTTGCTCTTTGGAATAAATCGATCGCTTCACTATCATTATTCAAAATCATTTCGATTTCTTCTTTTCTAAGAATCCTTTTATAAGTTTCGGGTTTATATGCTAATGCCGCGACCCGATCATCTAAAATATAATAATATCCCGCTTGTAAAAAATTTCTATGTTCGTTGTTTATTTCAACTAGATCCATATATAAGATATCTTGAATTTCCCCAAATTCTTCGAATGTATAAATTTTCCCTTCACCGTGACCTTTTGTAGACAAGTTTAACTTATTATCTACTAAGCTCATAACTTTTATATATTCATTGGGTTGAATATTGCTTGTAAGATTAGGCGACTTAACCTCTTGCGGCGATATAGACACTCCGGATTTAGATTGCGCTTTTATGCTATCTAATTCTTTTCTTAATTCTTCGACCAATTTAGACAATTCTTCAACTTTTGACAAATTATCTGATGCTAAGTTTTCTTTTTCTGCGGATTCCACAGATGCCTTACGTTTAGAAACGACCTTGCCTAAAGACTCGGATTTTTCTTCCATTTTTCTCCTCGCGCTATAGCGCTGTTTTTAATGTAACTAGTGAACCTCACACCACTAAAGTGGCGTGCTTCCAATATTACTACTGAATTTTCCCACTTCATCGTCCTCGCAACCTACTAACTCGATGGGCGTTAAATTTCCGATAGTTCCTACCGTACATATCTACATATTTTTATTATTTATAATCCTAAATCCTTCAATCTTGGGAACTACCACTCGGATAAAGCCAAGGTGGTAGCTCCCACCCATTATATAATTTAGCAAGAACAAGATAGTAGGCTATTAAAACCTACTATCTTGATCAATATTATAGATTATAGCGTAATAAGTGCTCCGACTGCACTAGTGTGCACGCCGATTTTCCAGAATTTTGTAAGTGTACTGGTCTGAACAAGATTAGCATTAGCATAAACATCTGAAGTATTTGACATCATCGTCCCGCCAATAACACATTTGACAATCTTATCTGTGCTAGGGGCAATAATCCACAAATAATTATCATTTATAATCGTGCCAAAGGGCGTTTCCCAATTCGCAACTTGCGGAATTTCAAGTGTCTCAAGCCCAGCTATCTCTCGAACATAACCTAGTCTAACAAACGGGCTTTCAATATCATAACGATAACTGCTGCCGCTTGGAACCACTTTTGATAGGGCAACTTTAGTTCCTAGTAAAATAGGTTTTGCTCCGCCACTAAATGCCTGAACTCTTGCGGCCAATTGCATCATAGATTCCATTGAATAGCCAGTAACCTTTAAAGCAGTTGCCGAGCCACTTGCGGGATTGGTTTCCAAGGCTGACATTCCTGCAGCAAAGGCGTTATAAATATCTTTGTACATTTCGGTTTCAATTGATCGCAAGCATTTAGTAACAAATACACCCAATGATTCTTGACCAGCCAAAACACGTAACAATGATACATAAGTTGAAACCATATGCGCTTCAGGATTTACAGTTACCTGCCGTTCGAATCCTTTATGCAGCTCAGCTTCTCGCATTCCTAGTTTTCCGCTCTTTGTAACGGGGAACAAATCACGAGACCGAATATCAAAAATAGCCGTTTCGCCCCATCCAACAGTACGAACTTCGCAGAAAGCAGAAGTTCCATCAATGATTGTTTGCGGTAAGACTGCATCAATTAGCTGTGTCTCAATATTCCCAATTGCCCAACTAACCATGGGATGCGTAGCCATTCTTTCAGGAGGCATAGATGTAACATCAATGCCAGACAATTTAGATACTTCTTTAAGAATAAGTTTTCCTATAGCATCTTCTTTTTGCGCAAATGAAATCGGATTGCCATTTCTATCGGTAGTAGCATAGGGATATTTTTTCGTCCCTGTTTCTGACCGATAATGGTTCCAGAAATCAACAAAATTTTCAAATAAACTTAATGATTCTTCATCTCTACAAAAAGAGATAACACTTTTTGGTAATCTATTAGTCATATTTTATTTTCTCCTTTTTTCTATTTTAATTAATTATTAGCCAAGTTAAAACATGACCAAGTTAAGCTTTATAAGCTTGGCATTCGAAAGCGGTTAATCTTCCCACTCCAATTTCACTGCCACTAGCGCAAGGAATATAGGTTGTCTTGATATATTTCAGACATTCCCCTGTAGAAGGAGCAGCAGACCACTTCCATTTATAATTGCCGGCAGGATCCGGAACAGCATAAGCTAGAGGTGAAGCTGAATCGAAAGCTTCGGCGGTCAATGTAATAATATCTACATTCGGTTCCAATCGGAATGCCGTAAACACTTTGCATGCTGAAGTATAAAAATCCTGAATATTTCCTAATCCACTATAAATATTGTCGCCAGCAGTTGCAAAAGATATTTCTGGTTCACAAGCCATCCACAAACGTGTTTGACTTGCACTGGAAGGCGCAGTACACAGCCAGACCTCTCCTTCTCCAGTAACCCCAGTTTTTTGATCCAAGACAAAGATATTGCCATTGTCAATAGGGGATGCACTAATTGCAGGGCGAAGCCGTGCGTCAACATTTTTAGCTTCGACTTTGTTAGCTATTAAAACTGCATGATTTGCCATATTTTATTTCTCCTTTTATTTAAATAATAATTTCTATTAGCTTTAATTATTAAAGCCATCCATTTTCGATGCTATTTTCTTTTCTAGATCCATTTATCCAAGAAATAGCAATTCTATTGATACCGTCAGATGGTTTATTCTCTTTAGTATATGAAAATGCCAAAGCTTTTACTTTATTTTTCCAAATATCTACATTATCAAGACTAAAGTTTTTACTATCTTCTCTGCATTCGACAATTTTATCTTTCGGCATTGTATCAGATATTTCGTTTAATGTTGATTCAACTTCAAATTCAAATTGCTTTCCTTCTATCTCCGATTTAAACTTTTTTAATTCGGTGTTCTCCGCTAAATATGCCGTTTTATCTTCTTCATATTCTTTAGACATTTTGCATAGCTTTTCGTAAAGCATAGATGATAATTTAGCATAATCAATATTCCCAGACTTATGCCCTTCAACAAGATTTTTATAATCTTCTGTTTCAGCTTCGAGAATTTTTAGCATTGCCGCTACATCCAAATTGCCATCTAGCGACATTTCCACATTAGATTCTTCTCCTACTTCTTCTTCTCGTTCCTCCGGAGATTCTTCTTCCCTAATTTCTTCCTCTTCCAAATTCTCGTCTTTTAATAATTCTTCTTCATTGCTCACAAATTTTCCCTCCTTTTCAGATAAACTTATTTCCTCAGCATCTTCAGCGTTTTTAGTTGAATCCGGCTTTTCTTTTTCAACCCATCTGCCATTTTTTACCTTATGGCGAGACTTCCAATTACTTATAGCGATCGCCCAACCATTCTTTTTCTCATCTGTGCCTATTGCATCTGCTTGCGCAGCAATAGCATTCGCTTGATCTAAAGTTAGCGGCGGCTTGATTCCCTTTAATGCCGGATTAATATCCTTGAGCGATTTATACGGGAAAGTTAGAATATTATCATCTTTTTTGAAATAAGTTGTTAGCTTATTTTCGGCTTCAATTATAGATTTATACATATCTCTACTCCATTTAGCACCGGCTTGCCCGCCATAAAAGCCACTAACAAATTCATCGGAAGCGGATTTACGATTAAAAAATTTAGCCATTAGCTTAATTTTTTCAGGGGTAATTTTTTCATTATTGATAAGAAATCTAGCCATAGCTAAAGATACACTTGTAACATTATTGCCTTTTTCTTTATAAGCATCTAATGCACGTCGCGCTTCTTCCTTTACTTTTTGTGGGATTGTAAAATCAATGCCATAATATTTATTGGAAAATTCTAATTCTAATATTTTTAGATAATCTTCTTTATCTTGCCTTGAAAAAGATAATAATTCTGCATGGGCACCTTCTATCGCCGGTCTTACAAATTTTCCCAAGACTGTTATACATTGGTAGCAATAGCTAATAATTTCTGGAACACCATATTCAGATACATCCCGTTTGTCTAAAACTTCTATTTCAACACTAACACCCTTTGATTTATCTCTTTTAAAAACATCCATCATTCTACCCGAATAACGTGTCCAGAGCTTCCCTATAACACTGCACATAACTCGACCATCACTCAATTTTCTAAATTCAATTGGGCTATCTTTAGGAATAAATCCCACAGCGACTTCATCTTCCCCATGGGATTTAGCATCATCTTCATTCTTATTATATATCCATACAATAGGTTTCTCAAGAAGGGTTTTAGCTGATTCTCGCAATGCGTTTTCACTGATATATAGGGAATGGCTATTATTACCACTAGCAAATGCGTCTATTTTTAAAGTGGCGAACTGAGATTTATTACTTTCTTCAAGCAATTCAATATTCTCAACTGCAAAACTTAGTTTCTCATTCAAATTCAAACCTCCTTTCTAAAAGATACGCCCACATATCTTCTAAAATTCTCATACTATATTATTTCGCATTAATAATTTTACCCAAAGGGGGGCTGATTCCAATACTTCTTTAAACAATTCAGTATTTACAAAATAATAAGTATTCCCCTGCTTGGAAAGCAAAGGGATATTTCTATCTAAAAAATATTTAGCTGCTATTTTGTTGCATTTAACTTTATTGCTTATTTTTTCCGGATTGATAATATACATATTTTAATCTCCAAATTCGGCATCAAACAAAACAAGGTCTTTAACCATTTTTATTCTAACTGAAAATATCAACGAAGTATCTTCTTCTTCTCGTTGTTCATCTAACATTTTCAACAAAAATGGCAAATCAATATATGATTTTTCATCTAAAGCCAGTTCATATAAAGCTTCAATGCTTTCAGTAGTCTGTTGCTCAAGCCATACATAAAGATCCGCAATAGCATTAATATCTGTATCGGTAATCATGGGAGAATTTACTTCGCCTATATCTACCTTGCCTCCATTACGATCATTCAAATGATCCATAAATAGATTAGCATGATCATATTCATCTGAAGCTTGTTCTTTAAAAAATTTAGCTAAATTTTTTAATTGCATATCTTCAAAAATACTTGCTATTTGCATATACGCATTTTGATTCTGTAATTCTAACATTATTTGCTGATTAATAGCATCATTCAAATTTTGTGATAATTTCATTATATCATATCCTCCCTT
>ERZ795050.4658-NODE-4658-length-12286-cov-5.990679_pt1 | contig 12286 bp, 9 predicted proteins | sample MGYA00375134_ERZ795050 | MGnify/ENA primary metagenome ERZ795050 (study PRJEB30179, sample SAMN05720221) | activated sludge metagenome | isolation source: Anaerobic digester | place: Japan | collected 2015-05-26 ... | reverse complement strand
TGTATGTTTGTGATCCATCATATTTCTCCTTCCGCGCGCGCAGCGTCCATCGAACGGTTGCTTAACCTGCATTTCCGTGCCCGAAGGGCTTGGCACGGTTTGTGCGTTTTAAGGCGTGCCACTGCACGCCACCTAATATTGCACAAACCGTGACAAAGGAAATGTCGGGTTCAAGCAATTGTTAGCAATATTTTTCAATAATATTATCTGCAAATTTAAATATTGATTCTATTACATCGTTGTCATCTTCCAATATAGTTTTTGGGATAGCAATATAATACATATTATTTTCTTCATAATACTCTATTTCTTTTAATAAATCTAGATTATTAATTATTGACTTATTCAGTCTCAAGCTTAAAAGATATTTTTCATTTTTAATATCAAAAAAGTAACCAAAAAAAATTGGCCAACTTCCATCTTTTGCTATAACACAATGTCCATATTTTGATTCATTAAATATACTTGAATATTTCTCAAGATTAAATTTTGTTTTATATTTATTATATATTTTTTCAATAATCACACCAGAGTATCTTTCAATTTTTTTTAATAAATCATATACGGTCTTAATTGTACTCTTGTCAAACATAATAAATGCCTCCTGTTTCGTGAATGCTTTTTTCGTAGTCAACAAAGATAAAGATTTCAACATAAAATCTATACTCTCTTTTAAAATAATATTTGCTTCTTGTACTTCAGTTTTTAAGATATGATAAAAGGCATTATGCCAATACGTTTTTATTGTAATAATATTTTGATTATTATTCTTATCCATTAATTTGTCAACATGAATATATTCTTCCGGAATTAAATATAGCATTATTTTTGTTTTTTGATATTTTCTACTTAAACTTTCATAGTAAATTGTCGATTGAGATTCTTGTAATTGTGTATTTTCATGAATTTTATTTTCTATATATATTACTAAATCATTGTTTTCAATTACAATATCTACCCTTTTTTGTTGAATAATTGTTACTTGTGTTGAAATATCTTCATAATCAATCAAATCAATATATTCACCAAGTCCTATACTTTTTAATAAGATATCTCTTACAAATTTCCATCGCAATAAATTTACAAATACTTCCGTTATTGTATTCTCATTGCTAACTGCCACTTTATATAGAATATTTCTCTCTCTATTCATATCTTTTCCTTTTGCTCCGCAGTGCGGAGTCTTGCTAACATATTCTACCCTAGAAAACCTCGATAGTCAATTTCGTGGGTTTAAGCGAAGAGGAAATTTGCCGTGGAGTTGGGCAATGAGGATATCTTGCAATGAAAGTAGCGACATTCAGCAGCATAGCTCGTAGTCCATGAAAGCGCAGCAGGAAGTATCCTATGCCGCACGTGGAAACCGACTACATTTAAGATATTCAACTCCTCGAAGAAAGATAATGTGAACATTTTCATTCCACCATTTGTTGTGCATGCGATTATTTGGCTTTCAACGTAAGTTTTTAGTATGGAGGTCATGATGGTTTTTGATATCGGCAAGCTTGAAATTTTTTTGAAAACTACCTGCAGGTTTTCAGAAATCGATACAAAATGGGCGCTCGTTTGGATTGATAATTTCACGAGACGGTTTCCATGGTGGTGTAGTGATCGAGAACGCTCCATCACTTGCTTTGTTAACGCTGTAGAGGAGCGTAAAGGAAGCTTTGTCGCTGATAAAGCCCGAAACGCAGTCCGCACATTTTTCGCTTTCATGGATTGTTTAAATAAAACTAAGCCAGAAAAGACTGTCGAGCAACGTATGTCAGAACCCACAGGAAGCGATCCTGTTAGCGCTGCCTCTGAAGTGGTTGTACCTGAAGGAAATAAACCGGTTAGACTTCCGGCAGGAATATCACCATGGACTGTTTATTCCGGGTCACTTATGCGGGAGGCACGGGATTACCTCACGGTAAAACATTATACTCTGCGTACGCAAAAAACATATCTCGGTTGGATACGACGTTTTCTTTCGTGGTGTGAATCGCGCAGAGAGACTGAGGAATCCGACCCGACTGCTACTCGAACTATGGATGTCCGCTCACTTACCGCAAACGATCTCCGTGGTTACCTCTCTCACCTTGCAGTCAGGCAACATGTGAGCGCAGCGACGCAGGAATTAGCGCTCAACGCAATCATGATGCTATACAAACACATCCTTCATATCGAGATCGAAGGACTCGCTTCGGTTGTCCGTGCAAAGAAGCGGCTGCGTCTGCCTGTCGTACTAAACAGGGAGGAAGTTTCCACGCTCTTGAAGAACCTGCACCAGCCTTTTAGGCTTATGGCTTCGCTAATGTACGGCTGCGGGCTCCGGCTCGATGAGTGTCTCAACCTGCGCATAAAGGACATCAACATACGGGAAGAATCGGTAGAGGTTCGTTCTGGTAAGGGAGGAAAAGACAGATTCACGGTACTGCCTGTATCGTTACATCGCGAGCTTGAAGTATATTTCAATGAGCTGCATATACGGTGGGAACAGGAACGAAAAGAGGCTATGCCTGGTGTATCCTTGCCTGAAGCACTCGAGCGCAAGTATCCCGGGCTTGCAAGCGAATGGAGTTGGTATTGGATCTTTCCTGCGCGAGGTCCCTGCATAAATCCTGCGACTGGCAAGCAAGCTCTCTGGCACATCCATCACTCTGTCGTGCAAAAACAGATACACAACGCGGTTCGCAGGGCTGGTATAACAAAGCCGGCATCGGCCCACACGCTCAGGCACAGCTTTGCCACCCATCTACTCGAAGACGGTTATGACATCCGCACCATTCAGGATCTGCTTGGTCATTCCAATGTTCGGACTACGATGATCTATACCCACGTCGCCGTCAGAAATAAACGCGGAGTTCGGAGTCCTTTGGAAAAACTCTAGCCTTCCCCTCTCCCACCTTGTAGCAGAGCTTGCTCACGGCAGCCGAAACATACTCGTAAGTCAGCTATCTCTGCATTGTCCTAAAGATAGGATATATGCGAAACATGGATATGTCAAATCGAAAATGGATAGCATGTAATAGCTCATACGAACAAGTTTCTTGTATTTTTTTTAATAGTATAGTATAGTGTTGCCTACTGTGGGGAATTAGCTCAGTTGGCTAGAGCGATAGGTTCGCAATCTATAGGTCGGGGGTTCGACTCCCCTATTCTCCAAAAACACTAAGTATTAACAGCTAGTGTGGTGTATTGTAGCTGATATCTGCTGCTTTGGGTATGCAAATTTAATGATTTGCCTGCCACTGCATACCTTTAATTCCATTCCCAGAGGCACGGAAAACAAGAAAATTGAAACAGTACCGTCATGACAAAAAGTTATAACTTTTTGCTATGCAACCTCGGACATGGTCTTACAAAACACGATCAATACTCTGTGAACATATCATATCAACTGCAGTGTAGATGATAATAAAATAACAAAACCACTCCTAACCATAGTCCAGTGAACCCTGATTAACTTTTTCTATGATCAAGACTCAAGAGGTGCCCAAACCGTTCTTGCTTTGTTTTCAAATAAAATTGATTATGTTCCTGTACTGGAAGCTCAAGCGGTACTCGTTCTACCACCTTAATGCCTTCGCTCTCGATCCCTTTAACTTTTTCTGGATTATTTGTGAGTAACCGCACACTCTTTACACCAATTTTAGCAAGCATCGCAGCTGGAACTTTAAAGTCCCTCTCATCGGGTGCAAAACCCAGTGCTGTGTTAGCATCATACGTGTCGTACCCTGCATCCTGGAGGGCGTATGCTCTAATTTTATTAACAAGCCCGATTCCGCGTCCCTCCTCTTGATGGTACAGTACAAGTCCTCTTCCCTCTCGTTCTATTAGCTCCAGCGCATGATGCAGCTGAGGACCACAATCACAGCGCAAACTTCCCAGAGCATCCCCCGTAAGACACGCAGAATGTATGCGGCACAACAATGATTCTCCATCGTCAATATCACCTTTTAGAATTATGATATGGTCTTTACGATCCCGGTTGTTGACAAATCCCAGAATAGAAAAATAACCATATCGCGTAGGAAAATCAGCAACAGATACTAAACGCACACAAATAGTTTCTTCGCAATGCTCACAATCAAGCTTGTGCGGGCACTGATGTAAAAAATCTAAATCCTGTTTTACAATTTCTTCAACGGTCGGTTTAATGAGCATGATAGAACCAGTATAACACCGTAGTATAGAATTATCAATATCAAATAAATTTTAACATAAATCATGAAAAAAATACAATCAGTTATTTTTATGTAATTTTGGTAAAAACCTGCCACGAGAATGAGTATACTGTTCCCATGCTGCACCAAAATAAGCATGGAGCACTCGCTCTTCCCGCGGTATTCGCTCAACAAGCAAAATTGCAAGCCCCCCATTATAGAGTGCAACAATAAACCAATTAGCAAGCGCAATGGTTACTCCGATATGCAGTAAAATAAAACCTGCATAAATCGGATGCCGTATATATCGATATGGCCCATTAGTAATCAATCGGTGAGATTCTTTAAGCTCGATTGTTGCAGAAAACTCTCCATCTAGTGTATAGCTTGCCCAACCAATTATGCTTACTCCAGAAAGCCCTATAATAAGCCCAGCAATGCGAAGCACAATTGGTACTGCAAGCATGCTCCGTAGCAAGAGAGGAAAACGAATGATATACAAAAATAACACTATAACTTCAATGCCTACCAGAACTGCAAGCAGCAGTGAATCTCGTTTTGCATAAGGATTGATTGTTGTTTCCTGGCCAGAAAGTTTTTTCCGTTTTTGTGCGGATTTCTTTACCAATACTAAAATGAGCGTATACAATGTATATAAACCACTCACTGCCAGCGTAATAAATATATTCATACTGTAATGCTACTAATACAAGTTGAAATTGTCCAGTAATTATAGGATGTACTTTTATAAAGTTCAATGGTAAAGTGTTGATTAGAGGTAATAAATGAGCTGGCTTTTTTCGGTATATCTTGGATCAACTATTTTTGGTGTTGGTGTACTCCTTGTCGACATATTAGGTCTCCTTGGGCATGAACAGAGCCCTGACTCTGGTGGTGATGCTCAAGCCGGTTCCGATGAGGTCAGTGCTGAATCATCAGGCAACAATGATGCTGACGCTCTTGATTCCGATTCTTACTCTGACATCGATACAGATGCCACAGATAACCCAGAAAGTGATACCCAATTTGATGCCAGTGCTGAAGCTTCCCTATCGAGCCATGAGGTGACCGCAACTCACCTGACTGATTCTGCTTCGCATGCAATCACGTCTCATGGACAAGATTTTGGCGGAGCAGGAAACGAGACTGCACATGCAGTATCAACAGTCATGCACGATAAACCGATACAGGGCAGCATGGTATTTAAAACGCTTACCATACTGCGATCTGCAGTGTATTTTTGTGCAGGATTTGGTCCTGTTGGATTATTTGCCTGGTTGTCCAAACTGTCTCCTATTTCATCGCTCATGTGGAGCATTCCTACTGGCATTGCATCGATTGTTATAACCAGATTACTCATGCGGCTTTTCAAAAAGGAAATGGATTCGACAGTTAAGGAACATGAGCTCCTCATGGAACATGGCATTGTAACGGTAAGTATTGAAAAGGGAGAAATAGGCAAAGTACGTATCAATTTAGGGAGTGCATACATTGACCGCTATGCGAAAGCGAAAAATCCCAACGAGTCCATTCCGCTTGGATCATCTATTTATGTATGTGATATAGAAGAAGATTGTCTCATTGTAGAAAAGGAAGGAGAATAAGTATGTTACGGGAACTCTTTACAGAGTATTTCAGTGTGGTTGCAGGTGCAGCTGGTGTACTTGCTGTACTTGGATTCATAGGCCTCATTAAAGTTTTTATAACAGTTACGCTGCCAGATCAGCTTCTCGTTGTAACGGGCAAAAAACGTGTTAAAAATGGTAAAACGTTTGGGTTTTCTGTGGAACGTGGAAGAGCATTCTGTATTCCATATTTCCAGTCAATATCAACACTTGATATTGGGATACTCCCAATAAACGTACGCGTTGAGGGAGTCAATTCTGCAAACGGAATTACCGTTGGAGCCGATGCTACAGCCTGCGTGTGTATCGATGACGACGATGAAGGTATGCTCTACTCTGCAGTTGAACGACTCATGGGTAAAGACCGACGAGAAATAGCCGCACAGATTCAGCAGACTCTCATTGGTAATTTCCGTGGTGCTCTCAATAAGGCAACACCGCTTGAAGCTATTGGCATGACAGAAACCTCAGTGGAAGAAAGTAATACCGACACACTCTTAGCTCTTGAAAAAGGAGAGCGTGCACAATTTAGGCAGGAACTGTTAAACGATATTAACAGTGACCTCGCCAATTTTGGTATGAAAGTAGTTTCCGTCAGTCTTCAAAAAATCTGGGACACATCAAATTACATAGCTAATCTTGCAGAAAAAACACTCGCAGAAAAACGCCAGCAGGTAGAAATAGAAGAAGCAAGGCTTTCTGCTATAGCACAAAAAGCAGAATCTGATGCAGAACGACGCATTGCAGTAGCAAAAAGTAAAGCCGATGGTGAAATTCTAAAAGCCAAAGAAAAACTTGATATTTACAAACAGCAAAGTGTCGCAATGATTGAACAGGCAAGATTAGAAGCGGATAATGCAATAGAAGCTGCAATTAACAAGGGAGAAAGCGCTGTTCAAGCACAGTATATCATTCTCCAGAAGTTAAAAAACCAAACAGAAGTCACACTCAAAGCAGAAGCAGAAACCAGAGCAGCTGAAATTCGCGCAGAAGGTGAAAAAAAAGTTACAGAAATTATCGAACAGACCAGAAACGATATTCTTAAGCAAAAAGTTGAAATGCTTGCAGAAGCTGGAGATATTGGTAAAGTTGTTCTCTTTGTTCAGCAGCAGCTTCCCAATCTTTTTGAAAAATTCATCAAACATGCTTCAGAGACCAGTGTTGAGTCAATGGTTGTTATGGACGATAAAGATGGAATTGACGGAGCTGTAAACAGAGGTCCTTCTGCTTTTGCTTACTTTCTCAATACACTTGAAGAATCACTTGGTATTGATGTAAAAAAATTCTTAACAGAAGGAGTTGAAAAATGATCTACTTTATCGGAAGCTTATTAATTACACTTGGCGTTATTGTCGGATACCAACTTATTACAAAAATGAAAATTGTTGGAGGAAATGAGCTTGGTATCGTTTCCGGAAAAAGTTCAGGAAAAGGTTTTAAAACATTGAGCGGAGGCAGAGTATTCATTATTCCGCTTATTAATAAATTCGCGAAACTTGACCTTACTCCTCAAACTATCGAAGTTAAAGTCGAGTCTGCAATTGCAGCTGGAATCGTTCCTCTCAATGTCAAAGCAACAGTAAGTTTTGCTATTGCATCCAATGAAGCTGGAAGAAACAGAGCTGTAACCCGAATACTAAAGATAGCCAAAAATTGGGATGAACTCCGTCATGTTGCGAGTGATATTATCGAAGGACACCTCCGTGATTCTATTGCATCAATTACACCCGAACAGGTTATGAAAGATAAAGACACACTCGTTCGAAAAATGATCAATATCTGTAAAAACGATCTTGAAAATATCGGTCTTGAGATTACAACCATGAACATTGCGGATGTTGATGATCACAGGCTCGATGGTGTTGATGAACCCGATTTATACATAGCACTCCTTAAACGCATTCAAACTGCCAATGCAGAAATGAAGGCTCGAGCTGCAAAAGCAGAAGCGCGAGCAAATGCAGCAGAACAACAGGAAGCTCGTAGAGCAGAAATAGAAGTAAAGTCGCTCGAAAACGAATATGAAAACCTTGTTGCTGCAACTAACGTACAGATACAGGAACAAAATATCAGAAAAATGGTCGGTATTCAAAAAGCTGAGCGAGATGCAGAGGCGCATGTTAAAGGTCTCATTCAAAAAATCGAAGCTGAAAAAGAAATGGTGAACATGCTCAAAGAAAAATATGAAGCCGAAATAATTACACCGGCAACTGCAGAGCGTGACCGAATGATTCTCGAGGCAGAGGCCGAAGCAGTAAAAATGCGCTCACGAGCAATGGCAGAGATTGAACAGCTTAAAAAAACACTCTCAATTCTCAAATCCAGTGGCAAACAGGGATTGCAAGCTTATCTTATTGAAAATTTTAACCGCATCGTTGAGCCATTTGCAGAGACCATGAGCCTCATACCCGTAAAAAATCTAACTGTCCTTACTGGAGTGAGCGGAAACAGGGAACCTATATCAGCTATACATCCCGATGCAATTGCATTAGGGAAAAATGATCTCCTCACTGATGTCATGAAGCAAGCACTGAAAAAACCTTCCTTGCAGGATATACCACCTGCTAGTAAACAAGAAAAATAGTAATACAGGAACCAGAGGCCTGTAGACTTTGAAAATTCATAGTCTACAGGCCTAATGAGAGCGCTTGCAGTTTCCTCATGCAGACTATACAATAGTGTTATGCCAGGTTTATTTATAAAAAACGGCGAACGCCGCAATGCAACACTACTCTTTGCAGACATGAAAGGCTTTACACATCTTTCTGAGTATATGGATCCAGAAGAGATGGATAGCCTGATGAATAAAATCTTTGGAACATTTGAAGAAATAATTCAGAACTATGGCGGATATGTAGAAAAATACATTGGCGATGCGCTTGTTGCAGTTTTTGGAGTAAAGGAACTCCACGATGATGATCCTTTTCGTGCCGTAAAAGCAGCTTTAGAATTTTTACACCGGATTAAAAACCTTGCTTTAGATTTAAAAAAAGATTCTGTTGAATTTGCATTCCGCATCGGTATTCATTACGGGCAGGTTGCAACCGGCAAACGGGGCAAATTTGATGTAGTAACCGGACATGCAATGGCAATTGCACAACGACTCGAAGCTGCTGCTGAACCTAATAGCATTCTGGTATCCGATGCTGTCTACGAATTATGCAAAACAGATTTTGCTTTTACAGGTCCATTTTCGTTTCAAGTAAAAGGGAAATTAGAACCCATTACAGCATGGAAAGTTGAAATTAATCAGGACATGCCACCTGCAATCGATGAGCCATTTATCGGAAGAAAAGAAATTTTGGATGAGCTTGTCAAAATATATATTAAAGATGATAATAAAGTTGTAACAGGTCGCTATATTCTTGCTGAAACTGGCAGCGGAAAAACAAGGCTCATTCAGGCTTTTATTGAACGCATAACACACTATCCGGATTTTAATGCACCAATTCTTAAAGCTACTGCACAGCGATTTAGAACGATGCGCTATGCTACTGTACTCGATATTATCACAGGATACCTTGGACTTGATAGTTTTTCCTCGCCAGAGATTATAGAAAAACACTTATTAAAAATACCAGGTATTCAATCTAAATACATTAAAGATTTTTTAACATTTATTTCAGAAAAAGAAACAGACAGTTCGGTAACTAATATTGTCCTCACACTATTTGCTATTTTTTCCTGCATTATGGATCAGTATGAAAATTCAATGTACTCCTGTCTTATTTTCATCGATAATGCACAGGATTTGGATAGACTTTCACGAGAATTTTTCAAATATTACTTTAAAAATGGTAAAATCAAACCATTTATTATTATGTCAGGGAAGGAGTACCCTCAAAAAATACATGATGCATTTCCAGAAATAAAATTAATTAAACTACCGCCTCTTACACCCGATGAAACGAAAGAGCTTATTCACTATTATTGGCCAGAATGTCCAGAGAATCTTCAATCACTCATTATAGCGCAAAGTCTTGGAAGGCCGCTTTTTATCAAAGAATACACGTTGTATGCGAAAAAGCACAAAGATCTCTCTCATCTTCCTGAAACAATTCAAAATATTTTTTTAAGCAGCTTACAGCGCTATAATGAAGAAACTCGTGAATTTATAAAAAAAGTTTCTGTTTTTTTACATCATTTTTCTGAATCTGACAGTAAAGTTATTATTAAAAAAACTGGTGGAAACCCCGACGCGGTACCAGAAATACTGCACACACTCGTACAGGATGGTATACTCATAAAAGAAGGAGACTTTTACCGCTTTAGTCTTGATGTTCACCGCAAAGCTGTCTATGACAGCTTGCTCAACCATAATAAAAAAATAATTCATGGTATTATCGCAGATCTTCTCATTGAACGCCCCAAACACAATAAAGTCAGGTTAATTATTCATCTTATCAAATCAGACCGATGGAATGATGCAGCACAGATTATGCTCAAAGATCCACTCCGTACCTATATGTACGAGTATCTCAATCATATTGATATTATCTATAAAAACCTTGAAAAAAATGATAAAGACACCGCCATACAGCTCTTAATTCTTAAAAGTGCAATGTACTTTAATTCCGGCAAAATTGAAGATGCAGAAAATGAATTAAAACGAATTATGAAAATTGCTATCACCGAACACAATGATACCTGTATGGGATTTGCCTACCATATGATCTGTGCATACAATGTCATGAGCTATGCATTACAAAAAGCTGTTTTTACCGGGGAAAAAGCAATTTATTACTATACAAAAGATAAAAAAAACAGCCGCAGTATTCAAAATATTCTGCGCTATCTTTCATTTTCAGAAGCAGAGCGTCAAAATTTTAAGGAAGCCACGGAGCTTATTGAATCAATGAAACAGTATGGCGAACTCGATCTCTTTGAATATAACTCAGCACTTGCAGATTTACAAACTCTTTCGGGAGAATATACCAGAGCGCTAAAAACCATAGAATCATTAACAGATAGTGAAGAAGAATATTCTCATTTTGTAGCCCGCTTTTTTGGACTTGATCTTAAACTAAAAATATTGTGGCAACTCTGTGATTTTGAAAATCTAGGTAAAGAGTCACGGAGGCTAATAGAATCTCGTATGCTCAGTGAATCGAGCATGGCACAGGCATACGCTATGCTTGCGGCATCTCTGTATAAATGCTGTGATGCTGATGCAGCTACAGAAAATTTTCTCCAGGCTGACTATTACATTCAGCATATAAAAAATGATTTTGATCGAGTTGATGCACTGAGAACATTATCCCTGTGCCAATATGTTTCTGGAAATCTCCATGAGACTGAGGTGTACGCTCAGGAAGCGCTCGCATTAGGTCTCAGGCACTCATGCTATTATCCAACATTCACCGTGCTTATGGTTCTCGTTCAAATTTATGTTGATCGAAATAACAGTGAGTCTGCAAAATTTTATTTAACCGAAGCATCATATTTTCTATCAACAGGTTTTCTTCTACCAGCAAAAGATCTTATTTTATACTACTACTATGCTGCTATTCTTGGAACAGCAGAAAATATAGAAAAATTTAAAAAGCTCGCATGGAATCTTTTACAGGATGAAAAAGCACGAATTCAAACACACAATACGGTTAAAGAATTTTTATCAATTAGACATTTTAATGAAATCGATTCTCTCTTCTCGGGAGCAGAAAACAATGAGCGATGAAGATCCACGTCTGAAATTATATGAGACACTCGAATTAATTGAAGATTATATAACAACTGGTATTAAACATTCACATGATATTCCAATCTTAAAAGCGGAAAAAACATATACACAGCACGGTACGCTGCAAACACCCTCCTCCGATAAAAGTCAAACAAGAAATCCATCGCAATCTCAAAAAATTATCCCTACTAAATCGATATCGCTTCCTGAATTAGCCAGAAATCATTCAAAAATGTCAGGTGACACGATTGAAAAAATTGGGAAAGATGCTGCACTCTGTCAGGCATGCAGGCTTTTTAATTACCGGAAAACAGCCATAGCACATACAGGGCAGGCCAATGCCAGACTTATTATTCTTACAGATTCTCCTTCCAGCATCGATGACAGCAGCGGAACACTTTTTTCCGATGAAGCTGGAGAACTCCTTGAAAAAATGCTTGCTGCGATAGGGCTCTCCAAAAATAGGGATGTCATAATGTTACCAATCACAAAATGCCGCACACCAAACAGAGAACCAGCACCAGATGAAGAGATGCACTGCAGCAAGTTCATATTGCGACAGCTGGAACTAATTTCCATACCAATCATACTCGCCTTTGGCAGGGTAAGCGCACAATGCTGTACCGGTAAAACACAGGAACCTTTAACCAGTTTACGAAATACGATTCATACAGTATCAATTTTTACAGAACGGCGCTGTGTAGCAACTTATCATCCTCGCGATGTGCTGGCTAATGCAGCTCTTAAACGGCCTGTATGGGAAGACCTAAAGATTCTCAAGACACTATTATAGAGTACCGCTCATGTATTGCAGTATTGTTTTTAATGTTCCT
>ERZ795050.4633-NODE-4633-length-12334-cov-8.011646_pt1 | contig 12334 bp, 9 predicted proteins | sample MGYA00375134_ERZ795050 | MGnify/ENA primary metagenome ERZ795050 (study PRJEB30179, sample SAMN05720221) | activated sludge metagenome | isolation source: Anaerobic digester | place: Japan | collected 2015-05-26 ... | reverse complement strand
CCGCGCCAAAACGCGAAACTCTGGAAGTGGAAACGGCACTAGCACCGACATCTGCAACTGCTTCGGCAAGGGAGCCGCCACCCAAAACTGCACTGAAGAGGACTGCCGGTGGGGCGTAAAATGCGGCGCTGACCGAGCGTGCCGGCCCAGCGCCGGGACATGGCCGACATGATAAGTCTGTGTCGCGGTCCAAATGCCGCGACAAGTGGAATCTACTCTCATTGCACAACAGGCCCGGGCGTTTATGTCATCGCATCATCCGGAAATTGGATATCGGTCAGCGCCTCGAACATAATGGCGCAGAAATTGTCAACGCACTCCCCGTCAAGGGCCAGGTCTGAGCATTTTCTAGGCGGGTTCCGGCCGTGCCAGCGGACCAAATGGTAATCGTAATCCCGGTACAGCCAGAGCGTGCTTTTCTTCGTAGTTGCCATCGCGAAAGTCCAACTTTCGACTTCGCCCGCCGCAACAACGATGCTAGCACGGGTAGCGAGAAAAGCAATCCCCCTAAAAATAGCAGGACCGCCCCGACGCATCGAGGTCAGCAACCTGCATCGAGACGGTCAGCGCTTCAGGTAGGGGAACAAGCGCCGTAGTAGTTTAGGCGCTGGTCGGCCCGTCATCGGACGATTCTACGAGCGCTCAGACATTTGCTCGCCAACCGGCATAATCCGCCCGCGAGAAGGAGCGCGGCTACAACAATCCAGCCAGCACGCGATACGGGATTTGAACTTTGCAGCGCCCCGTAAGCGGCGATTGCGATCATAGCAAGGTGCCCGTTAAGACGGCGTAGTTGCCCCCAGGTCGAGTGCTCGTCGTTCCAGAACGCGACGAGTTCTTCGTGAGAGGGTTCGGTCATAGCGATCTTCTCCAACTCCTGTCTGCTCAGATTATCGTCTACGCCCCTTGGATGCAACGAAAATTCAGGGGCCGAGACGGGGCGGGGCCGATGCCGGGGGGAAACAACGGCCACCGCGCCCGTCTCAAATCGTTCGTTACGCCGTAGCGGCGCGCCGGCGGGCCAATTTGAGCGGCTGTATTTTGAAGTGGGTGGCTCGGAAATTCAAGTGGGGCACGCGGCCATCGTTCACGTTCGCCAGGATTTCAACGGCTTCTTCAGTCTCGCCGTTGCGCCAGTCGAGGGGCGAAAGCTGTTCTTTCTTGGCGACCTTGCCGATGCGCCGCAGTTCGGCCGTGCGTGGTTCGGCGCTCTGATCGCCACCATACCAGAGGCGGCGAGCAATCGTCTTGTAGTGGAACCCGCCCCAGCGCAGCAGGTTCGCGATACGCCAGTAATCGCCATCGGTCATGACATAGGGCGTGATATGTCGCTTACGGGACATGACACTATCCTTCTCTGCACAGGCTGACGAGCGTTCGCGTGTTGGCCATCGCCATCTCAGCGTTCGCCATCGCTATTTCGCAGAGCAAGCGGTTCTTGGCCCGCAGGGTTTCGACGTGCGCGGCGCGCAATGAAATGGCAGAGATCGGTGCTATCGGCGACTCAAGCGCACCGGGGGACTGGCCGGACCGCGCGCAACAGCCCGACAGTCCCCCGGCGCAAACGACCAATGCTACTAATCGGTACGTGTTCACCAATCAGATCAGCGCAAGTCCACGTTATGAACGAGCAGGCCGTTCCAATAAATGTCCACTCCGGTGTAGTTCGCTTGAGGCCCAGACAACTTCAAGGTGTAGGTGCCGCCGGTGGCCTGGGAATTCACCTGCTTAATGCTCATCTGCGAAAGGAACTCGATCAGGTTGGACACGCTCACGTTCCTCAGGTGGAAGAGCGCGGCGTTTTCTCCAGAGGGCAACGGCATGGCGTACCGATGAATATTATCCGTGCCAATCGCGGCGACAAGCATGTTGCTGCGGTCCGTCGGAAGCTCCCACTGGAGATCAGTTACCATGTAGAAATCTAGCACGTCGTTTTTTGTGAAATCCCAAGTGCTGTTCGCGAGGTTTGTGAACTACATCAAAGGTGCGACCTTACCTTCGGTATCAGGTACCAGGCCGTAATCCGCTCGGCTATATCCCTGGAGTGACCCCAGCGTAGCTTCCGACGGCCAGTATGGCCCGGGGTCAAACCCTGGCGGGTTTCCTTCAATGTAGACTCTCGCACCCGACCCGTCCAAGTAGTACCACTGGCCTCGGGCCGGATCATACCAGTAGCAGAACCCGTCTTGGCAGAATTTTCCAAACGGAATACCCTCTTCCGGTGTCGGCGGATCGACAATCACTGGCGGCTGGGGGGGTGACGGGTGGCCTGCCCGGCGTGGTCTCACACGCCCACAAGGCAAGAACAGTGACGACGGAAACTGCCAGAAACAGCTTTCTCAACATTGCGAACTCCTCCGAAAACATGAGTAGGGAGGAGCCCCACGCGGGCCTCCTGTCGAGAACAGATGCACTGTACGTCTCATGCCTCTCCCAGCCTTAGACGATCCGCAACGCCGTTCACAGATCGGCCGAATTCGGATCGAAACCGCGCACGAAGGCTATCAATCGACGCCAAGTCGCAACGGGCACAGAAGCATGTACCCTCGAAATTCAACCTATGGGGCAGGAATTGTCTCGTCAATGTCTTTTCTGGACTTTGCGCAAAAGCGCACAGTGCCCCAAACAAGGTCCACCGTGTCCTGCTAGCCCGCCCCTAACAGCGCTTGGCGGCAAGACGGGCAGAAAGGGCGGGACGACAACGCAGTGAATACAGACCTGGCCAAAGAAGTCGAGAACTTCAAGCAAGCCATTCGAAACGACAACGGCACACAGAAGCACGCAGACCTGACCGGGCTGCGCGTAACGAAGTTCATCGAGGGCTGCGGCTGGAGAACGGTGAACGACATTACGCTGGCGAGGGCGACGGAATACGTAGCGGCTCGCCGCACGAGCGACGGAGACGATCATATATCCGAGGGCACAAGCAACCACTACATGACCGCGCTGTCGGAGTTTTGCTCGTTCTTGAAGAGCACGAACAAACTCGACCGCAACCCCGTCGAAGGTTGGAAGCACCTGCCCCGTGCAGACCGGGAGACGCGGCGGGCGCTCAACCATGACGAGCAACACTGGCTGCTGTCGGTGACGGCCACGAGCGCCGATCGCCGGCACATGACCGGTTGGGAGCGCGAAATGGTGTACAAGACGGCGCTCGGTAGGGGCTTCCGTTCGGAAGAGCTTGCCTGCCTGACGCCGGAGAGTTTTCATCTGCAAGGGTCAACGCCGTTCGTCTACCTGCCCCCGGACGAAACGAAGAACAGTAAGGCGGCGAACCAGCCCATTACGCCCGAGCTGGCTGCCGAGCTGCGCGAGTACCTGGAAGAGCGGGAGCCGGGGCTACCGGTCTTTCCGTTGCCGGAGACACGCGCCCGGTCGCGGCTCGTTCGGACCGACCTGGCGGCGGCACGAGAGGCGTGGATCGAAGCGGCGACGACGGAGCAGGACAAAGCCGAAAGGCGAAAGTCGAACTTCCTCAAGCCCGTAACCCGAGACGGCTTCGTGGACTTCCACGCCCTGCGCCACACCTACGGGACGAACCTGGCGCTTGCAGGCGTCGCGCCAAAAGTTACAATGGACCTGATGAGACACAGCGACATCAACCTGACCATGCGGCTGTACGCCCATACCGAGCTGGCCGACCGGGCTTCCGGCGTCCACATGCTGCCGCGCGTGGGGTTCAGTTTGGGGTCAGGTTTGGGGTCGGAGGCTGAACGTTTGGGGTCAAACGTGAACACGGCTGAACGAAAGGCGTCAAAACGTGCCCGCCATAAGTCAGCCTAGAATCGAGATTTACAGCGTTTTTACGCTGCGGTGGCGTAGCTCAGTTGGTTAAGAGCGGCGGATTCATAACCCGCAGGTCGACGGTTCGACTCCGTCCGCCACCATTTTTTCAGCCGTGCCGTGGGCGAGTTCCGGGCGGCGTCCGGAGCCGCTGATTCGAGGCGTCGCGCACAGCCTGCGCATCCGGCTGCGACGGATCGCGGACGAATCTGCGGCGGAGGTTTTTTGGCCCCCTTTGCAGGCCGGCGACGGACGATATAATAGCGGCCTCAAAAAGAGGCGACGCGGGTGTAGCTCAGTGGTAGAGCGTCACGTTGCCAACGTGAATGTCGTGGGTTCAAGTCCCATCACCCGCTTTTCCTAAACCACGCCGAAGGCTGATTTCGGCGTGCCTGTCCGAGATGGGGCGGCGTAGCAAGCAAACCGACGGTCCCTTCCAACAGCAGCCTTCCGGCGACCGTGGTCAGAGCCGTGAAGCGTTCTTTGCGTCGTACTCGTGCAGTCGGCCCAGCAAAACTCGCAGTTTAGCGCGTGCGTGACTCTGCCGGTCGCGCGCGGACCGGGGCCGGTTTGTCTACGGCCGCGAACTGCGCCTCCTCGGTCGAACCGGTCAGGGCCGCGGTGGGCGTATCCTCGCCTGCAATGGCCTTCTGGACCTCATCGAAGTAACCCGTGCCGACGAAGCGCTGGTGCGTAGTCGCGGCGAACCCGTCACTGCGGGCGAGCGCGAATTCTTCTTCCTGCAGCCGGGCATAGGCCGCCATCTGCTCGCGCCGGTAGTCCAGCGCCAGCTTGAACATGCTCAGGTTCAGCGCGTGGAAGCCGGCCAGCGTGACAAACTGGAACTTATAGCCCATCGCGCCCAGTTCGCGCTGGAACTTCGCGATCGTTGCGTCGTCGAGATTCGCTTTCCAGTTAAACGATGGTGAGCAGTTGTAGGCCAGCAGCTTTCCCGGATGCGCCTTGTGAATGCCTTCCGCAAAGCGGCGGGCATCTTCGAGACTGGGCTCGGACGTCTCGCACCAGACCACGTCGCAGTAGGGCGCGTAGGCCACGCCGCGCGCGATGGCCGCCTCCAGACCGCCCCTGTACGCGTAAAAGCCCTCGGCCAGGCGCTCATTGTTCTCAATGAACGGGTGATCGCGCTCGTCTATCTCGGTAGTCAAGAGCTTGGCACTGAATGCATCGGTGCGCGCGATCAGCACGGTCGGAATGCCGAGAATGTCGGCCGCCAGCCGGGCCGCGGTCAGTTTCTCGATGGCATGCCCCGTATGCACCAGCACTTTGCCGCCCATGTGCCCGCATTTCTTGGCCGAAGAGAGCTGGTCCTCGTAATGCACGCCGGCCGCGCCCGCCTCAATCAGGGCTTTCATCAGCTCGAACGCATTGAGGTTGCCGCCGAACCCCGCCTCGGCGTCGGCCACCAGCGGAACGAACCAATCGGTGCCGGTCTTGCCCGCCGCGTGGTCGATCTGATCGGCGCGCATCAGGGCATAGTTGACGCGCCGCACCAGCGCCGGCACGCTGTCCGCAGGGTATAGACTCTGGTCGGGGTAGGTCTGCTGAGCTAGGTTGGCGTCGGCCGCGACCTGCCAGCCGCTGATATAGATGGCCTTCAAGCCGGCCTGGACCTGCTGAACGGCCTGGTTCCCGGTCACGGCACTGAGGGCGCTTACGAACTCCTCCTCGTGCATCAGCCGCCATAGCTTTTCCGCGCCCACGCGGGCGAGCGTATGTTCGATTTGCAGTGTGCCGCGCAGCCGTAGAACGTCTTCCGCGGTATACCGCCGGGTCACGCCCTTCCAGCGCGGGTCGGTTTCCCAGCTCTTTTGCAGCGCCGCGGCTGCCGGGACAGTCGCCTTGATCATGGGTTGCTCCTTGAATCAGTCCAGGTACTCGTAAGCCGGAAGCGTGAGAAACTCGACCAGTTCGTCGGCTGTACTGATGCGGTCAAAAATCTTGGTTGCCAGGTCGAATTTGCCGTCATGGAAGGCCTGCGGTCCGAGCGTGGTACGCAGACGCGCCAGTTCGTCGGCGGTCAAGGCGCTGAACAGTTCGGCCGTGACCTTCCGCCCATCATCCAGCACGCCGCGCGGGTGCTTGATCCATTGCCAGACTTGCGTGCGCGAAATCTCGGCCGTGGCGGCATCTTCCATCAGGTTGTACAGTGGCACGCAACCATTGCCGCGCAGCCAAGCCTCGAGGTATTGGATGCCGACGCGGATGTTGGTGCGCAGGCCCTCTTCCGTGATCTGGCCCTCCGGCACGCGCAACAGGTCCGCTGCGCTAACCTTTACGTCCTCCCGCGGCCGTGCGATTTGGTTCGGCCCGCGCATCCGCGAAAACGCTTCCATTGCGACAGGGACCAGGCCCGGGTGCGCTACCCATGTGCCGTCGTGGCCGTCGTTGACCTCGCGCTCCTTGTCGGCACGGACCTTGGCCAGTGCCGCTTCATTGGCCACCGGGTCGTTCTTGATGGGAATCTGTGCGGCCATGCCGCCCATGGCATGCGCGCCGCGCCTGTGGCAACTCTTAATGACGTTCAAGGCGTACGCCCGCATGAACGGTACAGTCATGGTGATCTGCGCCCGATCGGGCAGGACGAAATCGGGCCGCGACCGAAAGCGCTTGATGAAACTGAAGATATAGTCCCAGCGGCCGCAATTCAGTCCGGCAGAGTGGTCACGCAGCTCGTACAGAATTTCTTCGGTTTCGAAGGAGGCTAATATGGTTTCGATCAAGACCGTGGCCTTGATGGTCCCGCGGGGAATGCCCAGTTCATCCTGGGCCATGATGAAGACTTCATTCCACAGGCGGGCTTCGTGATGGTTCTCCAGCTTCGGTAGATAGAAGTAAGGCCCACTGCCGGTCTCAAGAAGCTGCCGCGCGTTGTGGAAGAAGTAGAGGCCGAAGTCGAACAGTGCGCCGGAGATCGGCTGACCGTCCAACAGTACGTGCTTTTCCGGCAAATGCCAGCCGCGCGGGCGGACCATGAGTGTGGCGATCTCATCGTTCAGGGCGTACTTCTTGCCGTCCGGTTGCTCGAAGGTGATGGTGCGCCGCACGGCGTCGCGCAGATTGACTTGTCCGTTAACGATGTTGGCCCAGGTCGGCGAGTTTGAGTCCTCGAAATCGGCCATGAAGACCCGGGCGCCGCTGTTCAGCGCGTTGATGATCATCTTGCGTTCGACGGGGCCGGTGATCTCGACGCGCCGGTCCTGAAGGTCTGCCGGAAGCGGCGCTACGCGCCAGTCGCTTTCGCGCACAGAGCGGGTTTCAGGCAAGAAATCCGGCAACTGCCCGGCGTCCAGTTCCGCCTGGCTTTGCAAGCGGCGGTCCAGAAGCTGACGCCGCGTCGGCTCCGCGGCCCGGCACAGGCGAACCACGAAATTCAGGGCCTCTGCGGTAAGAATGCGCTTTTGTTCGCTTGTTACGGGCGCGGTAATCTCGAGGTTATCCACGAGCGTTGGTGACGTTATCGAGGTCATTGAACAGTTCCTTCAACTAACCGCGAAGTAAGGTAGGGCGGCGTCGCAGCCGCGCGGCCGAAGTACGCGAAGTGTGGAGCGGCGGTGTAGATTCTTCGAAAGCCACGGTTCAGCGGGATGCGCGGCCTTGATTTCGGCTCTGGCACAGTAATTCCCATCCGTCGGGGCAGCCGGTGAACAGCCTTATTATAGTTGCCGCAGTTTTTGCGAGTCGGGAACAGGCGGATTGCTGCGAGCCGACGCAGAGGTGACGACCTTTTCAGCGCCGCCTGCTCATTCGCGTGGCAGTTCTTCGCGCCCTCCGCCCAACCAGCCATAGCGACGGAACAGCAGCAGCATGGCGGCCGCGATGAGCAGCATCAGCAGCCATAGCAGCGGATAACCGTAGTACCAACGCAGCTCCGGCATGTTGAGGGGCGAGGCGCTGGAGTCGAAGTTCATTCCATAGACGCCCACAATGAACGTGAGCGGTATGAATATGGTCGCAATGATCGTCAGTACTTTCATGATCTCGTTCGTGTGTTGACTGACGCTCGACAGATAGACCTCCGTGATGCCGGAGGCAATGTCACGATATGTCTCAACCAGGTCGACGATCTGGATGGTGTGGTCCTGGAGATCGCGCAGGTACATACGGGTTTCGTCCGTGATCAGCCGGGTCGGGTCGCGCAGCAGGGCGTTCAACGCGTCCCGCAGGGGCCAGACAATGCGGCGGATCGTCAGCAAGTCGCGTTTGACCGCGTGTACACCGGACATCAGCGCCGGCACCGGTCGCGTCACGCCGGCCTCCATTTCCTCCAGCGCATCCAGCCGTTCGCCGCATTGCTCCAACAGTGGAAAATAGTGGTCCACGATGGCGTCGAGAATGGCGTGCACGAGGTAGTCCGGGCGGGCGCGGTTTCCCAGGGCGCCACTGCGAATCCGTTCGCGGATCGGGTCGAGCGGGTCGCCGCGCGGCCCCTCTTGAAACGTGAGCACGTAACGCGGGCCGAGAAAGATGCTGACTTGCTCCGTGCGCCACGGCTGCTCGCGAATTGGCATGCGCGCCACGATGAAGTAGCTGTCGTCGTAGGGCTCGGCTTTGGGGCGCTGGTGCGGGTGCAGTACGTCCTCCAACGCGAGATGGTGCAAATTGAAGATGCGGCCCAACTCGGCCAGTACCTCTGCGTCACCCAGTCCCTCGACATTGACCCAGGTGACCGGCCATTTCTCGAGCAGGGCGGGCAGGCGGGCCAGGTCAGCTCGGGCGGGCAACGGGACTTCGTCGTGCCCGGCCGGCCCAAAGGCCAGCACGCTGACTTCGCTGGGCGAGGCCTCGGGCGGCGGGTGGAGCGTTCCGGGGGGAGTGCCAGGCTTCGGGCGGCGGGCCAGGTCGCGTGCCCGGCGGCCGTGGTGGCGTCTGCTTTTGGCGGACATGTTTGTCCTCCGCGGCACAGGCGAACGTTCGATCTTAACGCGGATTTCGGGTGGTAGACGCCGCCGGTCCAAGCGGTGGAAAGGAGGTGAGAACGTGTCCGCCTTCGGCTGGCCGCATAACCTCTTTGCAGGATCGCAGGGCGGCCATGGCCCGGAACCCGGCACCGGATAGGGATTTCCGCCGCCGAGTATGCGACTAGTAAAACGAGAGTAAACCCCGGCGAAATGTAATGAACGTAACAGATCAATTCGAGAAGCTCGGGGCTTTCTACCTCGGCCGGGAGCACGACCTTCAGACGCGTCAGCGCGGCGAAACGCCCGTACTTTACGACTCGCGGGACCTGGTCACACATGCCGTGTGCGTGGGCATGACCGGCAGCGGCAAGACCGGGCTGTGCATCGACATACTGGAGGAGGCGGCGATCGACGGCATTCCGGCAATTGTGATGGACCCCAAAGGTGACTTGACCAACCTGTTACTCACCTTCCCCGAGCTGCGGCCGGAAGATTTCGCGCCGTGGATCAACGAAGACGATGCGCGGCGTGCGGCTGTGACGCCGGCGCAATTTGCGGAGCAGCAGGCGGCGCTCTGGGCGCGCGGACTGGCCGAATGGGGACAGGGCGGAGCGCGAATTCAGAAGCTCATGGATGCCGCGCAATTCTCGATTTACACGCCCGGTAGCGGCGCCGGCCTGCCCGTTTCGCTGCTGCGGAGCTTCGCCGCTCCACCGCGGACCCTGGTCGAGGAGCCGGAGTTGTTTCGCGAGCGCATCTCCGGCACGGTTGCCGGCCTGCTGGGATTGATCGGCGTGCAGGCTGATCCGCAGAGCCGCGAGCACATTTTGCTTTCGACCATCCTCGCGCAGGGCTGGGCCGCGGGGCACGACGTGGACCTGCCGAACTTGATCCAGCAGATTCAACAGCCGCCGGTGCGCCGCGTCGGCGTGATGGACCTGGACACGTTCTATCCGCCGAAGGAGCGCTTCGAGCTGGCGCTGCAACTGAATGCGCTGCTGGCGGCGCCGGGCTTCACGCGCTGGACTGAGGGGGAACCGTTGGACATCGCTGCGCTGCTGCACACGCCGGAAGGGCATCCGCGAGTGTCGATTTTTTCAATCGCGCACTTGTCCGACGCGGAACGCATGTTCTTCGTCGCGTTGCTGCTGAACGAAACGCTGGCATGGGTGCGGACGCAAAGCGGCACGACCAGCCTGCGCGCCATCCTCTACATGGACGAAATCGCCGGCTACTGTCCGCCAGTGGCCAATCCGCCCAGTAAGCCGCCGCTGCTGATGTTGATGAAGCAGGCCCGGGCCTTCGGCCTGGGTCTGGTGCTGGCCACGCAGAACCCGGTAGACCTGGACTACAAGGGGCTTTCGAATGCCGGCACGTGGTTCATCGGGCGTCTTCAAACCGAGCGCGACAAGGCGCGCGTACTGGACGGGTTGGAAGGGGCGGCCGCCGGCGCGGCTGCCAAGTTCGACCGCGCCACGGTTGACCGAATGCTCTCGCAATTGGGCAATCGCGTGTTCCTGATGAACAACGTCCACGAGGAGGGGCCGCGCGTGTTCGAGACGCGCTGGGCGCTGAGCTATCTGCGCGGGCCGCTCACGAGAGAGCAAATCAGGCTACTGATGGAACCGAGGAAACGCGAAGCGGCCTTCTCGCAGCCCGCCCCGACTTCGGATTCAGCCGGTGCGCCGCCGGCCATATCCACGCCGACCGCTGGCGGAGACGCGAATGTGACTTCGACCCCGCCCGCGCTGCCGCCGGACATCCCGCAGTATTTCATTCCGGCCCGGCAGACGGGAAGAATTCTCTACAAGCCGATGCTCTTCGGCTGTGCGAATGTCCACTTCCGCGATTCCAAGGCTGGCGTGGAGCACGACACCGCGGCTTGTTACGTGGCCCCGCTCGGCTCGGGGCCCGGCGGTGTGGACTGGGACGCGGCGGTGCAGAGCGACTTCTCGGACACGGATCTCAAGACTCAGCCCGAGCCCGGCGGGTCGTTCGCCGCACTGCCGTCTGAGGCGACGCGAGCCGCATTTTTCAAACGTTGCACCGGCAGTTTTGCGGACATGGTGTTCCGCACGGCGAGCTTGAAGCTCCTGCGCAGCCCGCAGCTTAAGCAGGTATCGAAAGTAGGGGAGTCCGAGCGCGATTTCCGGCTGCGGCTTCAGCAGTCCGCCCGCGAGCAGCGCGACGAGCAGGTGGAGAAGTTACGGAACAAGTACGCACCGAAGGTGGCCGCGCTGCGCGACAGGATCAGCCGCGCAGAACAGGCCGTCCAAGTTCAAAAAAGCCAGGCCTCAGCGGCCAAGCTGCAGACGGCCGTCTCAGCCGGTGCCGCGCTCCTGGGGGCATTGACCGGGCGGAAGGTAGCCAGCGCCGGCAACGTCGGCCGCGTGGCAACCGCAGCTCGCGGCGCGGGCCGTGCGGCACGCGAAGCCGGCGACGTCGAACGGGCCGAGCAGCGAGTCGCGGTCCTGGAGCGGCAATTGCACGAGCTGCAGGCGCAGTTTGAAAGAGAAGTGGAAAAACTGGCCGCGCGGCTCAATCCGCAGACGGAGCGACTCGAGGAAGTCACCGTCAGGCCGCGCAAGGCGGACGTGCGCGTACGCGCGGTAGTCCTGGCATGGGCGCCCCTCCCGCAATGACGTGATAAGGTGATAAAGTGATAGGGTGATAAAGGACGGTCCGCGGGTTCCCTTTATCAACCTATCACTTTATCACTTTATCACCTTTCCATGAGTGCGTTCTCACCTTGAATTCATCGCGCGTTCAGGTGGCGCCGCAAACTAAACAGGTGGTTGGCGCGGTACCGTCGCGTAGGGCGGCCGGGGGCGCGCCGTCGCCGTTCGAATGCCAGGAGACGATTCGTGCCTGCAAAGAAAACCACAGAACGCGCCCGCAAAGACAAGCAGCAGGGCAAGTCTGCCAGCACCCAGGCCGGGGAGTTCGTGCGCGAGGAAATCCACCACGTGCGCCAGGGCAAGCACGGGGCCCGCAGCGCCAAGCAGGCGATTGCGATCGGCCTCTCCAAAGCGCGCCGCGCCGGCGTGGAACTCCCGCCTCCCAAGAGGGGTCAGACTTCAGAAAGCACCCGCAAGAAGGCGCAGCGCGACGTCCAGCGCGGCCAGGGCAAGAGCAAAAGCGGCGAAAACGGCGTGTCGCGCAAGCGCTCTCAAGCCGGGCAGAAAGCGCTCAAACGCGAAGGCCAGAAGGCTGCTTCCCACACGGCGCTGTCGCGCCAGGCGAAGCAGGCGGCCCGTCGCCGCCGACAGCCCGCCGCCTCACGCTAGCGCGCCGGTCAGCGTAGCCCTGAATTGCGGGGTGGCGTTTTGCGGGCCAGCGGTGCGGCCGGCACGCCGGACGCCCCTATGCGCCGGCCTGCGCGAGAAATCGCCCGAACCACTGCGCCGCGAGCCGCGCTACCTGCTCCAGCGCGCCCGGCTCTTCGAACAGATGAGTCGCTCTGGGCACGATTTCCAACTCCCGGTAACAGAGCATTTCCTGCAGCGCCATGCGGTTCAAGCGGATCACCGGAGCGTCGTTCTCTCCCACAATGAGCAGCACGGGGGCCGTGACACGCCCCAGAACCGGAAGCGCCAAGTCCGGCCGTCCGCCGCGCGAGACGATGGCCCGCA
>ERZ795050.4632-NODE-4632-length-12335-cov-9.882736_pt1 | contig 12335 bp, 8 predicted proteins | sample MGYA00375134_ERZ795050 | MGnify/ENA primary metagenome ERZ795050 (study PRJEB30179, sample SAMN05720221) | activated sludge metagenome | isolation source: Anaerobic digester | place: Japan | collected 2015-05-26 ... | reverse complement strand
CGCACGCCGGGATCTGTGCGGGGGGCACCCGGCAACGGGTGTCCCTACCGCGATAGGCGGATCTGGTCTTTACCCCGCCCGCAGGCAGACGATTCTTTCGTGCCGTTCTTTCGCGCGAAGGCCGCACGACTGGCATCACTCCGCTGCGAGACTGGAACACAGCCGGAACCAATCTGTGGGTCACCTGCACGGTCGACGCGGTCCCGACCAACGGTCTCCATTCTTCGCTGGCCTTCAACGCGGCGGGTGTGCTGGGCATCGCCTACTACGACGACATCGAAAAGGATCTGAAATACGCCTCGTACGACGGCGCGCGGGTGAACGTGGAACGGGTGGACACTGCGGGCGACGTTGGGCAGTATTGCTCGCTGGCCTTCGGCCCGGACGGCTATCCCGCCATCAGCTATTACGATGCCACCGGCGCTGATCTCAAGTTCGCCTTTTGCGACGGGAGCCAGTGGCACATCGAAACCGTCGATACTGACGGCAGTGGCTCCGGATCCGGACGGTATTCGTCCTTGAAATTCACGCCGGATGGCTATCCTGCCATCAGCTATCAGTGTCATGTTGCCTATCAACAAATTTTACTCCGCTATGCGGAGAAAAACGCCGCAGGCTGGACATTGACAACGGTGCAACAGCTAAAATATGTCATCCAAGACCTTTCGCTGGCTTTCGGTGCCAACGGTTATCCCTCCATTGCCTATCAAGATTATGACAAGTATTACGTCTATTATGCGGCGTGGAACGGTTCGGCGTGGTCCACTCAGAACACGTATGGCCGCTATACTGAAAGCCTCTCGCTGGCTATCACGCCGGGCGGACAGCCCGCGATCGCCTATTGGGACTATATCAACAGCAAATTATGGTACATGACGAGAAGTTCGGGGTCGTTTTGGTCCTCCGGACAGACCGTCGATGTGATGCAATCCGTCCACAACGCCCATGTCAGTCTGGCTTTCGCGCCGGACGGACAGCCGGCGGTCGGCTACCACGATGAAAAGAATGGGCATCTGAAATATGCCAAGTACAACGGTTCGCAGTGGGTGATTAGCACGATTGACGCGGACGGGTTCGTGGGTGCCTACTCTTCGCTGGCCTTTTCGCCGGACGGGCGTCCCGCGATCAGCTATTTCGACGCCACCCGCGGCGTGCTCAAGTTGGCCGAGTGGGTCGAAGGCTGTGTGATGCCCTGATCAGGGCAGACCGCCGTTGTCGGGTTGACGAACTTCCGCAAGCTGTCCTGAACGCGTGAAAAGCAGCATGGCGGTGATGTGACCGGGAGACAAGCCGAGCAACTGAGCGGCGGCCAGGGCGTAGTCGCGCATCTGGCTGGCATAGACGCGGACCGCCTCCCGCACCTGCTCGTCCGTGGTGATGCGGTTGCTCTTAAAGTCGGTGATCGTCGCGCGCACGGGACGTCCAGCCGCATCCCGCTCGATCACAAGACGGTCGAATCGTCCGCTCAGGAGCTGCCTAGGCCCGCCAACTTTCACGAGGAGGTTGAACGGCGCCTCGCGCCAGACTTCCGCCGTTCCTTCGGAAGAAGGTTTTGAAAGCGCGCGTTGAACCGCGTCGTTTTTCAGGCACGCTCGGAACTGACGTTCCACGTCGCCCAGCAAGACCGCAGAGTCGCCCGACTCTTGGCGCCACTCGGCGATGAGGCGTTCCAGATCGGTGTCTTCGAACCACTCGATCTTCTGGAAAAGGCGGTGGATCGCCGAACCGAAGGCGCGGACGTCGCCGGCTTCGGCCTTGAACAGCCACTGGGCCGGGAAAGTGAGGTTGTCGGGGCCGTCCTTAGAAGGTTCTCGCGGCGTGATCTCAGCCTCGAAGGCGATGTGGATCGGTGCGGTCGGGGCCTCTTGCGCGTTGGTTGCCGGAGGCTGATGCCGCCGGAACCAGTCGGGATCCCCGTGGGCGTAGAGCGGCGTCAGTCCGGCGAGGCCAGCGTCCGGGACGCTGTCGGAATGCAGGCGCTCGCGCAGCAAATCCGCCTCGCTGACCGTCGTTGGATTTTTCGCCTTCGTTGGAACGAGCATGTACATCGCCCGCTGGGCACGGGTCATGGCCACATACAGCACGCAGAGCTGGGCGAAATTCGCGTCGGCACGCGCCGCGTCGCAGGCCTCCGACAAGGCGCCGTTAGCGGCTTCCAGTACGGGGCGGCACGGGGGATTAAGGATCCAGCCGCTGCCGGCCAGGAGCTGCGGGATCTTCGGGTTCTCAAAGCTGTTTGCACGAGGTGCAAAGGGGATGATGACCACGTCGAAGCCTAACCCTTTGGCCTGGTGGACGGTCATCACGCGCACCGACCCTGCGGCGGCGTCGGAACGGATCTGGTAGGCTTCGATGTGATCTTCAAAGCGGTCAGGATCGCAGATGCCTAACGCATCGAAACTCTCGGCACCCGCCAAGAGTTCGTCAAGGCGTCTCTGGCTGAAGGCGTCTAAACGCCCCAACTTCTCGCCCCACTCGCGCAATGTTGCGGCGAAGCCGCGCGATTGGAATGCGTGCAGCATGTGCGCGGGCAGGATCTCGTATGAGATGGCCGCACAGGCGTCTGCGAGCGGACTCATTTGAAGGTGACGCAAAGCGACGGTGTCGCCGGGATGCGCGGCGTAATGCACCAGCGCCAGAAGCAGAGTCACGGCCGGATTGTCGGTGATGCCGCCCTTCCCTTCGTGTACGCACGGCATGTCCGGCAGCAGGCGTCGGAGCGCATCCACGCACGCGCGTCCGTCCTTGTTGTTCCGCACCAGCACGGCCGCGGTCAAGCCGCGCTGAATGGGGGCGACCTGTTTCAGGATGGCCGCAACAGCCTCAAACTGGGCGGGACACGCGGGGGCCTCATCGTCATTGTCATCGACGTCGTCGGAGGCCTCCGCACTTGCTTTCTTAGGGTCGTATTCGAGCAGGGTTACAAATCCCAGCCCTTCGTCCTTCCGTGCACTTTCGTGGCGTGTCCAGGCGCGTGAAAAGGCTTCGATCGCCTCCGGACGCAGTCCAGCCTGCCTGCCCAAAGAGGGCGTCCAGTCCGCAAGCTGGTCGAAGGTCCGGTTGACGGCATCGATAATGGCCGGCAGTGAACGGTGGCACGTCTGAATCGACTCGCTGGCAATGGCGCGCGGGCCACAGCTCTGATACTTTTTCTGGATCTCGTTGAAAAGGCGGTAATTGCCGCCGCGCCATCCGTAGATCGACTGCTTGATGTCGCCCACAAAGAAGAACGAGCGCGCGTCGTCTTGGATGATTTCGTCCACGAGGTTGGCCAGCGTGTCCCACTGCGTGTCGCTCGTGTCCTGGAACTCATCCATCAGCCAGTGATCCAGCTTGCCGTCCAGACGGTAGTCGATGTAGAGCCGGTTCTCGGCGTTGGGCACGCGACTGGGCGAGGGGCCGCCAGACCCGAGAAGACGCGAGAGATCTTCAAAGGTGAAATGGCCGTCGTGCATCTGTGCCGCGGCATAGCTCTCATCGTAACGGCTGAGCACGGTGCGCAGTCCTTGCGTTTGTGTCAGTGAACGTCCGATTTCCACATGGATCGCATGGCGTAACGCCGTACGTATGCCGTCCCACAAGGGTTGCGGGAGCACATACTCCTGCCTGTAGTAACTGAGCGTGGGCGGCTGGAGGTTTCTAGCATTCTCAAGGAGCGACCGCGAGGCTTTGTCGGTGCGTTGCGGCCATGGTTTATCGCTTGAATGGGATAGGAACGCAGCCGTGAAATCTGCAAGGCTCTGGCCGAGCTGGCCCGGGCGTCCCGACTCGCCGAACAGGGTGCGCAGGCTCTCGACCAAGGTGTCGGGCGGCTGCGGATCGCCGGGGGCGGGTTCCCACCAACGCTCTTTCCGCGGCCAGATGCTGTCTGGATCGCCCCAGCGCCACGGCGCACCGCCGTGCGTCCGGTAAAAGACGTGGTAGTCCTTGACCAGTTGATCCAGCACGGACAGCAGCTTTTTGCTCGCACGCCCGTGCTGCGACAGGCGGAAGTCGCTCAGGAACGCCGCCTGCCCACTCTCCCCGTGCGCGGATCGCGGATCGAGGAGTCGGGTCAGGATGGCCCGGCGCGCGGCCACGGCTTCGCCGCCGTCACTGTCCATGGGCTGCGTCTCGGGCGGCACCCCCAGCTCCAGCGGGAAGGCGCGCACGACGCCGAGGATGAAGCTGTCGAGCGTGCCGATCCGCAGACGGTGTCCGTTATCGAGCAGGGTTCGCAGCAGACGCAGATAGTCATCCGCACGGGACGGCGCGGCTAGTCCCTCTCTGGCAATTGTGTTCGCAGTCTGGATCCGCTTGCCGTCATCTGTCACAGCCGCGCACAGGTGCTCGACGATCTTGTCAAAAATCTCGCCTGCCGCTTTACGGGAGAAGGTGAGGGCGCAGATACGGTCGGGGGCGACACCCGCCGCCATGAGGCCGATGTAACGGTGGGCGAGCCGGAAGGTTTTGCCGGTGCCGGCCGAAGCGGAGATGGAGCGGTTTTGTACGGGGTTCATGAATCGGCGCTCCAAGGAGGGGGAGGTGGCTCGATCGTTTTCGCGGCGTCACCAAGCAGCAGGCCGCCAAAGTCACCCTCAAACCGTGGGCGTCCTGCCTGTTGGAACTTGCCCGCCTTAATGTTTTCGACAACGGCTTGGGCGCAGGCCATGGCGGAAGCATGCAGCGCGTCGGTGTAGGTGTCCCAAAGGTTGAAGGCGATGTCACCCAACGCACTCGGCAGGTTGACGTACCCGAGCCGGATCTCGCCCTCACACTGCGTTTTCACGAATTCGCGGTAGAGCGGCAACTGCAGGTCGGCCCAGCGCTTGTCGGTCTTGCTGTTCGGCATCAGCGCTTTGGGAATCTGCGCCGCCTTCAAAAACTCGCTGTCGCCGAAAGGCGGCCCCACATGCGCCTGCACCGGCATTTTAGCCTTGTCCGCGGTTTTGTAGTCGAGTATGCAGAAGACCGCTTTCCCGTTTTCCATTCTTCTGTCGATGCGGTCGATCCGTCCGCGGACGGTCACCCCGTCGACCATGATACGCTTGCCCTGCGTGTCCTCATGCTCGACGATCTCCCAGCCTTGACGATGCCATTCGACCTGTTTCTGTGCGAACGTTCTGAGACGCCGCACGGCGCTGTCCACGGCCAGTTCGACGCCCAGCCACGGACGTGACCCGTAACGGGCATGCGCCAAGGCCCGCATCCTGTTTTCCATCCAATGTCCCAGCTTGCCCGCATCGCCGCACGCCCACAGGCCGCGGTCCGCCGCCATTTCGTCGAGCACGGCGTGAACCAGCGTGCCGAAGGCCAAGGCGTCCGGCTCGCGCTCGCGGTCGCTGAGCGCCTCCATGTCGAGCACGTGTTTCAAGTAAAACTGAAGCGGACTTTCCAGATAGTCACGGAAAAGCGTCGGACTCAAGACCTGCCGCCGTTTTGGGTTGATGCTGTCGGAGGGGACACGCCGTGGATCGAGTTTGAATCCAATCGTAAACGCCGATGCGGTGCCCGGCGGGGGTGTCTCGCGGAACAGTTTTTTCGCACGCGTCACCAGTTCGGCGTCGGGACAGCGGAAGAGCAGGCGCGAGGGACGCAGCGGGTCGCCGGCGGTGGAGGTCTTGCCGACGACGAGGATGGGCCGTCCTCCGCTACGGCGTTGTGCAATCAGGGCTTCCAGCACGTACGCGTCACGCGCCACGCGTAAGCGGTCATCGCGCAGGCCGAGTCGGGTCCGCAACGCATCCGGCAAGAAAAGATCGCCCACATGTCCGTCGGGCACAAAACCTTCGTTCATGCCGGCCACAAAAAGGAGAGGCGCCGGGTTCCAGGCTAACTCCAGCCAGCCTTCGAGGTCGAGCGGTTCGCCTTGACGTTCGGGCTTCACACTGCTTTCGCGCAACCGGGCGAGCAGAATGTCGGCGTCATCCCTACCGGCTTGTCCATCTGGATTGGCGGTCTCCAATTCCCGCAGACAGTCGTCGAAGACGGTGACGGCCTGCTGAAAGATCGCGTCGTCGGGGTTGTCAGATTTGAGTTGGCGTTTTTTGAAAATGTGTTGCAAGACCTCGCGTAATCCTGTGGCAAGATCACCTTGCTGCAAACGCGCGCGCCAGGCCCGCACCTGTGCGACGGCAGCCGGCAATGCCGTGATCTGCGCGTTGTGGCCTGTGTCTGCTGGGCCATGATCACACAGGTCGTTCAGCGTGACCGGCAGATATTCCGACTGGAACGCATCCAGTTCACGCAAGACATCGGCCCCGCACTCGAGCGCGTGCAAAACGTCCGGGTGACGCAAGAGGGCGGCCACCTCGTCGTAGCCGTCAGAATCGCGCAGGGCAAGCAGGGCGTGAACGAGCCGGGCGAGCGGGGTCTGCGAGAAAGGCCGGTTTTGCGGATCAAAGGCGGGCAGCCCGAGATCTGCCAGTGCGCGCTGCAGCGGCGCGACGGTTTCACGGTCGGGGACGCCGATGGCAAGCTGCGGACGAGTCCCGGTCGGGCGGGGCTGTGTTTTCAGAGACGTTGCGACCGACTTGGCGATGCGCGCGGCCTGGTCAGCAGGCGTGGCTTCCAGCCAAAGGTCTTCATCGTTCAGCGCGATGTGCCGTTTGGCCCAGACGTCCGGGGCCGGGCGGCCCCAGTCATCGAACGCATGGGTCTCGTTGTCGGGAGCGGCGACGAGGATGTCGACTGTCACCCCGGCCTCGCCCCAACGCGCCAACAGCTTTTCGAGCAGTCGGGGAGGATCGGGCACGGCGGCCACGACGACACGTGCGATCTCGGCGGGCGGTACGCCAGCGCGGACATGGGCGAGTTTCGCGGCGGTCGCATCCTGGAGCCCCTGCGCCGCCAACCGCTCCAAGTAACGGCCCTCGAGCGCCTTCATGTCCGCCCAGCACTCGGCCTCTTCCAGCGCGTCTCCCCGATCCGCGACGTCTGCCAGCGTGAGGTCGCCGTCCGCCAGTTCCTGCCGCAGGCGCTGAAGCTGGCGGGCGATCTGCAGCGCCCACGCGGTCGTGGACGGACGCTTGTCGCCAGCACCTAGAAAGGCGCGGAACTCATCCGCGCCGATTGTTTTGAGGGTGTCCGTCCAGGTGCGCAGGCTTTGAAAGCCGGACGCCACGCCTGCCTGTTGCGGCGGCGCCAGCAAGACCGGCGGCGTGACGATCTCGGGGCCGATGCAGGCGACGCCCCGCGCGTCCGCGGCCAGCGGTAACGCGGCGCGCAACCGCCAGCTCGACTGGCGGGTGGGCACGATCACGGTGGTATGCCGCAGATCCAGCAGGCCGCCGCTTGATGGCGCTAACAGAAAGGCGGACACGGTCTCGCAAAGCGGTCGCTCCCAGCCGATGAATGTGCGTGTTACAGGCATGATGAACAGGAAACCCCTTGTGCGCGATAAGGCCAGAAACAATCGTGGCGCTTATTTGATCCGCTCGACCGACACCGAATACCGGAAACGCAGGGTCTCCCCGGCGGCGAGTTTCAGCGGCTCGTGAAAAATCATCGCGGGGCCGATGAGGTAGTAGCCGCGCCCCTTGTGCGCGTTGAGGTCGTAACGCACGAACCATGGGGTCGGATGGCGCGGGTTGCCCTCCAGGTCACGAAACACGATCTTCGCCTTCGCGCCGGTGGCCTTCGAGACCGCGACCGCCTCCACGAACGCGCTCGGCTCGCCGCACGCTTTGACATTTTCTTTGCCTTCAGCGTTCCTGACTGAATAAGAGAAATACGGCGTGTCCGGGAAACGCCACATCAGTCCCGCGTAGCCGCCGGACGCCCAATCGCCGTTCTTGTTCTTGCCGGCCTTCGTACAGTCGAACGCCGCATCGCCGCCGACCGCCGTGAACGCGCTCTCCCACTCGATCGTGTAGTCGCCGTTCTCTGCTGTCGCGACACGCACTTGGCGCGCCTCTCGCACGATTTCCGTTCCCTTGCCGAGATAGGATAGTACAACGTCGGATGACATCACGTTGCCCTCTGTCTTCACGGTCTGCGACACGATCTTCGTGACCGCGTTGGAGGTCGGTTCCCAGAAGTTACAGCCGTTGATATACTTCCATGAGAACCAGAGACCCAGATGCCAGGCGTGGTCTGGCGGCCGGAACGCGGTCAACGGTTCGCCAGTGCCCGGGACACACAGCGGATGAAAGTACGGCTTGCCTTCTTGGCTCTGCGGCACATATGTCCAGAGGTTTGTGCCGTTCACCCGCATCGTCACCGCGCCGGTTTCCGCGTCCGTCGCAAAACAACGGGTGTCCTCCGCGCGCACCTGCGCCACGCAGACCGCGACACACCAGACAAGGCGATTGATTTTCTTTAACATGGTTACTCCTTCATGGGTTGACGGTGTGGATGATACCACCTTCCCGGCACTGCGGCACACCGTTACCTATTTTCCCGCCTCCTCCAGAAACGCCCGCAGGTTCGCCGTTGAGACGCCCGGCGGCAGACCGCCACCACAGGAGAAGATCACGCGCGTGAAGTCACCGTCCAGCGTCTGCTTCTGCTCTGCCACGCACCTCCGCACCTGCTCCGGTGTCCCCGCCGCCAGCACGTCGCGCGGCGGGATGTTGCCCAGTAGCCCTACCTCGGGCCCGACCAGCTTGCGCATCTCGTCGATGGGATGCTCGAAGCTGAAGTTAAAAAGATTCACTCCCACGTCTGCCAATTGCTCCGCACAACTCAGGCCATTCGCGTCATTGTGCAGGAAGCGGATATCTGCGTCGATGGCGCCGAACACGCGCTTAAGCGACGGCATGGCGTAGGTCGCGACGTCTTCCGGTCCAATGAAACCGATGATGTCGTCCAGCAAAAGAACGCCCCTGATGGAAGGGATCGTTGCCGCCTGCAGTTTGATCCACTCCGCCAGAAACGCCGTGATGACCTCCAGCATCTCTTGCGTGCCGTCGGGATCGAGCTGCATGGCTATCAATAATTCCGTCGTCCCCATCAGGAACGAGGCGATGTTGAGCGGTCCGCGCGCCACGGCAAAGCGGATCGTATGGCCTTCCGCCTCAATAGCAGGCCGCGCCCGGACCAACCGCTGCAACGTAAAGGGGAGTAATCCCGCCGACGTCACGTCGGGTTTCGACAGCTTCAGCGCGCGCTCGCCCGTCCCCGCGCCGGAGAGGGCCGCCGCGAACGGCAATTCATTCTCGTGCCAGATCAATTGCGCACCGAATGCGGACGGCTCGGTACACATGCCGTACTCCGACCAGAACCCCGGCAGGAACACCGCCTCCGGGAACGTCCTGACGGCGGCGAGATTGGTTTCCAGCCAGACCTGCTCGGAAGCGAAGTAATCCAGAATGCTGGCCTTGCCGCTCCACCCCGGCAGCCACGGGCTATCCGCGATGAAACCGCAGAACGGCTTGTCCAGACGCTCGCCGCGCACCACCACGGCGAGCAGCTTTTCCCATTGTTCGTTTGTCATTTTTTGATTTTCGCGGGTGTCAAGGCGCACGGCCCCGACAACCGCGTTAACCTCGCCTATTTGGCATACACCTCATACAGTTCATTGAGCTTCGCGCTCTCCGCGTCACCCGCGAACACCACCGTGCGGTAGCGCAACGCGAGCTTCTCCCCCTGTTTCAATTTCGTGGACTTACCGTCCTGCGGCCAGAACATCGGCGTGGGCGAAAGGAAGCCGTAATCCCGCGTGAACCAGGGGGCGGGATACCACGGGTTGGACGGATGCTGGAAAAGCGCGATGCCCTCCTCGACGCCTGTCCCGTGCTTGCCGAAGAACGCCATCCATGGCGAGCCCTTGCCGAATGTCTCCTTCTCGCCCTTGATCCCTTCGGCGTTGACCATCGTGCCGCCGAGGGCGACGGCGAAGGCCGGATCGGCGCGCAGGCTGAAAAACGAGTGGTTGGTCTTCTCGATCTCCACGTCGATCAGCGCTTCCAGCGTGATGGTGGCGTCGATCACGCGAAGTTCGGTCGATGGCGCGGTGATGACATAGCGGCGGGTGTCGCGGAAGGGTTCCGGAGTGCCCGGACGCCGCCAGATGCAGGTCTGGCTGATCATCACCTCTTGGCCGGACATAGTGGGCAGATCGGCGCTGGTGCCGCGTGTGGCCCCTTGGAGCACGAGGCTCTCGGTGAGGATGCGCCCGTGTTCCATTTTGTCCTGCCAATAGTTGCCGCCGTTCACCCGGTCGCAGCCAAACCACAGCGAGGCGTGATGTGGATACTGTGGATTGCGCACCGACGTGACCGAGATGCCAGAGGGACCGTTGACCGGAAAGAAGTACGGCAGTTTCTCGCCAGTGTTGTAACGGTAACTGGTGAAAAACTGGTCTCCGATCCAAATATCGACAGTGCTATCGGATAGAAACGCGCGCAGCGTCTCGACCGCAGAGACGACGGACACGCAGAGCGCCGCCGACAGAAAAATAAGGTTTCTCATTTTCCTTATCGTCTCATGTGGAACCGGACACTTTACGTCTCGATTCTGTTCGATTCACTCGCTTCATTCGATACACCACGGTTACGACCGTTTGCCGGACATGCGTTCGTATGCGCGGCGCGTGCCGTACGGCGCGCGTTCCTCACGGCGCAACATCGCGTTGGCCTCGTCGTCGTTGACGAAGCGTTCCTTCACCGGATCCCACTCCAGTCGGCGTTTGAGCTTCATGCCGATGTGCGCCAGCAGGCAGGCCGAGCATGAGCGGTGCGCGGTCTCCACCGGCACAAGCGTGTCCTCGTCACCTTTCAGGATGTGGTCGATCCAGTTCTGGTGGTGATTGCCGCGATGCTTGTAGAGTTTGATCGGGCCGGCGTCGCCTTCCAGCAGAGCGGGATCGCTGGCGTCGAGAGCCTTGAGCGGCTTGCCGGGTGCGACGGGATCGGAAGCGGTTGTCTTGGTCGCTCCGCGACTGACGAAGATCCATCCCTTCTCTCCGATGAAACGGATACCGTTGGGGAACTTGTCCCAGACACGCATGAGTGTCCCATCCGCGTAGGTCATTTCCACGTCGTACTCTCCGTGGACATCCCAGAGGCCGAGCACGTCCTTGCCGTCCTTGTCCTTGTAGAACTTGTTGAAATGCGTTCCTTTGTCCTGAATGAACTTCGGCCCGGAGGTTTCCCAACCCATGCCCCAGTGGGCAATGTCGAGGTGGTGCGCGCCCCAGCCTGTGATCATCCCCGCGCCGAACTGCTCGCAGCGCAGCCAGCCCGGGCGCGAGGTAAGCTTCGGGTCGTCCTGCTTGTGGACGCGGTCTTCGGTGTAAGGCACCTGCGGCGTGGAGCCCAGCCACATGTCGTAGTCCAGATTATTCGGCACCGGCATGGTTTCCGTCCGACCACCGCCCGGATCGCCGGGCAGACCGATCTCAATGGTTTTGATCGTGCCGAGACGCCCATTGCGCACCAACTCGCACGCGCGGTGAAACTGCGACGAAGAGCGCTGCTGCGAGCCGAGCAAAAAGACGCGCCGGTTCAGGCGGATCGCGTCACTGAAGAGCCGTCCCTCGGTGATGGTCAGCGAAGCAGGCTTCTGCATGAACACGTCTTTACCTGCGAACGCCGCTTCCACGGCGGGCTGACTGTGCCAATGGTCAGGCGTCGAGATCGACACCGCATCGATGTCTTTACGCGCGATCAACTCGCGATAGTCCCGGTGCAGTCCCACGCCAACAGAGGTGCCTTTGCTGGCGTAATGTTGGTCTAGATACGCCTTGCCCAGCGCCATCCGCTTCGTGTCCAGATCGGAGAGCGCGACAATCCGCACGCCACGACAAGTCAGAATCCCCGGCACATCCATGCCCTTGGCGATTCGCCCAAAACCGATCTGTCCCACTTGGATCGTCTTGCTCGGTGCCTCTTGTCCCAGCACTCGCGCCGGGATGATCGACGGAAACGCCGCCACCCACACCCCCGCCACACCCGTCTTGATCGCCATTCTGCGTGTCATCCGTTGCATCGTGTCGCCCTCCTCGTTTGGACCAACGTTGCCTTAAACCAACGTAGGAGACTACTTTAGCAGACACGGACGATGTTTTCACCTTTAAGATTCCAGTTTTGCATGCGCGTGGTCGTCCGCACGAAATAGAGTTCCACCGCGTTACCCATGTTGTTCGTGCTGTCCATCATCGCGGCGAGATTGGTGTTGGCGGGGTTAAGCACGTCCGTGTGATCCAGCCATGCGTCATTGTCCAGATAGCGCACCGTCCCGCTCTGAACCAGCGTCAGCCCCCGCTGCCACAGGATCTTGTTGGCGTCCGCAATCACTCCGGCGTTGCTCATGCTGTCACGCCGCTTCATGCACCTTTCTCCGCCGTAAAACGAACCATGCCGCTACCACTGCGACAATCCCCGTGCCGACAGCGATAGCGACCTTCACGGGGC
>ERZ795050.4617-NODE-4617-length-12361-cov-5.645051_pt1 | contig 12361 bp, 12 predicted proteins | sample MGYA00375134_ERZ795050 | MGnify/ENA primary metagenome ERZ795050 (study PRJEB30179, sample SAMN05720221) | activated sludge metagenome | isolation source: Anaerobic digester | place: Japan | collected 2015-05-26 ... | reverse complement strand
GACAGGAGTGTCAGGACCATCTGAGCTATCTCGCCATAATTTTCATTGAACCCTCGACCTTCCCGATCTGCGATCGGGACGCTCTAATCCCGAAAATTCTGACGCTGAAAGCGGCTTTGAATTTTCGGGGATCCTGACCGACTGTCCCTTCGGACAGGAGTGTCAGGACCATCTGAGCTATCTCGCTTCCTCCTCCAAACGCGGGTGCAAATATAGCGAGTATATACTGAATTTACAACCCGGTTTTTTTGTTTTGTATTTTTTTTTAAATTGCGTTAATTATTAATACGAAAAATAACCCCGATGAGGGAGAAAATTGAACTCGAATATACACTCAACTGCTCTCCAAGAGTCCTGTTTTCGAGACTCAGCACCCCAGAAGGCCTTGCCGAATGGTTTGCCGACGATGTTACAGCCGAGGGTGACATTTTCACATTTAAATGGCTCAAGTCTGAAACCAGGGCAAGGCTTGCAGCTTTAAAGGAGAACAAGCTTGTAAGGTTCGAATGGCCGGATAAGGAGGAAGACGGATCACACTATTTCGAATTCAGGATAATTGTGCACGAACTTACCGGAGATGTTGCCCTTATCGTGACTGATTTCGCCGAAACATCCGAAAAAGACGATACCATAAACCTCTGGAACACCCAGATTAACGACCTGAGGCGCCTTCTCGGAACCTGAACGGCCAGACATTTTATATTATTCCGGAAATCGAATAGCTTTGTAGCCGGTTTTGCCTTACGATGAAAAAACTCGATAAACTGGTCTTAAAATCTTTCAGCGGCCCTCTGCTGCTGACTTTCTTCATCGTACTCTTCATACTTATACTCCAGTTCCTTTTTATGTATATCGACGAACTTATAGGCAAAGGCCTGGAACTGAAAATTATGGCGGAACTGCTGTACCACTTCTCGCTTACATTCGTCCCCATGGCCCTGCCTCTTGCAATATTGCTTGCCTCGCTGATGAGTTTCGGAAATATGGGTGAATTCAATGAACTCACAGCTCTAAAATCGTCGGGCATACCGCTGAGAAGAATAATGATGCCTGTGATAATTGTGGTCGGACTTATCTCAATAGTATCTTTCTTCTTCTCAAATAATGTCCAGCCTTACTCTTACCGGAAAGCCAGAACCCTTTTATATGATATAAGACGCAAACGACCTGAGCTGAATATACAGGCCGGAACCTTCAACAACGACATCGACGGGTTCAGCATCAAGGTGGCAGCCAAAGACCCGGCAACAAACAGAATGGATAAAATACTTATCTACGATCACCGCGAGAAAAGGGGCAATTATTCTGTCACTGTTGCCGACTCCGGTTACATGAAAATAACTCCCGACGAATCGGGAATGATCCTTACACTCTATAACGGCTACTCCTATAACGAAATGAATGAAGGGGACATTCCGGCCAATTCACGCAAATACCCCTTCAGAAGAGATATCTTCAGGGAAAATACCATGGTAATATCCCTGAGCGGCTTTGACCTGGAGCGAAGCAGGGAAGACCTTTTTAAATTCAATTCAGCCACACAGAACATTTCAAGATTAAATTACTTCATCGATTCCCTTTCCACATTAAATGAACTTAAAAAGAATGATTATTATACCGAGTTCAGTAACAACCACCTCTATTCGCAGCGTAATTATATCGTCCCCGGAAGAACAATTCCGGACTCCGCCGCTTTAAATGAATATAAAATCTTCAAACCATGGGCCATATTCGACACACTCGATATTGACACAAAGAAAAATGTGATAGCAAGGGCCCTGGAATTTGCAAAATACAGTTCAAACTTTGTAACTCAGAAACGTGAGTTCATCCATATGGATATTAAAACCCTCCGTAATTTCCAGATCGATTACCACAAAAAATTCACCCTGTCACTTTCATGTATCGTATTTTTGCTTATAGGCGCCCCCCTTGGGGCCATCATTCGTAAAGGCGGACTTGGAACGCCGGCTGTAATATCTGTACTGTTCTTTGTAATTTACTATATTATCTCAATCTCATTCGAAAAACTTGCCAGGGAGAACCATATAAATATTATCACCGGCATGTATGCAGCTTTTTTTATCCTTCTCCCGGTGGGTATTTTCCTGACGTGGAAAGCAACCACAGATTCCTCAATTTTCAACACCGAAACATATACCGTCTTTCTGAAGAAAATTAAAGACAGGATTTACAGTTTCGTTTTCAACCTTAAGTATGAGCCGGATAACCGGGAGGAGTAACCCGGACAAACCTGAGTTCATCGCCGCTACCCTTAAGCATAATCATTTTGAGGACTCTTTTAATTTTTCTAATTTTGCGGCGGCAAAACAGAAAGAGATGCTGTTTTCTTTTAACTGCTGTTTTACGCCGAAACGGCAAATGATCCCGGAAACGGGAAGTGGATATTTAACATAGAAACAAAAGGCAAACTTTGACAGAATGAATGGCATAACTCTTAATACGATAGAAGAAGCAATTGAAGATATCAGGCAGGGCAGGATACTGATAGTTGTGGATGACGAGGACAGGGAAAATGAAGGTGATTTTATTTGTGCCGCCGAACTTATAACTCCCGAAATAGTAAACTTTATGGCCAAATACGGAAGAGGGCTTATCTGCGCCGCTCTACCGGAGGAAAGATGCGAGGAACTTGAACTGGACCTGATGGTAGGTATCAACACATCTCTTCACGAGACTCAGTTTACTGTTTCCGTCGATCTTCTTGGTAATGAAACATCAACGGGTGTGTCGGCCAAAGACAGGGCTCTTACAATCAAAGCTCTCGTTGATCCGAATACAAAACCCTCCGACCTGGGACGGCCCGGACATATCTTCCCGCTTAAGGCCAGATCAAAGGGAGTTCTCAGAAGGGCAGGACATACAGAAGCTGTGGTCGACCTTACCAGGATGGCCGGTCTGAAACCGGGAGGCGCCCTGGTCGAAATAATGAACGACGACGGCTCAATGGCCCGGCTTCCCGAACTCTTTGAAATGAGCAAAAAATTCGGAATCAAAATTATAGCGATCCGCGACCTTATCAGATACCGCCTTGAGAGAGAATCCATCATCGAAAGAGGAGAAAGAGTGAAACTGCCTACAACAAAGGGTGAATTTGAGTTCATACCATTCAGGCAGGTAAGCAACGGACTTGAGCATGCTGCTCTGGTAAAAGGAACTTGGACAAAAGATGAACCTGTTCTGGTCAGGGTACACTCTTCCTGCTTTACCGGTGATGTCTTTCATTCACTGCGCTGTGATTGCGGACAACAGCTCGACAAGGCCATGGAAATGGTGGAAAAGGAGGGAAAAGGTGTGATTATATATCTCAGCCAGGAAGGCAGGGGAATTGGACTGGTAAATAAAATAAAAACCTACAAGCTTCAGGAAAAGGGCCTTGATACAGTTCAGGCAAACCTTAAACTGGGCTTCAGGGAAGATGAGCGCGACTACGGAGTCGGAGCAAGCATAATGAGAGAACTGGGTCTGGGCAGGATAATACTTATTTCAAATAACCCCGTAAAAAGGGCCGGACTTGAAGGCTACGGAATAAAAATAGTCGATACCATCCCTCTGGTTATTGAACCTAATCCGTATAACGAGTTCTATCTTAAAACCAAGGCCGATAAGATGGGGCATGACTTCTCATGCTATAAGCATGGCTTAAAAGACTGACAATGAAGAATCTGAGAATAGTATTCATGGGTACGCCGGAATTTGCGGTCGCAACTCTCGGTGCACTGCTCATGAACGGATTCAACGTTGTTGGTGTGGTCACAGCACCGGATAAACCGGCCGGCAGAGGCCGCAGATTAAGCAAATCCAGGGTAAAAGAGTTTGCCGAAGAAAGTTACCTGCCTGTCTTGCAGCCTGATGACCTGAATGACCCTCAATTTGAAGCCTCTCTCCGTAACCTTGAGCCGGATCTGATAATTGTTGTCGCTTTCAGAAAAATTCCCTCAAAAATATGGAGGATACCTTCACTCGGAACATTTAACCTGCATGCCTCGCTCCTGCCCCATTACCGAGGTGCAGCACCGGTAAACCATGCAATAATAAACGGCGAGACGGTCACCGGCGTCACAACTTTTATGATCGACGATAATATCGATACCGGAAATATTCTGCTGAGGGAAGAGGTGCCGGTGATGCCCAACGAAAATGCCGGAGACCTGAAAACACGACTTATGAAGACCGGAGCAAGGCTGGTGATAAAAACAATTGAAGGACTAGCCTCCGGAACACTAAAACCTGTTCCGCAGTCAACCTTTCTGAAACCGGGCGAAATACCCAAAACCGCACCAAAAATATATCCGCAGGATTGCATTATTGACTGGACAAAAGACAATGTTTCAATTAACAACCTTGTGAGGGGACTTGCTCCGGACCCGGGTGCGAGAACCTTCCTGAAAAGAAAGAATGAATATCTTGTTCTGAAAATATTTGAGAGCCTCCCGGCCCAAGGTCAGGCATATTCTCAACCCGGAACCATTATCACCGATAATAAAACCACTCTTACCGTGACCTGCGGTAAAGGTGATCTTAAGATCATAACACTTCAGCTTGAAGGCAGGAAAAAAATGAGTGTTTCAGAATTCCTCAGGGGAATATCACTTAAAGAGTGTGAAATATCGGCTAATAAACCGGCTTAACGCGCCTGAGCCATAGTTTTTCGCCCGCAGCCGGCTCCATCCCTGTCTCCATACGATTCATCCGGTAGAGCCTGTCAAGTTTGACACCATACATTTGTGAAACTGAATACATAGTCTCACCGTCAGCAACGATATGGTAATCTTTTCCAAATTCGGCCTTGTTGCGTTTGGGTTGAAGATAAAGAATCTGACCGGGAGAAACCGTAAAATCTTCAGGCAACTCATTGTACCTGGCCAGTTCCCACCTTAAAAGTTTATACTCCTTTTCAATAGAAGTCCGCGTATCTCCTTCGTTAACAATTATATACTTGATTCTGTTGTTTTCCTTCACAATTTCTCCCGTGGAGGTTGCCTCATTAATACCTGACCTAAATCTTTCATTTTCATTCCTCCCGGCCTGCTGCTGATATGTTTCCCTGTTGTTTCTTTCTGTTTCACGCGGTCTGGCTTCAGGTTTACCGTAATTTCCTGAAATCACAAGCCTGTCGTATTCATAAAGGCCATATTCCTCTATTTTTCTTATCAGCATACCTGCATAATCAGGATTGGTGGCGTAACCGGCTCTTTTAAGTCCCCTTGCCCAAGCTTTGTAGTCGGCGGGGTCGAGATCAAAAAGAAAACGGTAACGCGGGGTATTTTTCAGGAAGTCGGAATGATCTTTAAATGATTCCTCTGCGCTGCGGTACTTTCTGAAGCATTCATTGCGACGGTCGTCGTGATGCCTGATTGTCGGGCCTGTCCAGTCATTATGGCACTTTATGCCAAAATGATTGTTTCCTTCTACCGCGAGCCTGCTTCGCCCGTTGCCCGATTCAATGATACCCTGGGCAAGAGTAATGCTGGCAGGCACGCCTGTTCTGCGCATCTCGCTCATAGCTATTTCACTGTACCTGTCGATATATTCGCGGGCAGAAGCAGGTACAGGCTGAGTGGAAACGAGTGTTTTTGAGGGCCCGCACGACCATGTCAGGGCGAGTAAACAAAACAGAAGGAAAACTATTTGCCTCTCTTTTCTCATTTAACTGTTTTAACAGATAATCGCAACAAAAATATTAAACTGGGATCATGGAAGAATATTACTTAATCCACATTAAGATGAGAGTTATCAACCATCCGGAGAAGAACGTTTGGAAACTGAGGTCAAATATTTCTATCTTAGCGTAAATAATTGACGGGATTGTGAAAAAAACAGATATAAGTATCGGATGGACTGAGTACGAACCGGGGGAGGATCCGGGGAGGGAAAGAACGGAACTTATCCTGGCTGCAATAAAGGCTTCCGGAAATGCCTATGCACCTTACAGCGGTTTCAGGGTAGGAGCTGCACTGAGGCTTGAGAATGGAAAGATTATCTCAGGCTGCAACGTGGAAAATGCTGCATTCCCATCCGGCGTATGTGCTGAGAGAAATGCTATCGCAGCCGCCTCTTCATCCATGCCGGGAGTCACTCCTGTGGCTATTGCAATTGCAGCTTCAGGCGGTGAAGGTTTTACCGCCGAGCCGGTGCCGCCGTGCGGTAACTGCAGACAGGTAATTGCCGAAGAGGAATACCGGAACGGAAGAAAGATTGAGATAATTCTGTACGGCACAAACAAAACTATTGTAATACAGGGTGTTGATAACCTGCTGCCGCTGAAATTCAACACTAAGAATCTGAGCCAGGGTTCTCCCTGATTATAAGCTGAAATCCTGCCCCGTGTATATTTTTGATGGTAATTGATTCATCATCGGATAAATATTTTCTCAGCTTGGTGATGTACACATCCATGCTGCGTGCAGTGAAATAATCGTCTGAACCCCATATTTTCTTTAATGCCATTTCGCGCGGAATCAGCGAGTTGGGATTATTAGCCAGCATTTCCAGAAGCTGGGCTTCCTTTGGACTCAGTTTTATTTCCTTATCTCCCGATTTAAGTATCCGGAGTCTGAAATTGAAGCTGAACTTGCCTATTTCGTATATTTCCCGGGTATGGCTGCCGGTGTCGCGCCTGGCTATGATTGCCTTTATCTTTGCCAGAAGTATATCGGTGTCGAACGGTTTGGTGATATAATCATCTCCCCCAACCCCGTAACCTTTCAGCACGTCCTCCTTGAGCTTCTTTGCCGTCAGAAAAATAACCGGTATCAGAGGATTTATTTTCCTGATCTCACTGCCAATGGTGAATCCATCTATATTCGGAAGCATGACATCGAGGATACAGAGGTCGAAGGTGCCTCTTCTGAATGTATCCAGGGCATATTTCCCGTCGTCGACCCACTCAACGGAATAGTCATTAAGCTCGAGATACGACTTCAACACGGATCCGAAGCTGAGGTCATCTTCAACGAGAAATATTTTAACCGGTTGTTTTGTCATAGTGCTCAGTTTATATGAATTTATAGGGCAGAAAGACCTTAAAGCAGCTTCCTTTGCCCGGTTCGCTGTCGACTGAAATGTTTCCCCTGTGGGCTTCCACTATCGATCTTACATAATTCAGTCCGAGTCCGAAGCCCTTCACATTATGAACATTGCCGCTTGTCTGCCTGTAAAAGCGTTCAAAAATCTTTGCCTGCACGCTCTTCGACATTCCGATACCCTTGTCTTCAACCATTAAAAGAATACCATTCTCCTGGTTCCTGGTGCTTACCTTTATCTCAGGTTTCTCGGGAGAATACTTAATGGCATTATCCAGCAGGTTATGCACCAGGTTCCCGAGATGTTCCTCATCTCCCCATACGGTGTCGGGATCAGCCTTCAGGTCAGTAATAATTGTGCCATGCTTCTGCTGTATGAGCAGATCGACGGTGTCAATACTCTTCCGGATTATAGTGTGAACAGAGACATCCCCGAAACTGAACTCTATCTCCTTCTTGTCGAGCGATGCAAGCTGGAGAATTGTCTCAACCTGCTTGTTCATCCGCTCATTCTCCTTCTTAATCATGCCTGCAAAGTGCCTGATGCTTTTTTCATCCTTTATCACACGCGGATTTGTAATTGTATCGGCTGCGAGGGAGATGGTTGCAATCGGAGTCTTAAACTCGTGGGTCATGTTGTTTATGAAATCCGACTTTACCTCCGAAATTTTCTTCTGTCTCAGTATAAAGAATATGCTTAATGCAAAAGTGGAAAGAATGAACAGTGAGAAAAGGGATGATCCGATAAGCATCCATGAGATAGATCCGAGTACATAATTTGTGCGGGAAGGGAAAACCACCGACAGGATAATACCCTGGCGCAGCAGGTTTTCGTCAAACAGTCTGACCTTATAAATACTTTTCAGGTAATCGCTTCTGTTAATCTTTTCAGATGACACGTAGAGGGGTTCGCCGTTTTCAATAACCGCAAATTCGAACGGAGTGTTGATTCCGAAAAACGGGAATGTGCTCATTAGGATGTTTTTTATCAGCCCGGGGTCGGGGCGGTAGTTTACTTCCGATTCAAATATCTCCCTGATCATCCTGTCGCTCATGTTTCTTAGTTCATCGGAACGTTTTCTGATCCATGAAATAAAATCAGACTGGGTCATCACAACGGACTTACTGTTGTTTCCGTTCAGATCCTTCCTTTTAACAATCTTAACCTCTCCGGGTGAGTCTCCTGATGCGACAACAAGGAGGGAATCCTCATCGCGCATTCCCTGTCTATTTAAAGTATCGAGGTTAATAACCCCGCTCCTGGTGATATTTTTTCCGTCGGCTGACTGCCTGCTGTAGTTATAACTCAGTGTGCCGCTGTTTCCTGAAAAGAAGCTGCCCATGCTGAAGAACTCTGTCAGCGGCAGTGAAGTGTCGCTCCGGAAGCTGAAAGGATTGTTATTCGGGAAGTTATTGTAGAGGCTCATTCTATGATATGATTCTATCTCTCCGGCGGCGTTGTTAAGGCTCATAAAAACTGCATTGTTGAAGCTCTCATTTGTTGTGCGTATGGCGTTCCGCATCCAGGTAAACTGCACCCACGAGATACCTGCAATGGAGAGTATCATCATGGCAACCAGGCCTATGAATACCTTGCTTCTCATACTGCAAAGTTAACTTATAAAGTTTTTACGGGTAATCTTTTAACTTTTCCTTAACCAGTTTTAACCTGCTTTTAACTGTGAGGCCCTGTATTGGGGCATATCTTTGCAGTAAGTGATTAAATCCGATCAGGCTTTCATTGACAACCCCCGAAAGGCCGGTGAGAAGTATTTCGCCGGTCTTTCCATTTTTATTTACCCTCAAATAGTTTCCAGATGCCTGTTTGGGGAAGGGGTGCAATTATCAGTATCTCCTCCTTTTTAACAGGATGGATGAACTGAAGGCTCCTGGCATGGAGTGAGATGCTTCCGTCGGGGTTAGAGCGTTTTGCACCATATTTCAGATCGCCTTTTACCGGCATGCCGGCGGCAGCGAGCTGTGCCCTGATCTGGTGGTGACGTCCGGTATGAAGTTCAATCTCAAGCAGATAATATCTTTCAGAAACACCTGCAAGTTTGTACGTCAGTTCAGCCCTGCGCGTCCCTTCAGAAGGTTCATTGTAGACAAAACTCTTGTTTTGTTTTTCGTTTTTTCGAAGATAATTTTCGAGCCTGCCCTCTGCCTGCGGCGGCTTCTCCGACACCACAGCCCAGTAAATCTTCCTTACCTCCCTGGTACGGAATATCTCATTCATTCTTGCAAGGGCCTTTGAGGTTCTGGCGTAAAGTACAACACCGCTGACAGGCCTGTCGAGCCTGTGAACCACTCCGAGAAAAACTTCGCCCGGTTTATTGTATTTTACGGCCAGGTAGCGTTTTATTCTGGCATCAAGCGGTTCATCGCCCGAACTGTCACCCTGCGAAAGATCTGATGCTTTCTTGTTTACGGCAATCAGATGATTATCCTCGTACAGGATCTGTAATGAAGTATCCAGGTTCAATACTGTTCCTTTTCACTTGGGAAATTAAGTGTTCTGATGTCGTTGATGTATGTCTGCACCGCACCCTTTATTTCGGCATAAAGATTATGATATCTCCTGAGAAAACGGGGGCTGAATTCCTGGTTAATTCCAAGCATGTCATGAAGCACCAGCACCTGTCCGTCGGTCTGGGGTCCGGCTCCAATACCAATTACCGGTATCTTAAGGTTCGCAGTGACTTCGCCTGCCAGTTTTGCAGGGATCTTTTCAAGAACGAGGGCAAAGATGCCAAGTTTCTCGAGGAGTGCCGCATCTTCCATAAGCTTTCTCGCCTCCTCTTCTTCTTTTGCCCTAACAACGTATGTTCCGAATTTATGGATAGCCTGCGGAGTCAGTCCGAGGTGGCCCATGACAGGTATACCCGCCGACAGTATTCTCTCAACCGATTCAGCCACCTGTTCCCCGCCTTCCAGCTTTACACCATGAGCCCCGGTCTCCTTCATTATTCTTATTGCCGAAGCCAGCGCTTCCCGGGAATTGCCCTGATATGTTCCGAAAGGAAGATCAACAATTACCAGAGCCCTCTTTACCCCTCTTACCACCGATGAAGCATGGTAAATCATGTTGTCGAGGGTTATCGGCAGTGTGGTCTCATAACCTGCCATCACATTTGATGCGGAATCGCCCACGAGTATGACATCTATACCGGCCTCATCAAGTATCCTGGCAAAGGAATAGTCATAAGCCGTCAGCATGGCGATCTTCTCACGCTTCAGCTTCATTTCGTACAGAACATGAGTAGTGACTCTTTTTACTGTTTTAAGTACCGACATACCCTGATTTATTGATTTAAGGATACAAAGCTACTAATTTTTATTCTCCCCAAACCTTAAAACCTGACTTTTGAGAAGAAACACAACCTTTAAATCTGCCGTTTTGTCATATAAAATCCTATAAAACATGTTGGCATAAACATTGATAAAACATAACAGCATATAATGGCAAATTAAATTCAGAAATTATGGGAAAAATAATAGGTATAGATCTCGGGACCACCAACTCTTGTGTGGCCGTTATGGAGGGCAACGAGCCTGTAGTCATACCCAATAGCGAAGGCAAGAGGACAACGCCATCCATGGTGGCTTTTGTAGAGAATGGTGAAAGAAAAATAGGCGATCCTGCAAAGAGGCAGGCAATAACCAATGCAAAAAAGACGGTCTATTCCATAAAAAGGTTTATGGGAGAAACCTATGACAAGGTTCAGAAAGAGATTGAAAGGGTGACATACCCTGTCATCAGGGGCGAAAACAACACCCCCCGTGTAAAGATTGAGGACAGGCTGTATACTCCCCAGGAGATATCGGCAATGATTCTTCAGAAGATGAAAAAGACTGCAGAGGATTACCTTGGCCAGGAGGTGACCGATGCGGTTATTACCGTTCCTGCATATTTCAGCGATTCGCAGAGACAGGCCACCAAGGAGGCCGGGGAAATTGCAGGACTGAATGTCAGGAGAATCATAAACGAACCCACCGCTGCATCTCTTGCCTACGGACTTGACAAAAAGGCACAGGATCTGAAGATCGCCGTCTTCGACCTTGGAGGCGGCACATTCGACATCTCAATACTCGAGCTTGGCGACGGTGTATTTGAAGTAAAATCAACAAACGGCGACACTCACCTCGGCGGTGACGATTTCGACCACCTGATAATAGACTGGCTTGCCTCGGAATTCCAGAAAGAAAACGGTATCGACCTGAGGAAAGACCCGATGGCAATGCAAAGGCTTAAAGAGGCTGCAGAGAAGGCCAAGATCGAACTTTCAAGCTCAACCACCACCGAAATAAATCTTCCGTATATAATGCCTGTTGACGGCATTCCCAAGCATCTTGTCAAAACATTAACAAGGGCTCAGTTTGAGAAGATCTGCGACAGCCTTATTCAATCGGTCATTCCTCCGTGCGAAAAGGCTCTTCAGGATGCGGGTCTGAAACCCTCCGACATTGACGAGGTGATACTTGTTGGGGGATCCACACGCATCCCTGCAATACAGCAGATAGTTGAGAAATTCTTCGGAAGGGTGCCTTCAAAGGGTGTGAACCCTGATGAGGTTGTTGCAGTAGGTGCCGCAATCCAGGGTGGCGTCCTTACAGGTGAGGTGAAGGATGTACTTCTGCTTGATGTTACTCCCCTTTCTCTCGGTATCGAGACTCTGGGCGGGGTAATGACCAAACTCATCGAAGCCAACACCACAATTCCTACCCGAAAAACGGAAGTCTTCACCACGGCGGCCGACAGCCAGCCATCTGTAGAGATACATGTACTCCAGGGCGAACGGCCAATGGCGGCAGGAAACAAGACTATCGGACGTTTCCATCTCGATGGTATTCCGCCCGCTCCAAGGGGTGTTCCGCAGATTGAGGTAACATTCGACATTGATGCCAACGGCATACTCCATGTGTCGGCAAAGGACAGAGGCACAGGCAAGGAGCAGAAGATCAGGATTGAAGCCTCTTCAGGCCTTACCGAGCAGGAGATAAAGAGGATGAAGGACGAAGCCAAAGCCAATGAAGAAGCCGACAGGAAAGCACGTGAAAAGGTTGATAAAATCAACGCTGCCGACAGTATGATCTTCCAGACCGAGAAGCAGCTTAAGGAATTCGGGGATAAACTCAGTCCGGCCAACCGCAGTTCCATAGAGCAGGCCCTTTCGAAACTTAAAGAGGCTCACAAAGCACAGGACGTATCCGCTATTGATACCGCCCTGGCCGACCTTAACAGCAAGTGGCAGTCGGCCTCAGAAGAGATGTACAGGGCTGCACAGGCATCGGGACAACCCGGCCCGGATGCATCA
>ERZ795050.4614-NODE-4614-length-12365-cov-4.341511_pt1 | contig 12365 bp, 15 predicted proteins | sample MGYA00375134_ERZ795050 | MGnify/ENA primary metagenome ERZ795050 (study PRJEB30179, sample SAMN05720221) | activated sludge metagenome | isolation source: Anaerobic digester | place: Japan | collected 2015-05-26 ... | reverse complement strand
TTATAACTTGTAACTTTATAACTTGTAACTTTATAACTTGTAACTTTATAACTTGCAACTTTCAACTTGTAACTTTATAACTTGCAACTTGTAACTTTATAACTTGCAACTTGTAACTTTATAAACTAGCCAATTAACTTATATTGAATTTTTTTTGTTTTTTATTATTCTAGTGTCTGATTTTATTTATTTATTTTTTCAAATGAAAAAATTTAAAGTAAATAATGGTATTATTAAAAAACTACTTATATTACTAGTTTGAATAGCCATTATTGTATTATTTTGTGTTTTATTTTGTAAAAACGATGTGATGGTTTGTGATTCTGTAAAAGATTATTTAGCAAGTGCTGATTTTAAATGAAAATGAGCACAAATTAAAAAATGAGATGAAATTGTTGTGGACTATATATGAAGGCTCAAAGATTGAGAAGTATTTGATACTAGCATTGAGCAAGTAGCAAAATGATGCGACAAGTACAATGAAGCAAGAGATTATTCTCAATGATTATGATTCATAGTTTGAGCTGGACAAATGATTCCTGGTTTTGATAGAGCCGTAGAATGAATGAAGGTTTGACAAACTAAAACCGTTGAAATAAGTCCTTCTGATGCTTATTGAGAAATAGATGAGTCCTTACTCATAAGTGTAAAAAAATCTCAACTTCAACTGCCAGACCAGTACAAAGAATGAGATGTTTTATATGCACCAAATGGACAGTCTATAAAAATTCATAAAGTTACAAAAAATGAAATTACATTAGACACAAACCATGAATTAGCGGGGAAAACATTAATATTTGATATCACTATAAAAGAAATAAAATAATCTATACACTTAGCTTTGTTTATAAAATATTATTGTTGCTAGTGCAACAGCTAAATAATTAAAAAAAACTCGACATTACTGTGTGTCGAGTTTTTTAACCTACGTTTTTTAGTTTAAACATTTTCAGATTGTGGAATTTGTTTTAAACTAAATAACCAATTATTTAAACACCAAATTGCTTGGTGGATTGGTTCTGAGATCGTCCCATAATTGATCCACTTCTTCTATACTGATGTGAGATCAATTTTCAAGTGATTGTATATATTTAACCCAATTGGATATGGTATCCAAATACGACAAATACTTTGATGGTATATGATAAGCATTATCCAATTGTTCTCTAATATCTACAATACTAGAATTTAATGAAATTTCTTTGTATTGTAGCTTGAATGTCCTATATAAACTTTGGATCTTGTTCTCCAAAAATCACTTGTATTGATGATATTCTGCTTGTTTTCATAATAGTTGATTTTTGTATAATCACTCTAAATCAGATAATATAGATTCCCTATATAATATAGAATAAAGTTCCTTTGTTTGTGATTGACTAGGAATTTCTTTTTTGTCTACAAGACCTAAGTTTTGAGCCAAATCTAAATTAGTAGAATCGTTGTTTTTAGATGAAATTTCATTTATGAAATCATCGTCAATATTGTCTATATCTTTGGCTTGATCATCTACTATAGCAAAAGTTTGACTAATATCTTGCTTGATAATAGCTTGTTCAAAATCTTTAACATCTTTTATTAAAGTAATGTCATTTTCTTTGATAGCTAGTAATTGTTGTCATTGTAATTCTTGAGTTTTGTTGTCTTTTTTGACTACAATTTTGTCTCACTGATTATTTATCTGATACTCATCTTTTTGTTTGGTGACTAATAAGTTGATGTTTTTTTCGCTAGAAATAGTGATGTCATTTAAAACTATTTCCATAGAATCAGAAGAAGAGCTAGTAGATTCCATTTTGATAAAATCTCATTCAGAAATAATCAACTTGTAGTTTGTAGATTCTTTGTGTAAACTAAATCTAGCTGGTCAATTGATCTTTGCACTAGTACCAGAGTTTGTATGGAAAAGAATTTCAGATCATTTTTTGAGGATAACATTGTCTCAATTTGAAATTCTATTTGTTTTGTAGTAATTATTGTCATGTTTGATATAGAAATCTCAATTGAATTCCACGACTTGTGCTATATAATCAGCTGTGACTAAATTTGTATTATTTTGAACCATAAATCATTCATAAGAAAAATCTCCATTGAAAAAGTAAATTCAATAAATTCATACTAACAAAACAACCATCATAAATCCGTATGCGAATGATTTAACGCTCAAAAAATCAAATATTTTAATATCAAAAAAACTTTTTCTATTTTTTTGAGAAATAATTTTTTCATAAATAAAAAACTTGTCGTTTGCACTTATTTGATTTTCTTGTTTTATACTAAAATAATCTTTTAATTTCATTTTGGACAAGTTTTATAAATCTTACTATATCTATATACGAATGAAAAATGATTTTGTGACAAAAAAGTTACAAACTAGTTAAAAGTTATAAAGTTCATCAAGTTTATAAAGTTTGCAAGGTTTATAAATTATTACAAACTTTCTAACTTTACAAACTTTTTAACTTGGTAGTAACTATTATTATTTTTTTTGGTAGATTAGATCCGAATTGAACAATAGGTAAGTTAGCACAAAATAACAAACTATTAAAATAACTATTGTAACTATCTTAACATTATAAAATAAACTTAAATTATATATTCCATGCAATCCAAACCCAGCCAATATTCATACGAAATATTTTAATACATTTTTAAATTTTCTTTCATGTGTTTTAACGATGAAAAATGCTATCAGTCATGTTGCTACTATATGCAACAGTGTTGCAAAAATTGATCTTCACACGCTCATAAACACACCAGTTCATACTGAAAAATATGACACAACTAAATAAAAGATATTTTCTATCACACTAAATCACAGTCAAGCCACGATAGCAAAAAAGATTAAATCAGCTTTTGTTAGTAGTGTTTTTTCTTTGGATTTTAAATCTACATGTTCGTTTATTTCTTGTTTTTCTAGAAAAACATTCTGTCATACTGAAAATTTCAATATTTCTTCTGCATAGCTAGATATTAAATGATACATTAACATTACATTTACTCACATTATACTTCATCACATACCAATACCAAAAAATAAAATTAGTGCAGTTGAAACAAATCTAAAAGAGAATTTTTTTTTGAAATTTCAAAAGGATCATGTCAATAAAACAATGAAAGCTAGGCAATAAAAAATAAATGAAGCTATATTTTTCCAGTCATTGTTTTCTAGAAAATACAAATGCTCTAAATTGAAAAAAATTAATAAATCTTTGTAAAAATAGAGAAAAACAACTAGAAATATTGATAATATAAAAATATTGAAACTCAAATGTCGTTTGAAGTTTTTGTTTTTGAAAGCATTGTTTATTATCCGGATTCGGATATAAACAACGACTATAATTCATATTATTCACCAAAACAATTTCATTATTTTGTTTTGTTTACAATACTATAAATTTTATCCTCAACCAGCCGTAGCAACAAATTGGATCAGTCTAACTATCGCATAAGATCATGTCACCAAAAGTAGTCATAATATGGAATTAAAAATTCATTTTTTCGCCATATCAGCTAAATTAGATTTTCATAAAATAGCAGCTAATATATAAAGTATTCAGCTAGTTATTAGTATTATAGTGATTACTGTTCATAGGAACATGGTGATTCAAAGAACTATGTCTTGGACAAAAGTAGACACTTTTGGATTTTGATCAGATTGTCTAATTCACAGAGTTTTGTAAATATTATAGCTACATTGTCAGTTTATCAAACAATCAGAACTCATATTGATTCATAAGTTTCATGCAGTATTTATTATACAAACCTTTTTGCTCGAATCCTGAGAATCTGGGACAAGCATTCATCAATTACAACATTTTTGCAATCATTCATCATCTGTATAAATTTTGTCTGAATCACAATCACTGACATCTTGAGAACAAGCCTCTATATAATTATCCAAAGATTTTGCTTCCGTTGAAGAACAAGCTAAACACTGATCTCCAGTTTTTACTCATATTGATCTTTCACAACATTCTGTACCACCATTATACGGCTGTCAATTACAACATTTTTTTTTATTATCATAAACCTCACTTCAAGATGGACAACATTTTTTTTCATTATCATAAACCTCACTTCAAGACGGACAACATTCTGTGTTGTTTTTGTAAACTATTCAATCACAACATTTTTTTTCATTATCATAAACCTCACTTCAAGATGGACAACATTGAGTATTGTTGTTATAAAGCACTCAAACACAACATTGAGTATTGTTGTTATAAGGGAAATATCATAATGGACAACATGTTCAATTGGTTAACACAACACCACCGACACACCCCTCATATATAGTGTCAGCAAGTCCAAATCCGGACAATCATACTAAAGCAATGACTAATAATATTATTTTTTTCATCAGAAAAAATTTAAAATAAAAATAAGTTTTTTTCTTTATATCAATTTCATCTCACATTTCAAATTTATTTGACTTGAAAATCTGTAAATAGTGTTTAGAATAAAAATGGATTTAAAATTTTTAGAATATATATGGGTAATTTCAAAGATATAGCCAAAAAATCTTTCGCAAAAAAGTTTATGGGAGATAGGATGATATGAGTTATTGGTCTAAAAATAATTCAAGAATTTTTTAATGATCCAAATTTAGAATGATTTATTAAATTCAACTATCTACATATCAAAACTCAAAATCAAGAAATCAAGATAAAAGCATTTAGATATAAAAAAGAAATTTTGGATAAAATAAATGATGCTTTAGCTGATTATGGCTATAAAAGAAAAATTACAGATATTAGGTTTTAGTGAGTTAGTTAAGTTCGTAAAGTTCATCAAGTTTATAAGGTTCATAAAATATTTATAACCTTTAACTTGTAACTTTATAACTTGTAACTTTATAAACTTACTCTATTATCATTTTTCTCATTTCCTTCCTTATTTCTTTATAATTTGGCAAAAATCATTCTACTTCTGCTCGGAAATCTTTGGAATGATTTTTGTGCTTCAAATGACAAACCTCGTGAATTACAACATATTTGATATATTTGGTAGGTAAATGCACCAAATTTTGACTAAACATAATTTTTTGATCGTGAGAGCAAGATCATCGTTTGCTACTAGCTTTTCTGACTGAAATACTTTTGACCTCGTATCAGAGTTTTTTGCTATAATTTTCCACTATTGGAGTCACATAGTCTAATAAAATATTCTTTAAATTTTTGTCTATATTTCATTTCAATTCTGTTTTTTCTACAAATTCTCCAAAAAGCAGGACATTTTCTTCATCTTTAGATTTTATGCGATTATATTTATTATGTTTTTTCAAAAGTTTTTTTCAATTTTCAATTAAAGTTTGTTCAAATTTTTTATTATATTTCAAAATTTTAGGAATACTGATTATCAACTTTCCTTGTTTTATCCTAGCATATCAATTCTTGTTGTTTGTATAAATTATTTCATATTCAGACATAAAAAATTTTATGGGCTAAAATTTGCATTATTTTTTTTTCTGTGTATAATAGTATTGTTATATATTTATATAAATTATTCCAATAAAAATGACAGACCAAAATCAAAATCCTAACACAGCAAATCAAAACCTACATAATGAGAGTTTTGACATATTTGGTGGTGACAACGATATTTTTGAAAATAGCGCTGTTTTGGAACCAATCAAAGATACTTTAGAATGAGAAAATTTTGACATTGAAGCTGAACAGACAGAAAACAAAAACGATGAAATTCAAGAATTTGATCCTTTTGAAGATAGAGAGAATAAAGGAATGGAAGAAGAAAAACAAGATGTTTTAGAATTAGATGATAAAGATTTTGGAGTAACTAATGAGGTGAATGAATGAAAAAATATTGAGTGAGAAATAATTAATGAATGAGATAATATCTCGTCAGATGAAATAAATTTTGGAACCACTCCAGAAATTGACGCATTAGATGAAATTGATTATCTTGATTTAGACTATCAATGAAACGAAGTATTAAACGATAATAAACCAGAACTAAATGTAGAAAACTTTGACAATGAAATGGTTGAAAAAGTGGATAATATTTTAGATTTGGATAACGAAGATTTTGAAGAAGACAAAATGACAGGATGAATTGAAAATGATAATATGGTTGAAGATACATCAGATATTTTTGAAAATGATAATTTGGTTGAAAACAATATAGAAGATGAAGAAAAAGAAGATGTTTTAGACTTAGATTTAGATGAGACTAAATTAGAACCGATACAAGAGATTGATGAAATTGAGAATGAGTTCATTGAAAATAAAAATAATGAAAATGAACAAGATATGGAAGACGAAAGTTTTGATAACAAGGAGAATTACAAGGAAGTGAATCAAGATGAAGATTTAATGGAGGATACAGAATACGAAGAAGATGAAGAGTTGGAAAACGAAGAGGAAGAAGAATTGGAAAACGAAGAAGCCAATATTGAAGATAGCATTGAAGAAGAGAGTGAAGAAGATGAAGAAGAAAAGAAAGAGAAATATTCTGAAGAAGAACCCGAAGAAGACAAAGAAATTGAAGAAGAGGAAGAGGAGGAAATCAATATTGAAGACGATTTTGAAGAAGAACCAGAAAAAGTAGAGGAAAAAGATGAAGAAGAAGAAAAGAAAGAGGAGAGGTCTGAAGAGGAATCCGAAGAAGAATTCGAAGAAGATGAAGGAATTGAAGAAGATGAAGAAGATGAAGGAATTGAAGAAGATGAAGAAGATGAAGAAATAAAAGAAGCTCGTGAAAGAGAAAGTCGTGTGGAATTAGATAAGAATGTTAGCGATTTACAAAAAAAACTTTTTGAATTAATTAAAGAGACAAAAGCTGTTCACAAGTTAGTAGACAAAGATTTAAAAGAATGATTTGATATTTTATGATGAAATGACGATAGAAAAAAAACTATGTACAAGATATTTGTATGAGATAATTTTGCAAGCATTGATAAAACCGAATCTTTCAAAGAAGAAGATAGAGATGAAATCAACACACTTACATTTTTCTTAGAAAATAAATCCCTACAAGTACTAATAAACGATGAATTGTTATATGATGAAATTGATGATTTAATCAACGATCAATCTAAAAAGTTACAAACATTGGAGAAGTTAAATAAATTTATATTTCTTGTTACAGAAGAGTATAAAACCATCGAAAAACAGAAAAAAGAAAAAGAACAAAAAAGTAAAATAAAATGAATTTTCAGAAATTTCTAGAACATAAATTTAGCGAATATATAAAACTTTCCTATTGCATAGGAGAGTTTTTTTGTTATAAAATAAAAGGTAAAATTTGATTTTTATATGCTCAAATACTGTCATTATGCAAATACAAAACAATGTTGATTTGACAAGCTACAACACTTTCAAAGTAAAATCTATAGCAAAACATTTTGTACAAATACAAAATGAATCAGAAATCATTTCTTTATTAGATGAACCAATTTATTTACAAAATAAAAAGTATTTTTTGGGTTCAGGTGCAAATACGATTTTTGTAAATGATTTTGATGGTTTAGTTATAAAAATAAATATTTTAGGAAAAGATGTTTTATCAGAAAGTGATGATGAGGTTTTAATTAAGGTATGAGCTTGAGAAAATCGACACAATTTTGTGTTACGATGTGCAGAAAATAATTTTGTATGAGTAGAAAATTTAGCATATATCCCTAGTAGCATCTGAGCTACTGTTGTCCAAAATATTTGAGCATATTGAGTAGAAGCAAAAAGTGTTGTCCAGACCGTTTCAGGAATAAATTTAGATACACAGCAGTCTCAAGTCTTGGAAAATAATGAATGTAATTTTGGATATCGTGATAGTATTTTCAAAAACGAATTAAAAGATAAATTTATCATCACTCATGTGGTTTTTAGATTAAAAAAATTCCACCCAGGATATAAATTCAACTGTGATTATACAGGGATTAGCGACAAAATATCTGAATTGTGATTGGATTTATCCACCATGAAAATCTCTGATTTTGTTGAAGTTATTACACAAATTAGAAGAGAAAAACTGCCAGATTGGGAAGTGATTTGAACAGCAGGTAGCTTTTTCAAAAATCCAGTAATCACAAAAGAAAAATGGGAAACTTTACAAGTAAAATTTCCAGAACTAAAATGATTTGATGCTGATGGTGGTATAAAATTATCTGCATGACAGTTGATAGATTTATGTGGATTCAAATGAAAAAATAATGGGAAAGTAGGAACATACAAAAATCATGCTCTTATCTTGGTAAACGAATGACCTGCCACAGGACAAGATATCAAGGATTTTGCGAAAGAAATACAAACAAGTGTCCAAGATAGATTTGATGTCCTACTAGAGCCAGAAGCTATCTTTGTAAAGTAATTTTGTAAAATTAAAAGTTGTCCCCTTACTTGTTACGGAGAACTCTATAAACAAGGGGGACTAAGGGGGATTTTAGATTAATGAATGGAACAAAGAAATTGTCTCCCTTTAAAAAAGGGAGCTGTTCTCCCCCTCTGAATAGCGGGGTAGAGGGATTTATGAACAGCATGTCATTTCAACTAAGTGAACTAAGTGAAAGCACGGAGACAAATAAATTCTTCCCTCGGGGGAAGCTGGGCCCCCGCCCCGTAGTCCTACGGGGCGGGGTAGTTGGGGGTTGTAGTTGAGGATTGTCAGGAATTACTGGGAAGAAAAACCCCCACCTACCCCGATGAATCGGGGATTGCAACCTCCCCCTAGGGAGGAACTTTTGTCACAAAAAACTGCCTCCCTTTGAAAAAGGGAGCTGGTTTCCCCCGCTGAATAGCGGGGGTAGAGGGATTTATGAACAGCTTGTCATTTCGACTAAGTGAACTAAGTGGAAGCACGGAGACAAAGAAATCCTTCCCTTGCGAAGCAAAGCGGAGTCCCGATGTATCGGGAGAGGGAAGCTGAGTGCGAAGCTAAAAGGGAGGAACTTTATGAACCCCGCCACGTAGTACTATATGGCGGGACTACGGGGCTGGGCAGGCTTGACGATCTCAACTGTAAATGATTTGAAAATCGTTACGATAAAGTTATTATAAGAATAGTAATTTATTTTTTAAAATAAGACATGGAAACAAAAGATTGTAATGGAAACATTTTACAAACGGGAGATACGGTTCAACCTATCAAAGATCTTCAGGTAAAATGAAGTTCACAAGTATTCAAAAAATGAGAAGCTATCAAGAAAATTCGTCTTACAGATGATCCCGATTTTGTTGAAGTGAAATGAATTTATTTGAGAACAGAGTTTTTGAAAAAAAGGAAATAATTGATTTACAATATAAAATTAGTTTTTTATGACAATAAACAATCCTCTCGTAGAAAAAGAAATCAAAGAATTGATCAAAGTAGCCAAAAAAACTCGTAAAAATGCTTTTTCTCACCGCTCTATGCACAAAATATGAGCTAGTGTTTTGACTATGGATTGAAAAATTTTTTGATGATGCAATGTAGAAAGTGCTATTAGTGGGCTTGGTACTTGTGCAGAACGCTGTGCTGTAGACAATGCCGTTTCTCATGGACATTATGAGCTTAGAGCTGTATGTACTGTAGATGCCCAACTTGTACCTATTTGCTGAGCTTGTTTGCAATATATTTTATTGTTTTCTCAAGTTTCTGATCAAGATATTTGGCTCATTAGTGCTGATCTTAAATGAAATTATGAGATAAAAACACTTAGCCAACTATTGCCAGAATGATACAAAACAAAAAATACAAAAAATCTTAAAACATATGGTAAAAAAAACAAAAAAATTAAGGAATAAAAAAACAATCTTTTATTATTTAAATCTACAAAAAAATGACTTGAGAAGAAATTACAACAAACGTGGTAGAAGCGTGAGAAGTTGTTCGCGCTGGAATGAGTGTTAGCACAATGGTACTTATTTTAGCCGGATTTTTAGTTCTATATTTTATAATAAGGTATAATTCGTTGATAAGACTTAGAAACAACATCAAAAATTCTCTAGCTGATATTGATGTACAAATGAAAATGAGATTTGATTTAGTTGATAATCTTGTAAATACCGTAAAAGGTTATGCAGGACATGAAAAAGAAACTCTTGAAAATCTAACAAAGGCTAGAACAAATTTTTTGAATGCTAGTTCTATGGACCAAAAGCTTTCTGCTGATCAAGCATTAAGTGGAGCTTTGAAAAGCTTATTTGCAGTATCTGAAAACTACCCAGATCTAAAAGCTAACCAGAACTTTTTACAATTACAAACTGAATTATCTGATATAGAAAACAAAATCGCCGCAAGTAGAAGATTCTTCAACTCTACTGTAAATGAATACAATTCGTCTATAGAAACTTTCCCTACAAATATTGTTGCCAAATTGTTTGGGTTTAAGCGTGAGGAGTTTTTTGCTACAGCAGAAGTAGAAAAAGCAGTTCCAAAAGTTCAGTTCTAAGTCCTCCTACCACTCGGGTGAAACGGGTAAAACAGACCCCGGGATAACTCCCGGGGTCAAAACAGCACCGGGTGGTAGGAGAATGCAACTTTTTAACTTAATAAACAACTGGGATGCCAAAATGAATTTATAGTTCTATTCATCAAAATAGATTTAAGAGTCTTTGTTTATTAATACTATTCCCTGTATTATTGTTTTTGATTACAAACATAATTTTGACTTTTTCATTTATGGATAATTCTGAATGAATATATTTTCTTCAATCACGAAAAATGGCTTTGTATGAAACGAATAACATCTTCTTGTTACTATGACCAATCATAATAATTTGGTGAGTCATTTCTTTCTTTTTTCATAGGCAAATCATATTTAAGTTTGCTTGAGCGAAACCTATCACAAGAAAAGAAAATCCAGAAATTTACAATATTGTAGAAAATTTATGTATTTCCAAATGACTAGCCACACCAAAAATATGAATAATAGAAGACAATAGCCTAAATGCGTTTGCGACCTGATGGAATGTAAAAAATGGACGAATAGTTTTTTCCAGATGACTTTTGAACAAATTAAACAAATCTGAAATAGAAGCAGTTGCATGACATGAATTAACACATATTTTGAACAAAGATTCTTTGATGATGATGATTATAGTTGTTTTTGTATGAATTGTCGGGACATTAGGACAAATTTTAATCAGATCCTCTGGCAGATCTTCAAGTGATGATAATAAATCATGAGGAATATTGATATTAATATGACTTGGCTTATTGCTTCTATGATATTTGATATATCCACTAATTAGATTGGCACTTTCTCGTAAAAGGGAATACTTAGCTGATGCTGGTAGCGTTGAATTAACAAAAGATAAATATGCTATGATTTCAGCACTACAAAAAATAAGCCAAGACCCTATAATAGAATCTATCCAAAAAGATACCGTAGCAGCTATGTGTATTGAAAATCCATTTTCAAAAGCAAAATCTTCTAGTTTTTTCAGAAACTTATTATCTACTCATCCAAGCATAGAAGATAGAGTCAAAGCATTAGAAAACTATTAGAAAATAGGGGACCCCGGGACCTGTCCTGGGGTTAGCAAAAAATTAGAACTCAAAACTCCTATCATATAATGTATATGTAATTTTTCATTTATAAGTACCAGCTGGTGCATTATTTGGGATAGATATGCGAATTGATGGCTTGTTTCAATACTTATTTCCATGATAATTTAACGGCACATTATCGTTTTTATAAAAATATAATTGTGGAGTGGTGATATCTGTCCACGAATCAAGATTTGAGTAAATGTCTGTTTGATTTCCATTTCATTGCAAAAGCTCTACTAAATTTCACGACAATTGTACTCCTGTAATTATGAAATTATCTGGTCAATATAGTCCATCGCATTGGATAGTTGTGTAATATCAAGTATTAACTCATCTCAAGTCTTCTACCCAAAAATAATTGTTGAATGTTTTTTCTACGGTAGTTCAAGCAGAAACAGAGCCAAGACTGATATTGGAAGGAGTTCAGATTACCAAACCTAATCAAGATATTTCTACATGTACTTCTTTTTGTATTTGAGCCAAAGAAATTCAAACAAGAGCAAATAAAGACAAAAATACAAATAAAAAACTTTTTTTCATTACAAAAAAATCCAAAACTAAAAAAAGATCAACATACTAATAAAGATTGTTGACCAAAAATCAAATATTTTTGTATATCATCTTATATTGTGTGGCCTAGGATAAAATAATCTAACATCTTAGATTGTATTAACCTAGACTTTTTTGTTTTTTTACTAAACTATTGTTAGTATATAGTAAATATCATGTCTCCAGTATAAGTTCCTACTGGTAAAGATGCAGGAACAGTTACTTCTAATTGAGTAGAACCTCCAACAGTACATACTGTATAATCATCTTTTGCAAATAAAGTTTGACCAGAAGCAACATTTGTATAAGTAGTTGCTAGAGTATTAGAT
>ERZ795050.4602-NODE-4602-length-12387-cov-6.516867_pt1 | contig 12387 bp, 13 predicted proteins | sample MGYA00375134_ERZ795050 | MGnify/ENA primary metagenome ERZ795050 (study PRJEB30179, sample SAMN05720221) | activated sludge metagenome | isolation source: Anaerobic digester | place: Japan | collected 2015-05-26 ... | reverse complement strand
GGGGTACCGGTTGGGTCCTTCCAGAGCCCGGGGGCTTGGGGGTAACTTCCGGGGCGCGATCGATTTTTTTATTTGGTGAAAATTAACGGCTTCCTGTTTTTTGGAGTGGGCTCGCATGTCAAAAAAAGTCAAAACCCAGGTTGCCCTGGCGGAGACCTTGGGCGTTTCCCCCCGACAGGTCGGGACGTGGCGGCGAAATGGCTGGCTGGTCTTCGACGAAAACGACTGGATCGACGTCACGGCGACCGCCAGCATGGTGTACCAGAGCCGGGAGTCGTCAGGAGCGGGGGCTAGGATTGGTGAAGCGGATCCAGTCGGCGAATGGCTGAAGAAAAACCAAGCGACCACCGCCGATGATATTGGCGATTACCAAGCAGCTAGGATCCGGCGCGAGATAGCCCAGGCCGACAGGGCGGAGCTGCAGGCCGCCCAATTGCGGGGTGAATTGGTGCCACTGGTGGACGTGGAGATTCTATACACGCAAAAAATGACAGAGGTTAAAGCCGCGATAATGGGTATTCCTGCCAAAGCAGCAAAATTATTACTAAATTTAGACGACGTCCACGAAATTCGCCGGATTTTGGCGAAGGAAATAACTTTAGCACTCCAGGGGGTATCTGATGAGCCACCCAGGGTTTGACGGCCAGATAGAGCAGGTCAGAGCGGCCCTAGCTGGCGTATTCGTCCCCCCGGATCCCAGGATGCCGTCGGAGATAGCCTCGGAGCACCTGTATCTAGATTCCCGATATTCAGCCGTACCAGGGTTGGTTGATTTCCGCTCCCATCCGTTTCTGGTAGAGCCCCTAGACTGCCTGCACCCCGATGATCCGACGTCGATAATCGTTGTTCAAGGGCCTGTGCAGTCCGGCAAAACTATCATCCTGCAGTCGGCGTTGGCGTACATCATGACGACCCAGCCAGGGCCGGTGCTATACGTCACCGACACCGGTGAGAAGGCCGAGGCGTTCGCCAAGACCAGACTTGATACGATGATAAACAATTCGCCCATATTGGCGCTATTAACGGGCAAGGACGCCGCTGGAAGTAAATATAATACCGTGAATCATAAGGCTTTTAAAGGCGGCGAAATCGCCATTGTAGGTGCCCAGTCGGCATCTAAGCTAACATCGACCACCTACCGATACGGCCTAGTCGACGAGGTCGACGATCACCGGGCGGACCTGTCAGGGTCCGGGTCGTCGATATCGCTGGTTAGAGCTAGGTTGACGACGTATGAGGGCCAAAATAAGATGTTTCTTGTATCGTCACCCAAGGTCCAAGACCAGTCAGATATCGTGACATGGAGAGAACGGGGCGATGATTGCCGCTTTGTAGTGCCCTGCCCCTTCTGCGGCGAGTTACAGGCACTGGTGTTTCGTGAGCAAATCGAAGGTGGGAATCACGTTTTTCGGCTGATTTGGGACCCTGGAGATCCGTCCTCGGTCCGGTACGTGTGCCGGTACTGCGAGCGGGAGATTGAAGAAAACCACAAGGCCACCATGCTACCCGAGGGCGCATGGAGGGCTACAAAAAGCGCTAATTTCAAAGGCGTGCGGTCGTTTTGGTACAACTCACTTTATATGCCACTGGGATCCCTATCATGGGCGTCCTTGGTCGTGCAGTGGGAGGGGGCGGTTGCCGCGGCTAGGTCCGGGGACCAAAAAGAGCTAAAAACGTTCATAAACACACGGTTAGCGGAACCCTATCGGGAGATAGGCGAGATGCTAGACACCCATACCCTGGCGCAAAGAGTAGAACCGTCCTGGGGGCCCTATATCCCCGACGGCGTCAAGGTCGTCGTGATGGGCGTTGACGTCCAGGAGGACCGCCTCGAGGCGATGACCCTGGGCATCGGCGCAGGATGGGAGACCTGGATCCTGGGCTACGATGTGATTTTATCAGATCCCCGAATGTCGGATGCATGGAGACAGTTACTGGCGTTGCACCGGAAAGTTTGGATAACCGAGTCAGGGAGGGAACTAAGATCGGCCACCACCTGCGTTGACGCCGGATTCTTGATGCAGCAAGTCCTGATTTTTGCTAAGACTTACGCCAGGGAAAGAATTTTGGGCGTACGAGGTATGGCCAGGACAGGGCCGATTTTTCCCAAAAAAGTGTCGAAAACGAAGAAAAAACGAGGCGAGGCGCCGCTTTCGTTTTATGTGGTCGCCACTACATCGGCGAAAAATGAAATATTTTCAAACCTTAGGGTTCATTCCCCAGGGCCTCTATACGTCCACATCCCGGAGCATGTCATTGACGAGCACCCGACGTTTTTGCACCAGCTAACATCGGAGGAGCGAGTCCGCGATAAAAAGGGCAAGATCTCATGGCAAAAACGGTCCCCATCAGCCCGAAATGAGGCCCTAGATACGTTCGTTTATTGCCTGGCGGCTGGGTACTCGATAGTAGCCGAAGGCGTCGATTTCAAAGAAATGCTGCCCGAAAAAGTCCCTGAAAAAAAGAGCTTGACACCGGCGCCAAAAACCATCAGAATTCCTAGAGCACCTGCTAGGCAGGCGCCTAGACCTGCCCCATCCAGGGGCGACAGGTATGGGGGTGGGCATCGATGGTAGATTACGAAAAAGCCTATACATTACAGGACCTTAGGATTTTGGAGTCCGCACTAGCACAAGGTGTCACATCGGTCCGGGATTCCTTTGGAAATTCAATAACTTATCGGTCGTTTGAGGATATGAGGAAGGCCATCAGTTATCTGAAGGCGCGGCTATATCCGAAAAGCCGTAAAAATCACGGTGTTATTCGATTTAGGTGAGGCATGGGGCGATTCAAGCGCGCCTGGGCGGCGCTGACATCTAGACCGCAATCGAGCCCCAGGGCGAGTACCCGGAGCTACTCCGGAGCTAAGCTCGACAGGGCGGATCGCTGGTGGGGGTCCAGATCCGGCCCCGTATCCGAGGTCGCAAGAGACCTGGAGATGCTGCGAGCAAGGTCCCGGGACAGGGCGCAAAATGATCCCCACGGGTCAAAACTGGTCAATGCCCTGGTGGATTCCATCGTTTCGACCGGGATCCGTCCTACCGTTGATACCGACGTCGAAAAAGCTAATAAAATTTACGATTTATGGCAACAATGGGGCAAGCGCCCAGCGGTGGGCTCGGGGCTGGATATCTACGGGATTCAACGGCTGATGTGCCGAACATGGATAGTGTCCGGTGAAGCATTTGCCCAGTTGGTTACTGTGTCGAACGGCAAAATTCCCCTAAAAATCAAGCTGTTTGAGCCCGAGCACGTGCCGTTGAACACTATCGAGCGGCCAGATTTGGCAAGCGGAATCGAATTTAATCCGGCCGGCGAAAAAATAGCCTATCACATCCTAGACCACCATCCCGGGGACACCCTGCAGGCCCCGGGGAAGCTAATCCGCGTGCCTGCGGACCAGATAATTCACTGCTTTACCCCAGACCGCCCAGGACAGATCCGAGGGGTCCCCGTCATGGCGCCGGTGCTGATGGCTCTGTGGGATCTTGAAGGCTATATGGAGGCTATCCGGGTAGCCACCCGGGCGGCGGCGACGCTTGTTATGGCCGTTGAGGGCGGAGATTCCCCCGAACCACCGGCATTTTTACCCGACGGGCTGGCCCTGGACGGCGCAGAGGATGGTCTCAGGCTGGTAACCGATTCTTACGGGTCGCCGATTGAACGCCTGGGTCCTGGGATGATAGCCTATTTACCTGATGGCAAGACGGTCAAATACACAAATCCACAACCACCGGGAAATATTAAAGAATTTTTGGCGGCGTCCCATCGGGAAATTGCCGCCGGGGTGGGCCTGTCCTATCATGTCCTGACCGGCGATATGTCCGATGCCAGCTTTGCCCAAGCGAAGTTGGGCTTGATTGAGCAGGATAAGCATATCAGGGCCATGCGCGAGTCCGTTTTTGTGCCGTTGGTGTTGGATCCGCTATGGGATGCATTTATCCGAGCGTGCGTAGTGTCGGGGCAGTTACCCCCTGGAGACTACCCAGTCCGATGGTCCGCCCCTAGGTCGCAGTCGGCAGACCGGCTGACCGAGGTCAAGGCGTCGTTGCTTGAGATGCGCGCGGGGTTAAGGTCCAGGTCGGAGATCATCGAATCCGAGGGCAGAGATCCCGACGAAGTGAACCGCGATATCGCGCTGGATGCTCGAAAACGTAAGGATCTAGGCATAGTATCCGATGGCGACCCGAGCCAGGTATCGCTGTCTGGGGCGTTGCAGATGGAGGCCGAATAATGAGCGAAAACGAAAAACCGAACGAATCTTTTGCTCGCAAGCTGGACTTATCCCCGAGCACGCTCGACGCCGAAAATTGGACCGTCGAGATGTCCCTGGGCACGGGTGTTGCAGTGGGCCGGACCGCCCGAAATGGGGCGGAATATCTTGAAGTCCTGTCAATGGAGCCCGAAGCCGTACGGACCGAGCGACTAGATCGAACGGGGCTGCTAATGATGGATCATGGCTGGAGCGTCAGAGACGCCATCGGCCGGGTAGTCCCTGGATCAGTCCGTGTAAAAAACGGACAATTGCTTGCAAAAGTACGATTATTTGAGCAGAATAAAGTTGCCCAGGGCGTTGCAAGGGGCGATTACCCGGGCGTCTCGATGGGTTATTTCGTTTACGACTACATATCAAGTCTAGACGAAAATGGCCAAGAAATCCGGACGGTTACCGATTGGGAACCGTATGAGGTGTCAATAGTGTATGCGCCTGCGGACGTGACCGCAGGGTTTAGGTCTTTACACGCAACAGGAGTAGAAAAAATGGAGAAAACCGAAGCGACCACTGCAGGCGTCAATATCCCGATGGAGCAAATCGACGTCGAGCAGGTCAAGAGGGACGCCATTCAAGGGGACTTGGATCGGCAACGACAGGTTAGGGAGATCGCGAATGCGGCAGGTATGCCGGCCGAGGTGGTAGACGAGATGTCTACTGACGCCAGCGTCACCGTCGATGTGGCGCGAAAACGGGCGCTTGAGCACATGATCCAGGTGTCCAAGGCGGCCGAAATTAACGCAAATCACGCCATTATTTCAAGGGGTTCCGAGTCTTGGGAGACCGAGACCAAAAAGGTCCTGAATGCTGCTCTAGACGGGCGGCCAGTGGGGCGGAATTCGGTCATGAGACAGATCCACGCGCAAATGAAAAGCGCTGGCATCCAGACGCTAGGCGTCGATGACAGGGATCTAGTTCGAGCGGCCTTCGGCCGGTCAACCCTGGGGACCCTGACCACGTCCGATTTTTCGGTCATTTTCGCCGGTATTTTGGGCGCCCGACTTCAAGCCGACACAGAAGCCGATGAGACTTATAACTGGTGGAAAGACCTGGGGAATCAAGTCAATTTTTCAACCACCCACACTAGACCAGTAGCATCTGTCAGTCTCCTAGGCGAGCTGGCGGAAGTAACCGAGGCTGCGCCGTACAAGGCCTTGACTGCCGAGGATTCAGCCGAGTTTGTGACGCCGAAGAAATACGGCGGGCTATTGGTCATTACTGAAGAAATGCTAATCAACGACGAGTTAGCCGCTGTGCCTGCTATGCTGCGACAATTGGGCGACACTATTGCGCGCACTAGATCATCGGCAGCCCTGCGGGCATTTAGGGGCAAGATGGCTGACGGCATCGATGTATTCGCCGCCGAGCATGATAACCTAGTAAATTCGGGAACTAACATCACCGCCACCGTTTTAAACGGTATGGATAGCATGTTAAAGGCGCAAAAATCCAGATCGGGCGTGATTGTGGGGCGTCCTGGGACTATCGCGCTATGCGGTATCAGCGCCTACGAACGGATCCGTCAGATCTATACTCCTATCACGGCGCTCTTAGATCCCAAGGACATCGCAATCGTCAACCTGTACGGCAAAAATGCTATCAGATACGTGCCTGGACTGGACGATGAGGAAGTAATCCTGTGCACCGGCAAGGCAAGGGGGCTTGAATATGGCTGGCTGGATCGCGATGGCGGGGCAGTTATCGAGCGCTACCCCGAATTTATCAATGATACCTTGAGTTTCAAAGTTCGCGATTGGTTCGGTATCGGATTAACCGATTACCGCCAATTCGTTCGCAATCCCGGGAAGGGGGAGGGTTGATAATGAAAAATTTTGCGCAAATCAGTGAAATTGTTACGAGAACCGCCCCGTCAGGGGGCATTAAGGCGGGCGAAGGGCGTCTTTTGGGGGACGAATTCCACATCGCTCAGACGTCCGCTGACGAGGGTGAGGCCTATTCCGCTTTGACCGTCGGCATTGTGACGCTGCCGGTCGCGGACGGGCAGATTTTTGCGGGCGTCGGCGCACCGGTATACTGGGATGATGGCGAGTGCTACGCTTCTAGCGGGGGCACCAGGTCCCAGATCGGGACGGTCGACGCTATCGATCTCGGCGGCGTCGACGTGCGCTTGGCAGGCACGGTGATCCCGCCTGCCCAGGGCGGCGGTGAAGGCCCTGTGGACGCGGACGATGTTTCGTTTGACCCCGGGGACACGGGGATGAACTCTACCAATGCCGGGGCGGCTATCCGGGAGGTGGTTCATTTTGTCATGGACGGGGCAGGCTTAGATGGTAAGATTTTTCCTGTGGTATTTAAGACGACCGGAGCCACCGAAGTTTTGTTCGAATTCCCGGACTTTAATTGCGAGGTCCTGAAGATCGAGCAGTATATCAAAACACCTAAGAGTACCGACGGAAAGGTCGAGATCTACACCGGGGCAGGCAAGACAGGTGATAAGATTGGCGAAATGGCTGCTGACGCTGCCGACAATGATATGATCGTGCCCCTCGATGATGGCGACTTGCTCCGGGTCACTGCCGGAGCAAAATGGTATATAACCAAGTCCGATGCTGTAATCGGTGGGGTGTTGCTAGTGACCGTGCGCAAGGTAGACTAAAATGGATTGGTTACGACACCAAGCCGCGCTAGCGCGCCAAATTACCCGATCTTTCGGTGTCAAGGCCGTCTTTACGCAAGGCGACCAAGTAACCGAAATCATAGGTGATTACAATCGCGCGTATGTCTCACAGACAGTACAGGGCGGGGCCATGATGTCAGTCACTCAGCCGGCTATTATCATTAGGGACGAAACGCTTCCCCACCGGGCGCAGATCGGCGATCGCGTCGAGGTGGGGGGCGAATCGTTCGAAATCGTCGACGTACACCGGGCTGGATACGGGTTAACCCTTTGTCTTTTGATGGATTTTGACGATGACGACGAAAACGATTAGAGCGCATTGCGTTGAGCAATTGACGGCTGCTAAGATCGGTGTAGTCTATGACTCGTTGACCACGCCGTTAAATCCGCGGTTGTTGCCTGCGATAATCGTTTATGCGCCCAAAAATACAGCAGATCCGGTATCCATAACGGGAAACCACTATAACGTAACGACGCTACTGGAAATTCAAGCGGTTGCCCAGGGCACCGGTGATACGCCGCTGGCTGATGCGCTGTCGGATCTCGAGGTCGCGATATTGTCGACGATTCTTAGGACTTGGGGGCCGGATCTAGGATCAATCACTTGGAAAAGTACCGAATTCGGCAGTCTAGGCGACGGAGACTATCGCAGGGGCTCCCTGCTTATAACGTTTGAAGTCACACACCGACTAGATCTAGACCGATTTGAGCCAGAACCCATTGAAATTATGATGGTTGATGTGGAGCACGAAAAGCGATATTTAACGAGCTGGAAAGGTGAATTATGAGATATAAATACGTTAAAGCCCGTCCCGGAGCGGTGATCCCAAACCCCTCCGAGCCCGACGCCACTCCGCTCCGGGCGGGCGAATGGATCAAGGTGGCGTGGCCAGGACCGGGGGGTTATTGGACTAGGCGCGCTGCTAAGGGAGTGATCGAGGTATCTGCTAATATCCCGGTCGCAAAAAAAGGGGGCAAGTAATATGGCAATATCGTTCGGATTTTCCGTCCCCGATGAACCCGGGGTCTACTTTGAAATCGACCACTCCCAAACGGGCGTGGGCGGACGGAGCGCGTCAAGGGTACTCGTGATGGGACCGATGCTGGCAGGGGGGTCTGCTACCGCAGACGTCCCAGTATTCATCCCATCGGCCGGGGCTGCCGGGGGGCTATTTGGTGCTGGATCCGTGCTGGCAAGCATGGTCGAGCATGTCAAAAAGGCGTATCCAGCGGCTGAAGTCTGGGCATTGCCCCAGGCGGATCCTGCGGGGACTGCACCGGCAGCTATCTGTACGGTCACGGCGGCCGGCGCCAAGGCAGGTGTCATACCGCTGTATATCGGCGGCGTGTATGTACCAGTGACTGTCGACGATGACGACACGGCGGCAGCGATCGCAACCAAGATCAAAAACACTGTCAATGAAAACACTGACTTATTGGTCACCGCTTCGGCAGATGACGCTAACGTCACGTTCACATTTAAGCACGCCGCCGCCCTGGGGGCCAGCTATGATATCCGTCAAGGATATCGTAGGGAGCAGCTACCCGAAGGCGTCGGCGTCGGCATCGGCGCCATGTCAGCCGGGGCCGGGGTGCCGGATCTTGAAGCATCCCTGGCCGCCCTGGGGGACGCTGAATTTGACACAATTATCCATCCATACACTGACGCCGGGTCCCTGCAGGCGATCAAGATCGAAATGGCGTCTAGGTGGTCGCCGCTGCGAAGCATTTATGGCTTAGTTAACACTGCAGTATCAGGGACTTACGAGGCTTTGACGAGCTGGGCATCTACGGGCCCCAACGATCAGTATACTACCGTGCTGGGGCTGGCGGGGTCACCTACACCGCCCTGGATTGCTGCCGCGGCGTTGGGTGCACTGACTGCGCAGTATCAAATGGACGCCGCCGATGCCACCTTGGCCCAGGGATTTTCGGGGCTTGAGCTGTACGGCGTCTTGCCGCCATTGCCAGAGGATTCCTTAACCGTCGTTGAGCGAAATATCTTGTTAAAATATGGGCTTGCGACGGTCTCCCATGTGTCGAATACTAGCTATCTATCCAGGGCTAGGACGTCCTATACTACCGACGCCCACGGGTCCCCGGACCGGTCGCTATTCGACCAGCGAACCCTAGCTATCCTGATGCGCCTGATCCGCCAGGATAGGCAGGATTTCTTACGGGAATACAGCGGCAGCGTGTTGGCCAGTTCGCCAGCGGCCCCGGGGGTGAGGTCCGCTACGGTGGAACAGATCCGGGGGTGGTTTTTGGCGCGATACATGCGACGTCAGGACGCCGCATTGGTCCAAAATGTCGATAAATTCATGGCGGAATTGATCGTTGAACGGGACTGCGAAAACCCTAATCAAATCAACGTTCTATATCCGCCGCAATTAACCGGCTGGCTGGCTGTCATGGCGGGCAGGGTCGCGTTTAGACTAGTCTAGGAGGTGTGCTATGACCGTAACCGGCGGAGTTAAAAGGGTTACAATCGACGGTGTTGAGGTAACCATCGTCGAGTATCCCGAGTTCTCGATTGCTGCGCAAAAAAATACCACCGTCGAGGTGGTATCTGGGCGTACAGGCGTGCGGGCCGAGCCCGTAATCCCGTTCATCGAGCTAAAAATCTTGCTCGATAACATCAATGAGACAGATTATCAGGGCAAAAACGGCGTTAACGTCCAGCTTGATCTGATGAGCGGGAAATCGTATATTTGGGTTGACGCCGCCGAGGTGTCAGATCCGAGCCAGAGCTCCGAGGACGGGACCTTAGATCTGCGCTACGAATGTACGCCCGGCAACGCCAGACGCCTGTAATTATTGGGCCGCATCGCGGCTTGAAAAGTCAATTTTCTTATAAAATCAAACAGTTAAGAGGTCAAAAATGGACAGGGAGATCAAGCTCACAACTCCGATCCGCGTCGGCGGGGCGGAGAAGTCTACACTGCGTTTTAGGCATAGTCTGAGGGTCGGAGATATGCTAGCAGCCGAGCGATATATGCTATCTAACGGCTACGACGGTAGCGCCATGGACGCGCTAAACGATGGAAATATTGGTGTAATGTTGGCAATAATGGAATCGTTGTGTCAATTGCCACCGGGCACACTAGAGCAGCTATCACTAGACGATTTTGCGACACTGAGCGATGCGACCAAGGATTTTTTTGCCACGTCCCCGGGGACTGGCGCCGGGGGGTCGGAGTCCTAGTCGCACTGACTAACTGGGGGCCCGATGTGATTGGGGCAATGACGATTCCGGATTTAATTTGGTGGCTGGAGACAGTAACGGAGGCAAGAAGAAATGGCAGCTAAGGGACGAGATCTAAAGATCAAGGCGACGTTGAACGCTGTGGATAACGCCTCTGGCCCGATAACCAAAGCATTTAAAGAGGTTAGAGCCCAGGCGGCCATAACGACCAAGTCTTTCGAGGCTATCGGCAAGAAAATGATGCTAGCTACCGCTGCGGGGGCCGGGGCACTAGCCGCGGCCGGTACCGTGGTGTTCAAAAAAACCGTTGATTGGGCCAGCGAAGCCTCGGAAATGATTAAGTTTTCCCGGCAAGTGGGCTTTGGTGTCGAGGCGTTGCAGGAGCTAGAATTTGCCGCCAATCGCCAAGGCGTGGGCGCTGATAACTTACGAAAATCGCTCGAAAAAATGAATCAGGTTGTCGGTCAAGCCAAGATCGGGCAGGGCGCCCTATCGTCGTATCTGCAGCGAACCGACCGTCGGTTATTACGCCAAATCAAAACCGCAAAAACGAACGAAGAAGCGTTTGATCTACTCCTAAACAAACTGGATTCAATCGACGATCCGGCAAAAAAGGCAGCCTTTGCCACGGCGGCTTTTGGGCGCTCGGGGATGCGGATGGTTCGGATGCTACAGGGCGGACCAGAGGAGCTGCAAAGACTGCGCGAGGAGATGCGCCGATATGGAGTCATCAGTCAGTCAGCCGCAGAGGATGCAGAGGTCCTCGACGATGAGATGGAGAATTTTAAGCGGACAATTAAGGGCACATGGAATGTCATCGCATCTAGACTAGTCCCTGTATTCACGCCGTTGGTTGAGCGGACCAAGGAATGGATCCTAACACACCGGGACCTTGTAACAGGCGTGATTCAACAGGGAATAAATAGGCTTATTGAGGGGTTAGCGGCTGCGGATCGATGGTGGGGCGAAAATAAAGAGTCGATAAAAGAAATGGCGAATGTGGGTTTTGGGGCGCTGAAAAAGGTCCTCGAGATCTTGAAATCTGCCATGGCAGTCATCGAAGAGCACGGCGATGAAATCAAAACGCTGGTATCTGTACTAGCCACCGTATACATCGGATCCAAGCTAGTGTCTGCCGTTCAGTCGCTAGAACTGGCTTTTGCCGCGGTCGCTAAGTCACCGCATTTTTTAGCGATTACGGCGACCATCGCCGCGGCGCACGCAATGAAGAAAGAATTTGAGCGCAAGACTGAACAGTTCGTCAAGGATCAGAGCCTCGCGCGCACGGGCGTGCATGCGACCAGATCCGAGGACGAGGCCCGGGCATCGGGTAAAGCCGCTGCGCTGGCGGCATCCAGACAAGCTAGGGCTGGCAGGGCATTCGCCGGCGAATCAACGGCCGATGACGATCCACGATGGCAACGGCTGCGCGAAAAATTCCCGGAGACCAAGACCGGGGTAACCGGTGAGATCAAAGTCAGTTTTGAAAACGCGCCGCCTGGGTTGCGTGTGAAAGAGGTCGAAAAACCAAGGGGCCAGGGCGTCGACCTATCAGCAGCGGTCGGGTATAACCTAGCCGGGGGTGTGGCATTATGACACTTGCAGCGGGATATTTTGACGACATCGAATTTGCCGTCCGGTCCATTGGTGGATCCGAGGGGCGTCGGGTATCAATCAATGAATATCCGGGGTTAGACAGTATAACCGTTGATGATATGGGCCGTGCGCCATCTACGTATACGCTTGGCATTGTCTTTACCGGCGCGGACTGGTACGAGCGGTATACGGCCTTTATGCGTCGGGCTTCCCAGGCTGGCCCGGGCGAGCTGATACATCCCGAAGGGTGGAGTCGACAGGTCGTTATCCAAGGGGATGTATCCCATGAACTGATCGCATCGGGTGAGGCCACGGCCACGGTTACCTTCGTTGCCGTCGATGATTCCCTGTCGCTGATTGAGCGAGAAATCCCTGACGAAACGGTTGTGCAGGCGGCTGATGATATCGAGCAGGTCGCGAAAACCAGCTTCGTCGAGTCAATCCGGGGCGCGATCGATAAGCTAGAAACGGCGATGCCCGATAAGCTAGCTGCCGAGGTGCTAGCAGCGACCAGGGAACTAGAGTCCGCCATGGCCGCGGCCGGGGCTGCACCGGCTAAGATAGCCCAAGCCTGGGTGGACTACACTAGGGCTATCACGGACCCGACGACACTGCTAAGTGTCGCACAGCACTACCGGGCGCTATATGCCGATACCGTCATTGACACGCTAGGCC
>ERZ795050.4601-NODE-4601-length-12388-cov-3.916727_pt1 | contig 12388 bp, 10 predicted proteins | sample MGYA00375134_ERZ795050 | MGnify/ENA primary metagenome ERZ795050 (study PRJEB30179, sample SAMN05720221) | activated sludge metagenome | isolation source: Anaerobic digester | place: Japan | collected 2015-05-26 ... | reverse complement strand
TAATTTCTTCTTTATCTAAAGGCTTTTGTGACATGTCTTTAATATAAAATAAAAAACCCTTAAAGGCTATATCCTTTAAGGGCTTAGTACTTAATTACTTAAGTCTAAAAACTATTTTAAGTGTTTAGAAACAAGCTTAGTCATTTCGAACATAGAAACAGTGTTCTTGCCGAAAATAGGTTTTAATTTATCGTCAGCATTGATGTTACGACGATTTTTAGCATCTTGAAGACCGTTCTTCTTGATGTAAGCCCAAAGTTTCTTAACGACTTCCGTGCGGGGAAGCGGCTTGCTGCCTACGACCGGCTGGAGCGCTTCGCCGATGGCGAGCGGACGCATGAAAGCGGCGTTCGGTTTACGCTTGGTCTTAGCTTTTGCTTTTGCCTTCGGCTTAGCCTTAGCTACGGCTTTCTTTGCCTTCTTGGCGGGAGCTTTTTTCTTGGCTTTTTTGGTTGCCATGGTTTTGGATTTGATGATGTTTTATGAATACAAATCAACACGCATTCCACGTACGCGAAACGGCACGAGCGAAGAAGTTATTCACAATCCCTGTCAATTCTTCATAGGGGAAATCTCCGGAGAGTCGCGCCCGGCGCAGGGTTCCGGACCTTCGCCGCCCGTCCTCCGAATGACGCCGCTCATCCGCAGCATCCGCCATTCGTACAAGGGCCGTGGCGCGGGACGTCTTAACAGATTATTCTTGCGATGAAATGTCAAAATCCGCTCTGGGAGCGGCTTTCCAAAGTCTTGGAAGATTGCATCACGTAAACTAATATTGTAATAGGACAACGCAGCCGTTGTCACTCCCCGCTACCGACATGAAGCATTTTTCCCTCCTGTTTTTCATTCTGGCTTCACTGTTCCTGCCGACCCATACCCGTGCGCAGCAAGACAGCCTGTTGAATACTTCGCGTGTCGGCTGCCTCTCGGGCGACTGCGAAAAAGGCATCGGCACCTACCGGAACTCGGCCGGAAGCGTTTATACCGGACCGTTCTCGGAGGGAAAGTTCGAGGGGAAAGGACAAATGATCTTCCGCGACGGTGATGTTTACGAAGGAGATTTCCAACGCGGCAAGATGACCGGCTCGGGCACCTACACCTTCAAGAGCGGGACCAGCTATACGGGCCAGTTCACCGACGGCAAGATGGATGGTTACGGGATCATGACCTATCCGAGCGGAAACCGCTATGAAGGCAGGTTCATGAACAATTCCAAGTTCGGCTCGGGCACCTTCTGGTTCGCCGACTCCAGTCGTTATGAAGGCGGCTTTGTCAATGACCGGATGGATGGTATCGGGACCTGGTACTATGCCAATGGCGACCGCTATGCCGGTTCCTTTTCAAAGGGTAAACAACAAGGCAGCGGCAGTTACTTCTACGCAGATGGTAACCAATACACCGGCGATTTCGTGAACGGGCAATTCCAGGGAAAAGGCACCCTGATCCTGAAAGACGGCAGCCTGTACGAAGGGGAATTCCGCAACGACCAACCGGATGGAGAGGGCATGTTCATTTATGTGAACGGCGACTTATACGTTGGGACTTTTCGTCAGGGAGCCTACAACGGTTGTGGAACCTACTACTATGCGAACGGCGACCGCTATAGCGGTGACTACAAGAACAACCAGTTTCACGGCGTGGGCACCTATTATGAAGCCGACGGCAGCGCTTCCACTTACCATTATCTCGACGGGACCATCGTAGGGGAAGGCGTACAATCCGCTGTAGCCGATGCGACGAACACCGGGAAGCCGATCACCCGACCCGTAGCCGAACCGAAACCGACCGTACAACCCGAACACCAGGGTCACGATCACGCGCAACCCGAAACGAAACCGGCTGCTGTGACGACAGAGCCTTCGCCCGTTCACGCGTCCACTGAACCCATGAACTGCCCGGTCTGCCATGGAAAGGGAAAAGTATACCAGTCGGAGGTCCGCAAAAACAAGATGGTCACCCGGGATATCAGCAACGGACTGGGACCTCGCAACTTCGTAACCTATACTGTGAACGAAGTCGTACGACCGGCTGGCAATGTGAGTTGCGGCCGGTGCGGCGGCAGTGGTAAGATCACACAATGACATTAACAGCCCTGGCTGTCTATGAAAAAACTCCTCTTCACCTTTCTACTTCTTGCAGGCGTTTTCGCCTTGTCAGCTCAGCCGGCAGTGAGCCCCCAACTGCGGTTCGGCCGCATCGGCCTTGAGCGAGGATTGTCACAATCGACCGTGTTCGTCACTTACCAGGACAGCCAGGGTTATCTCTGGTTCGGCACGGAGGACGGCCTCAACAAGTACAACGGTTACAACTTCGACGTTTACAAGTTCGACCCGACCGACAGCGCATCCATCTCCAACAACATCGTACGCTGTATCCAGGAAGACAAGGACGGGGATCTTTGGATCGGCACCGACAACGGCTTGAACCGATACAACCGGCACAATGGATCGTTCACCCGCTTTCTCCACGACCCCTCGAATGCACGGTCACTGAGTAACAATCTTGTTTCCGGTATCGTCCAGGACAAAGCGGGCATCCTCTGGATCGGCACCGCCAACGGACTGAACGCCTTGGATCCCGCTACCGGAAACTTCACCACCTACCGCAGCACTGCCGGTAACCCCGTAACACTTTCGGGCAATACGATTTCAACCCTGATGGCTGATCGTTCCGGTACGATCTGGGTTGGCACCAGCGGTAGCGGACTCAACGCCTGGGATCCGGTTTCGAAGAAGGCGATTCGTTACCTGGCAGCTCCCGGACAGTTGAGCGAAAACGATGTTGTCGCACTGGCACAGGACCGGCAAGGTGTCGTCTGGATCGGAACGGTGAACGGGGGCTTGAACAGTCTTTCGGCGAATGGAAAATTCAGGTCCTACACGGCGGATCACAATGAACTACCCAACAACAGCGTCTTTTCCATTCACGAAGACCGGCAGGGTGTCCTGTGGGTCGGCACACTCGGTGGCGGACTTGTGGCGATGAACGCCGCGCGAACCAGCCAACGCGTCTACCGGCACGACGTACAGAACGCGGAATCCGTTTCCGGAAACAAGGTCTGGAGCATCTTCGAAGACGCCGCCGGAACGCTTTGGTTTGGCACGTCGAACGGCATCAGCTATTACAACCGCACCATCGCCAAGTTCGTTACGCACCGCCCTTCGCAAACGGACGATTCGAACAACAACAGCGTATTCTCGGTATTCGAAGATCCCCGCGGCATTTGCTGGACGGGCGTACTCGGCGGAGGCGTTCATGCCTTTGATCGTAAGGAGAACCGGTTCGTCGACGAACGCTTTCCCTTTCTTGCCGATCCGCGTTTGCGTTTTTCTAACCCGTTTTCGTTGCTCGTCGATAACCAAGGGACGCTTTGGGTTGGGACAAACGACGGCTTGCTTTCCGTAGATCCGCGCTCCGGTTCGATCGTCCAATACCGCAATGCGCCATCGGATCCCGGGTCGTTACCCAACAACTATGTACGCACCTTGTATCAGGACCGGGCCGGCACCCTGTGGATCGGCACCCACGGCGGCGGATTGGCGCGCTTGCGCCAGGGAAAATTCGACACGTTTCGGAACGATCCTAAAAACAAAAGCTCCATCCCGGGGAATGTGGTGATGCACCTGCTCGAAACGCGCGACGGAAAATTCTGGGTCGCCACGTACGGCGGGGGCTTGGCACAGTTCGACCGGAACACCGGCACGTTCACCGCTTTTCGTTTCGATATCCGCAATGCCGGTAGCATCAGCAGCGACTTCGTCAACGACCTGCACGAAGATGCGAAAGGGCGCCTTTGGGTAGCCACCTATGGTGGCGGTCTGAACCGGATGGAGAGCAACAGTAGTTTTACGCACTTTACCGAGCGGGACGGGTTGCCCAACAATGTCATCAATGGAATCCTGGAAGACCGTAAAGGATTCCTCTGGGTAAGCTCCAACAACGGCGTATTCAAATTCCAAACGGAAGGGCGTTCGCTGAGTACGCACACCTACAATGTACAGGACGGTCTCCAGTTCAAGTTCAACGAAGGCGCCTGTTTTGCCGGGGTCGGAGGCTGGATGTACTTCGGCGGCAGCAGCGGCCTGAACGCTTTCCATCCCGACAGTATCAACGACAACTCCTTCATACCGCCGGTGGTGATCACCCGGTTTTACCTCTTCGAGAAGCCGGCGCGGATGGATACGCTCATCACGTCGAACCGCACCCTCGACCTGAGTTACAAGCAGAACTTCTTCACCTTCGAATTCGCGGCGCTGAACTTCCTCTTTCCGGAGAAAAACCGGTACATGTACAAGATGGAGAACCTGAACGAGGACTGGATCTACGCAGGAGACCGCCGCTACGCCACGTATACGAACATCGACCCGGGCACGTACACCTTCCGGGTGAAGGCCTGCAACAACGACGGTGTTTGGAACGACGAAGGCATTTCCATTCTCATCACCATCCGGCCGCCGTTTTACAGCACCTGGTGGTTCCGGGCGCTGGCAGCCATCGCGATCACGCTGATCATCTTCCTCTACATCCGCTTACGGACAAACGCGCTGATGAAGCAGAATGTCATCCTCGAAGACAAGGTGACGCAGCGCACGCAGGAACTGCAGGAGAAGAACGTCGAGTTGACCAAGACCATGGACGACCTCCGCGCGACCCAGGACCAATTGGTTCAGTCGGAAAAGATGGCCTCGCTCGGTCAACTGACCGCCGGCATCGCACACGAGATCCAGAATCCGCTGAACTTCGTCAACAACTTTTCCGAATTGTCGATGGAATTGCTGGACGAGTTAGGCGGGGTCCAGGACCGGAGCGAACAAGGTGAGATCATCGGGGACCTTAAACAGAATCTCGAAAAGATCGTCTTTCACGGTAAGCGTGCCGACGGAATCGTGAAAGGCATGTTACAACATTCCCGCGCCGCGACTGCCGAGAAGCAATCCACCGACATCAACCGGCTGGTCGAGGAGTACTGTAGCCTGGCGTATCACGGCATGCGTGCAAAGGACCCTGTATTCAACTGCACCATTGAACGGAATTTCGCTTCGGATCTGCCGCACGCCCGGATCATTCCGCAGGACATCAGCCGGGTCATCCTCAACATCGTCAACAACGCCTTCTACGCAGTCGATGAACGAAAGCGATCCGGCGACAAGCAGTTCAAGCCGACGGTATCGATCGCGACGCGACGGGAAGGCGAACGGCTGCTGATCAGTATACGCGACAACGGAACCGGTATCCCGGGTGAGATCCGTGATAAGATCTTCAACCCCTTCTTCACCACCAAGCCGACCGGGCAAGGAACCGGTTTGGGATTGTCGATCAGCTACGATATCATTGTCAAGGGACACCGGGGCGATCTCCAGGTGGAATCGCAACCGGGTTCTTTCACGGAGTTCAGGATCTATCTACCTGTCTCCTAAATAAACGCGCCAATCACATGAATTCCATGATCAAGATGCTGGTCGTCGATGACGAACCGGATGTGGAAGCCCTCTTCACCCAACGTTTCCGGAAAGAAGTCCGCGACCAGCAGGTCCGGATCCATTTCGCCTTCAGCGGGGAACAGGCTTTGAACTACCTCCGTACGCTCGATCCGTTCGACCTGGTGCTGGTACTGAGCGACATCAACATGCCGGGCATGACCGGCCTGGAATTGCTGGGGATCATCCGGAAAGAATTTCCGACCCTGAAGGTCATGATGGTCACAGCCTATGGCGATCAAAGCAATTATGACAAGGCCCGGGAGCTCGGCGCGAACGATTTCGTGACAAAACCCGTCGATTTTGCCGACTTAAAAGCGCGAATCCTGGCCATGGCCTGAGGCAAGCCGGATGTTTTTCTTAAATTTAGCCTGAACCATGGAGCCCACACCCTCCCGCATTCTCGTTGTTGACGACGAACCGGACCTGGAGCTGCTGATCCGTCAGCGCTTCCGGCACAAGATCCGGAACGGGGAGTTCCTGTTCGAATTCGCCGGGAATGGGCAGGAGGCGCTCGATAAGATCGGCAGCGACAGTCGCTACGAAATGATCCTCACCGACATCAACATGCCGGTGATGGATGGCCTTACGTTCCTCAACCATCTGAAAGAGCGCAGCCGGTCGTGCAAGGCCGTGGTGGTCAGCGCCTATGGTGATCTGGAAAACATCCGTACCGCGATGAACCGCGGATCGTTCGACTTCATCACCAAGCCGATCGACTTCACGGATCTTGAGACCACGATCCTGAAAACCCTCGATGAGGTGACCCGCCTGCGGGAAGGCGAAAGAGCCCGTTCGCAACTTACCCAAACCATTCAGGAAAAAGAACGCGCGGAACAAAGCGAAAAATTCAAGCAGCAGTTCCTGGCGAATATGAGTCACGAGATCCGGACCCCGATGAATTCCATCATCGGTCTGACCAGCCTGCTCCTGAAAACCGAGCTGATCGACCAGCAACGCCGTTACCTGCAAGTCATCCGGAAATCATCGGAGAATCTCTTGGTCATCATCAACGACATCCTCGACCTTTCCAAGATCGAAGCCGGAAAGATGACCTTCGAGTCCATCGATTTCTCCCTCGCAGACTGCCTCGACACGGTTTACCATACGCTCCTGTTCAAGTCGGAAGAGAAGGGTTTGGAATTCACCATGGATATCGAGCCCGAAGTACCGGCCGTCCTGAAGGGAGATCCGGTCCGCCTCAATCAGATTCTGATCAACCTGGCCGGCAACGCGATCAAGTTCACGGAAAAAGGCTCCGTCCGCATACACGTCAAACAACTCAGCCGGCAGGCCGATGAGTCGATCCTGGAATTTTCGGTTTCCGATTCCGGCATCGGCATTTCGGAAGAACAGATCAACAAGATCTTTGAAAGCTTCTCACAAGCCGGTCACGATACCGCCCGCAAATTCGGTGGCACCGGCCTGGGGCTTACCATTTCCAAGCAACTCATCGAGCTACAGGGCGGCAGCATTTACGTCAGGAGTGAATTGGGGAAAGGGACCACCTTCAGCTTCAAGATTCCCTATCGGATCGGTGATGCTGCCCGGCTGGTGGCAACAGAAGCCACCGGCACCGATGAGGCGGTACAAGCCCTGAAAGGAGTTCGCATCCTGCTGGTGGAGGACAACCAATTCAACCAGATGGTGGCGGTCGATACCCTGCAGGACATGCTCCTGGAACCCACCATCGACCTGGCCGAAAACGGACAGGAAGCGGTCGAAAAGGTGCGCGAAAACGACTATGATCTGGTGCTGATGGACGTTCAAATGCCCGTAATGAACGGTTTTGAAGCAACCCGGCAGATTCGTAACCTATCGGGCCCCCGTAGTCGTACGAAGATCATGGCCATGACGGCCAATGTAACCGAGGAGGAGATCAACAATTGTTTTGCATGCGGTATGGATGAGTACCTTGCAAAGCCCTTTGACCAGACCAAGCTGCTCCAAAAGCTGGTACGATTATATCTGAAGCGAGCTGAAACAACCAATCAAGCGACATGACCAATCTGACTGACATGACCTTCCTGGACGGATTCACGGGAGGTAATGCCGACAAAAAGAAAAAGTATATCAGCATGTTCCTCCAGTTATGCCCTTCCGCGCTGGATAGCATGAAAGCCAGTCTCGACCAGCAGGATTACGATGCGTTGCGTGCAACCGCGCACAGCCTTAAACCCCAGATCACCTACATGGGCATCAAGGCGGGAGAACCTATGGTGAAAGACATTGAGCACCGGGCCGGACAGCGTGTGGAGGTGGAGAAACTTCCCGCTTTGTTCTCCGAATTCGACCAATTATGCCGTCAGGCGATGGAAGAATTGCGTCAACGGATCGCCTGAGGGGTAAACACCCTCCATTTTTCCAAAATAAACTACATTTGCCCCCTTCAAGCTCCCGCTCATGAATACGGTAAAGAACATTTTTGTTGTAGATGACGACCAGACGCAGGCGATGATGCTGCAGGATTACCTGAGCAAATACAGCACCTTCACCATCCATACCTTTAATTCGGGTGAGGAATGCATCAAGAACCTGTCATTAAAGCCCGATATCATCTTCCTCGACTACAACTTCGATAAAGTCGGGAAGGATGCCATGAACGGTATCGAGATCCTGCGCGAGATCAAGAGTGCCAATCCGAGTACGGAGGTTGTGATGTTCAGCGGTCAGGACCGCATCGAAGTAGCCGTCAATTCCATGAAGTATGGCGCGTTCGATTACATCGTCAAGAATGAAAGCGCGTTCCACCGTTCCGAGAACGTCATCTTCAACATCATCAAGCGTCTAAAGCTCCAGTACCAGGCCAGCCTTTATAAGAAACTGACGATCTTCCTTGGCATCACCTTGCTTCTGGTGATCATCCTGGTTGTCGTGCTTTATCAGTCCGGCGTCATTTCGAAGAACCCGGGATGGATGTAAAATAATCCGAATCAGGTATCCGAAGCCGGCCGGTTGAAACTGGCCGGCTTCGTCGTTTTCAGGCGTGGATGGTCTTCTGTATCTTTTCGCCACAATCGGACGACATGCCCACCTTTCCAGGCTCCCTACAGTCAAAACTCCCGAATGTCGGGACGACCATCTTCACGGTGATGTCGGCGTTGGCGCAGGAGCATCAGGCCATCAACCTCTCGCAAGGGTTTCCGAACTATCCGGTTTCCCCGGAGATCATTGAAAGCATCCACCGGTATCTGCGGGATGGGTTCAACCAATATGCGCCAATGCCGGGCGTGCAGATCCTGCGTGAACGCATCGCGGAAAAGATGGAATCCCTGTATGGCGCACGCTATCATCCCGATTCCGAAATCACCATCACCAGCGGTGGCACACAGGCGATCTACACGGCTATCACGGCGGTCGTTCGCCCCGGTGACGAAGTGATCGTGATCGAACCCGCTTATGATTGCTACGTACCGGCGATCGAACTCGCCGGTGGTCTGCCGGTGTATGTGCAACTGGAGCTGCCATCGGGAAAAGTCGATTGGGAGCAGGTTCGAAAGGCCATCCGTCCGCGCACGCGAATGATCATCGTCAACACTCCGCACAACCCTACCGGTTCCTGTTTCGATGCATCCGATCTCGAAACGCTGAAACAGTTGACGGACGGAACCGAGATCCTGATCCTGAGTGACGAGGTCTATGAACACATCCTGTTCGACGGCCGTATTCATCAGAGTGTTGCCCGACATCCGGAACTGGCCGACCGTTCGATGGTGGTCTTCTCCTTTGGGAAGACCTATCATGCTACCGGCTGGAAGATGGGCTATTGCCTGGCGCCTGCCAATCTCATGAAAGAATTTCGTCGTGTACACCAATTCGTGGTATTCTGCGCGAATACGCCTTTCCAATACGCACTGGCCGACGCGATGCAAACCCGCGATTACCTTGGAATTCCGGAGTTCCTCCAAGCCAAACGGGATCGCTTCCTCGAATTGCTGAAAGGATCGCGTTTCCGTTTTTCGCCGGCCGGCGGCTCGTATTTTCAGTTGCTCGATTACAGTGCGATCACTGACGAGCCCGATACCGACTTCGCGATCCGTCTTACAAAAGAAGCCGGCGTCGCTTCCATTCCTGTTTCCGTATTCAGTCATCATTACGGTGACCAGCGCTTATTGCGGTTCTGCTTCGCGAAAAACGACGAGACCCTGGAACAAGCCGCTGAACGCCTTCGCAACGTTTGAGCGATCCCATGTCACTTCGCATCGCCCTGCTTCAAGCCGACCTTCGCTGGGAGGATCCTACAGCCAACCGGGAATTGTTATCCGGGATGATCGACAAGATCCGGGAGCGTCCGGATCTGATCCTGCTACCCGAGATGTTCGCTACGGGTTTCAGCATGCTGGCCGACACCCTTGCGCAAGACATGGATGGACCGGATGTCCGTTGGATGCAAAGCGTCGCAGAGCGCAGCGGGGCTACGGTTACCGGGAGTCTCATCATCGAAGAGAACGGACGATATTATAATCGCTTGCTGTGGATGAGTCCGAACGGCTTGTCGGGCATGTATGATAAGCGGCACTTGTTCCGGTTGGCGCATGAACAAGACACCTATACGGCTGGTACTACCCGCCCTGTTTTCCGCCTCAACGACTTTCGCATCGCGCCGCTGATCTGCTACGACCTGCGGTTCCCGGTCTGGAGTCGAAGAAGTCCGGCTTATGATTATGACTTGTTGCTTTATGCAGCCAACTGGCCGGAGAAGCGCGGACATGCATGGCGCTCCCTCTTGCCCGCCCGGGCCATCGAGAATCAGTCGTACGTTGCGGCAGTTAACCGGGTCGGAGCAGACGGCCACGGCATGGATCATCGCGGTGATTCGGTAGTACTCGATTACCGCGGAGAAGTGATATCCGACTCCGAACCGGGAAGTCCTTCGGTCTTGGAGGCCACATTGGAACTTGATCCGCTTGTACGATTCCGGGAGCAATTCGCCTTCTGGCAGGATGCCGACCGGTTCCGGATCGAATAAGCTTACCTTGCAACATCCGGCTGTCACGGCGAATGAGAACGATCGTACTCCTGTTCACGTTAATAGTGTTGCACACCGCGTCTGCTGGTCAGGACCACCGTATCAGCAGGGCCGAACGCGACGCATTCCCCGCGTATCGTGATTCCGTCCGTCGGGCATTTCGTCTCAACGGGATTGATCAACCACCTTCCTATTCGGTTCGTGCTGCGGCCGAATGGGAAGAGATCGACGCGTTGGTGATCGCCTGGACGGGATTCCCCGACATCCTGCGGGAAATCGTACGCGGAGCGCAGACCGAATGCCGTGTGCTGATCGTTTGTACCGATTCAACGATCGTGAAGAACAACCTGCAGTCGAATGGCGTACCGCTTACGAATATCGAGTACGTCGTAGCGCCGTTCAATACCATTTGGTGCCGCGACTATGGTCCCTGGAATGTGTACGACGAGCGCAACGACTCGCTCTACCTGATCGACTGGATCTACAATCGACCCAGGCCGAAAGACGATACGGTCAACACCTCGCTGGAGCGCTACACATCCTTACCCATGTACCGCACCATCACTACACCCTGGGACCTGGTGCATACCGGTGGCAATTTCATGGTCGATGGAATGGGAACAGCCTTTTCGTCGAAGCTGATCCTCGACGAGAACCCCACCCATACCGAAGCGGAAATCGACACCATCCTGAAACGTTTCATGGGGATCAACCGCTATGTGTTAATGGACAAACTACCGTACGACCAGATCCATCACATCGACATGCACCTGAAACTGCTGGACGAAGAGACCTTGCTGGTCGGTGAATATCCTCCGGGCATCGCCGACGGTCCGCAGATCGAACAAAACCTGGCGTACGTGTTGTCGAACTTTGCTTCGCCATGGGGCGACCCTTATCGTGTCGTCCGCATCCCGATGCCGCCGGACGCGATGGGGGTCTATCCGAATACCGGTGGTGACTACCGGACCTATACGAATGCCGTGTTTGTCAACCGAACGGTGCTCCTCCCCTTCTACGACACGCAATACGACACGACGGCACTACGCATCTGGCAGGAAGCGATGCCGGGCCACCGGATTGTCGGCATTGACTGCAACGACATCATTCCATCCTTAGGCGCGATCCATTGCATCACGAAAGAGATCGCTTCCCGCGACCCCTTATACATCGCGCACCAACGAATACGCGATCAGCCGGCGGGCGGCAGCGGTTATGCGGTCGATGCCATCATCCGGCATCGCAGTGGCATTGCTTCGGCTACCGTATGGTACAGGACCGATACCTTACAACCCTGGTTGGCAGTTACGATGAACCTCACCAACCCGTCGAACAACACCTGGTCGTGTACGATTCCTGCGCAAGCCAGCGGCAGCCTGGTTGGGTACTATATCGAAGCCACGAGCAATTCAGGTAAACAATCCACCCGTCCCCTACCGGCACCGGATGCCTATTGGAGTTTTAATGTCGGGGTAGTCACGAACCTGGTAGCGACGCAGAGCAGTCCCGGCTTCACACTATTCCCGAATCCCGCGTCCGGCATTTGTCTATTCGGAACGGAACTGGCTGTTACCGAAACCGTCCTGATTCGCACGATCGACCTGACAGGACGCGTGGTTGACGAGCAGACGGTACTAATTCCGCCGGGTCCTGCCTATTGGCAGCTCCCGATTGACGGATTGCCTTCCGGGATTTACACCGTGTTGGCGGAATGGTCTTCCGGATCCCAGGCACGTAAACTGATGATCAATCGCTGATCAGCTCCTGCTGACATGCGACGCAAGCGTCTGCAGCTCGCTTTCGGATAGGTGTTCCTGAGCCCATTGGAATAATTCCCGTTCTTCTGCGCGAATGTGCCGTTCCAGGAGTCGACCGGTAGCATCCAGCCGGGATTCCAACTCCGGATCGCCGGCTGCCAGGCGCGTGGCCGCTTCCAGTTCCC
>ERZ795050.4599-NODE-4599-length-12389-cov-3.923220_pt1 | contig 12389 bp, 12 predicted proteins | sample MGYA00375134_ERZ795050 | MGnify/ENA primary metagenome ERZ795050 (study PRJEB30179, sample SAMN05720221) | activated sludge metagenome | isolation source: Anaerobic digester | place: Japan | collected 2015-05-26 ... | reverse complement strand
TAATAAGATACAGTATGGTTAAGGTTGCAAACTGACTTATTTCTCTTGGTTCAATTGAATAATTCATGTAATTTATTTTAAGGAGGATGATATTAATGGCAAAAGTTATAGGTATAGATCTCGGTACCACAAACTCATGTGTGGCTGTTATGGAAGGCGGAGAACCTGTTGTAATCCCAAATTCGGAGGGGGGAAGAACTACTGCTTCTGTGGTTGCTTTTTCAAAAACAAATGAGAGGCTTGTGGGACAGGTAGCAAAAAGGCAGGCTATAACCAATCCGGAAAGAACAGTTATATCTATAAAGAGAGATATGGGTACCGATAAAAGGGTTAAGATTGACGATAAGAACTACACTCCACAGGAAATCTCGGCAATGATTCTTCAGAAAATAAAGGCTGATGCAGAGAGTTATCTTGGCCAGCCGGTTACTCAGGCGGTTATAACTGTACCTGCTTATTTCAGTGATTCCCAGAGACAGGCTACAAAGGATGCAGGTAAGATCGCTGGTCTTGAGGTTTTAAGAATTATCAACGAACCTACGGCTGCGGCTCTTGCCTATGGACTTGACAAGGAAACCGATCAGAAAATCCTTGTTTTTGACCTCGGTGGAGGAACCTTCGACGTATCCCTACTGGAGATCGGTGACGGAGTTTTTGAAGTATTGGCAACCAGCGGAAATAACAGGCTGGGCGGAGATGATTTTGACGACAGGATAATAAATTATCTGGTTGATACCTTTAAAAGAGAAAACGGAATAGACCTCAGGAATGACAAGATGGCTTTGCAAAGACTGAAGGAAGCAGCTGAAAAGGCAAAAATTGAGCTTTCGGGCGTTACTACAACGAATATAAACCTTCCTTTTATTACAGCTGATGCAACGGGACCGAAACACCTTGATATTACTTTGACAAGGGCAAAATTCGATGAGATAACATCGGATCTGGTGGAAATGACAATGGAACCCACAAGAAAAGCTATGAAGGATGCGGATCTGACACCGGATAAGATTGATAAGATTCTTTTGGTTGGCGGTTCCACAAGAATACCTGCTGTTCAGGAGGCAGTTAAAAAGTATTTTGGCAAAGAGCCCTTTAAAGGAATAAATCCTGACGAATGTGTTGCTATTGGTGCTGCTATTCAGGCAGGAGTACTTACCGGAGAAGTAAAGGATCTTCTGTTGCTTGACGTAACTCCCCTTTCTCTTGGAATTGAAACGTTGGGTGGAGTATTCACAAAGCTTATTGAGAGAAATACCACAATTCCTACTAAGAAGAGTCAGGTTTTCTCCACAGCTGCAGACGGTCAGACGGCCGTAACTGTCAGGGTATTCCAGGGCGAAAGAGCCATGGCTGCCGATAACAAGCTTTTAGGAGAGTTCAATCTTGACGGTATTCCTCCGGCACCGAAGGGAGTTCCTCAAATTGAAGTAACATTCGACATTGATGCCAACGGTATTGTACATGTTTCGGCAAAGGATTTGGGTACAGGAAAAGAACAGAACATAACAATAACGGCATCTACCAATTTGTCGGATAGTGATATTGAAAAGGCTGTAAATGAAGCTAAGAAATTTGAAGAAGAGGATAAAAAGAGGAAAGAGAGCGTGGAAATCAGAAATAATGCTGACTCCATGGTTTTCCAATCAGAAAAGACGTTAAGAGATCTCGGGGATAAGCTGAGCAGTGAGGATAAATCGAAAGTAGAAGCTGAAATTGAAAAGGTTAAAGAAGCTTTGAAGGGAAATGACACAGACGCAATTAAGAGTGCTACAGAAGAACTGCAGAAGGCATTCTATGATATTTCTTCGAAGATATACCAACAGAATCAGGCGAATCCAAACACCAGTGATGGTGCCGGTGCACAGGGTGGTGCCAATGGTGGACAGGAGAATGTCTATGATGCCGATTACAAAGTCGTTGATGAAGAAGACAAATAGTAATTGGAGTGGGTTTTCAGGCGGTGAGTATGCCCTGCCTCGTTGAATCGCAGGGATTCGAGCAAATTATATAAAACCGTGAAAATCACTTTTGACCGATACGTTATTAACGGTATAAAGGCCAAAGTCATGAAGATGGCTTTGGCTCTTTTGTAACTATGAAGCTTCTCTACATATTATGCCTGTAGTTTGCAATAACTTTCGTTGCAGTACAATGCCCCTATGTGGTATAATCTGAAAGAAGAAAAAGAATGATTGGGCAAATTTATATAAATAGGCAAATATATGTAATTATATTTATTTAAAGAATGGTGCGATTAATATAGAATTTATATGGAGGAGTTGGTTGGATGGCTGGCAAAAGGGATTATTATGAAGTCCTTGGCGTTGAAAAAGGTGCATCCGATGCTGAAATAAAGAAGGCTTACAGGAAGTTGGCCAAGCAATATCATCCCGATATGAATCCCGGAGATAAGGCTGCCGAAGCAAAGTTTAAAGAAGTAAATGAAGCCTATGAGGTTTTAAGTGATTCGCAGAAAAGGGCTCAATATGACCAATTCGGGCATGCTGCAACAGATGGGAGCGGTTTTGGAGGTTTTGGCGGCTTTGGAGGTTTTGGCGACTTTGATCTTGGAGGTTTTGGCGATATATTCGAGACATTTTTCGGTGGAGGTGGATTTAGCAGCAGAACCTCCCGCAGCACAAGAGGTCCCCAAAGAGGTTCCGATTTGAAGCAGACACTTGAAATAAGCTTTGAAGAGGCTGCGTTTGGCGTCAACAAGGAGATAATAGTTAATAGGATGGATGTTTGTACTACATGCAGTGGCTCCGGTTCAAAGCCGGGACATCAGCCTGCTACATGCCATCAGTGTAATGGAACGGGTCAGGTACAGTATAAGCAGCGGACACCTTTTGGACAATTTGTAAATATAAAGACCTGTGACGTGTGCCATGGGGAGGGAAAGATAATTACGCAGCCCTGTGAGAGTTGCGGTGGCAAAGGAAGGGTAAGAAAGCATATAAAACTTGAGATCAGTATACCGGCCGGTATAGATGACGGTCAGATTTTACCGGTTAGGGGTCAAGGAGAACCCGGTGTTAGAGGAGGACCTTCCGGAGATCTGTTTTTATCCATAAGGGTTAAACCCCATCCGTTTTTTAAGAGGAACGGGTTTGATGTTTATTGTGAAGTTCCGATAACTTTTGTGCAGGCTGCACTGGGGGCTGAGATAGAGGTTCCAACCCTTGACGGCAAGGAAAAGCTGGTTATTCCTGAAGGAACTCAGACCGGTACGGTGTTTAGATTTAAGGGCAAGGGAATAACTGTACTGAGAGAAACCAGAAGGGGAACACAGCATGTTAAAGTTAATGTTGAGGTTCCCAAAAAACTGAGTGAAAAACAGAAGGAAGTCTTAAGACAATTTGCTGAACTGACAGGCGACGAGGTGCATGAGCAGAGGAAGAGCTTTTTCGACAAGATGAAGGATGCTCTGGGCATGTAAAATGGAGGATAAATAATGAAGTGGAATGAGATTAAGATAAAGACAAGTGAGGAAGCATATGATTCGGTATCCTACATGCTTACTTCCATAGGAGCAGGGGGAGTTGCCATAGAGGATCCCAATGACATTAGAAAAGAGATTCTAAAGCCCAATTCACTGGACTACGCCGATGAAGAGTTTTTAAATTCTTTGGGTGAAGATGTGGTTATAAAAGCTTATTTTTTGGGCGAAACCAATGTTTCTGAAATTATTGCCCTGATCAGGGAAAAGCTGACTTATATTAATAATTTTTTAAACGTGGGTGAAGGCTATATCGGTTATTGCGAGGTTGATGATGAAGATTGGAGTACATCGTGGAAAAAGTATTACAAGCCGTTTGAGCTGACGGACGGTTTAGTTGTTAAGCCGACATGGGAAAAATACGATAATAAAGACGATGAAACAGTGATTGAATTGGATCCCGGAATGGCATTCGGCACCGGGACTCATGAAACTACGAAAATGTGTGCCGCTTTTCTTCATAAGTATCTGAAAAGCGGATATAGTGTTATTGACGTCGGGTGCGGCTCGGGCATTTTATCAATTATATCATGCAAGCTTGGAGCATCAAGGGTTACTGCCGTTGATATTGATGAGGTTGCAGTAAAAGTCACAAAAGAAAATTGTGCGATTAACAGGGTGGACCATTCAGTAACTGTTTTTAAAGGTGTTGTGACGGATATAAAAAATGAAAAAGCAGACATAGTTATTGCCAATATTATTGCCGATGTTATAATTGATTTATCTTCAAGCATACCGTGCTATTTGAAGGAAGGCGGGATTTTTATAACTTCAGGCATCATTAAGGAAAGAAAAGACGAGGTATTAGAAAAATACCTGAGCGAAGGATTCAAGTGCGAGGAAACAATCGAGATGGGAGAATGGGTGGCGATGGCTTTAAGATGTCTAGGTTCTTTGTAAACAGCACAAATATATCCGGTGATTCGATTATTATTTCCGGCGAAGATGTCAATCATATAAAAAGGGTATTGAGACTGGGGAGTGGCGACAACATAACGGTTTCCGACGGAAAAGGTGTTGACTACAGGGTTGAAATTGTGAATCTGCATGAATCAGCAATTGAGACCCGAATAATCGAAACGGTTAAGAACATAACAGAGCCTCCTGTTGAAATTATTCTATATCAGGGGTTGCCAAAATCCGATAAAATGGATTATATTATACAAAAAGGTGTAGAACTTGGACTAAAAGGGATAGTCCCTGTTATTACAGAAAGAACTGTTGTAAAGCTGACCGACAAAAAAGACGAGCAAAAGAAATGCGAGAGATGGAACAGAATTTCTATGGAAGCTGCAAAACAGTCCAACAGGGGGATCATTCCTCCGGTGGAATTGCCTATAGATTTTAAAAAGGCTGTAAATGCTGCAAAGGATTTTGATATTTCTCTGATTCCTTATGAAAAGGAGAGAGGCAATGGACTAAAGGATGTTATTTTAAACAGGACCGATGCTAAGAAGGTTTCGATTTTTATCGGGCCTGAAGGTGGTTTTACTGAAAAAGAGATAGAGACAGCTGTTGAAAACGGAGTATATCCGGTAACATTAGGTCCCAGGATATTGAGGACAGAAACTGCCGGAATTGCTGTTTTATCAATACTGATGTATGAATTAGGAGATGTTGGCAAATGAAAAATCTCAGATTTGTTGTCGTTGATGATGCGGTTTTTATGCGTACATTGCTTAAAAAGATGATCGAGGAAGAAAGAACATATAAAGTGGTTGGTGAGGGTTCAAACGGTTATGAGGCTATCGAACAGGTTAAAATATATAAGCCTGATATAGTAACCCTTGATATAACAATGCCCGAAATGGATGGCATTGCTGCAATAAAGGGAATTCTTGAATGCAGCCCCGACACAAAGATTATCGTGGTATCCGCAATGGGCCAGCAATCCATGGTAATAGAAGCTATAAAGCTTGGGGCAAAGGATTTTGTTGTAAAGCCCTTTGATAAAACCAGGGTAATGCAGGCAATAAAAAATGTTACCGGCGACTCTGATACACTATTTTAAGTATTACAATAGAAAATACATTTGGGTTTGGGTATCTTGTTTTAACGAATACAGTATTTTTTTTGCTGGTGTCAGCCGGAATGTTTTCTAAAATAAAGGAAATAGGAGATATTAAGAAAAAACATATAAAAATTAAAGCAAAAGCCTTTTAATTGTCTAAAATTATGTTATAATACGTATTGGAATAAAGAAAACCCATGAAGGGGATGGACGGCTTTATGATTAAGAGTATGACGGGATTTGGAAGGGGCAAAATTGAAGATGACGGCAAGGAGTTAATGGTCGAAATAAAAACGGTAAACCATAGGTATTGCGATATTTATATAAAGATGCCAAGACAGATATCCTTTATGGAGGATAAGGTAAGAGAAATAATAAGGAAGAATATCTCAAGAGGAAAAGTCGATGTTTACATAAGTTATGATGATTATGGCGAAGATTCAAAGGATATTATCATTGATAAGGCTTTGGCTAAGGCTTACTCCAAAAGTGTTGAGCATTTGAGGGATGAATTCGGTTTGAAGGATGATATATCGGTGTCCCTTATTGCCAGGTTTCCTGATGTTTTGAGGGTGGAAAAACCTGAAGAGGATGAAGAAAAAATATGGAGTCTTTTGAGTGAAGCATTGAAAGATGCCCTTGATGCTTTAATCAATATGAGGCAGATTGAGGGAGAGGGTCTGATGCTTGACTTGCTTGAAAGAACAACCCTTATCGAAAAGAATATTAAAGAAATTAGCATAAGAGCACCTGAAGTTGTCAAAGAATATAAATGTAAGCTTGAGAACAGAATAAAGGAATTATTGGATCAGCAGATTGTAGACGAAAACCGTATAGCTACAGAGGTTGCTATTTTTGCAGACAGGTGCAATATTGACGAAGAACTGGTTAGGTTGGGAAGCCACATAAAGCAGCTTAGGGAAACCTTGAGATTAAGTCAGCCGGTGGGAAGAAAACTTGATTTTCTCCTTCAGGAATTGAACAGGGAAATTAATACCATAGGCTCTAAGGCTAACGATTTGATTATAACTAATCAAGTTGTTGAAATAAAAAGTGAATTAGAAAAAATCAGGGAGCAGATACAAAATATTGAATGATTTAGGAGGTATTTTAATGAAGTTGATTAATATTGGATTTGGAAATATTGTGTCGGCAAACAGACTTGTAGCAATTGTAAGCCCGGAATCCGCTCCTATAAAAAGAATAATACAGGAAGCCCGCGACAGGGGAATGCTTGTTGATGCAACTTATGGCAGGAGAACAAGGGCTGTAATTATTACAGACAGCGACCACATTATTCTATCGGCTGTTCAGCCAGAAACAGTGGCACATAGACTGAATTCGAAGGAAGCCGATGTGGTAGAAGTGGATGAGGATATTGAAGAATAGGGGGAACTTTAAATATGTTCCGTGAGGGACTACTGGTTATTGTATCCGGTCCGTCCGGTACTGGCAAGGGCACGGTTTTGAAACATCTAAAAGACAGTGACGACAGTATTAGATTTTCGGTGTCAGCTACGACAAGGACGATTAGACAGGGCGAAATGGAAGGGCTGAATTATTTTTTCAAAACCCGGGAAGAGTTTGAGTCAATGATAAAAAACAGTCAGCTTCTTGAATGGGTGGAATATTGCGGCAATTATTACGGTACTCCGAAAGAATATATAGAAAGTACTATCAAAGAGGGATATGACTGTCTCCTCGAAATTGAGGTGGAGGGAGCAGCAAATGTCAAGAAAACATATCCCGATTGTGTATCAGTATTTATACTCCCCCCTTCTTTTGAAGAGTTGAAAAGAAGGATTCAGAATAGAGCAACTGAGGAACCTGAAAATGTCATAAGACGCCTGGAGAGGGCAAAAGAGGAAATGGCATATATAAAAAACTATGACTATGTCATAGTCAACGACAAAATAGAAGATGCTGTAGAAAGTTTACGCTCTATATTGAAGGCGGAAAAACTGAAATTTAATCGAAACTGCAAAATAATTGAGCAGCTTAAATAAAAGGTATGTTATTTGCCGATGAAATAATGCAAAATGGTTTAAAAAAAATCCTTTGAATCTTAAAACTGAGGGAGGTTGCACTAAGTTATGAAGGATCAAAATGAAAACAAATCAACTATGATTGAACCTGGTATAAGCTCTCTGCTAACTAAGGTTGACAGCAGATATACTCTGGTAGTAGCTACTGCGAAGAGGGCAAGACAGCTTACGGAGGGGGCTCATAAGCTTACGGATTGTAATTCTGACAAGCTTGTCACCATTGCAATAAATGAAATTAACGAGGAAAAAATAACATACATAAGGACAAAAAGCGGAATTAAATAAGTTGATTTTTTTTTACATTAAAGATCAATCAGGAAGTATTGATGTCTGAGGTTCAATAGACAGCTGCCGCAATCATGGTCCTGATCTTATTTTTTTAATCAATAAATTTAAGATTGGTGTTTGACTTTTCGGGGAGGCGGGAAAATTGTTAAAGGGGAAAACTGTAGTAGTCGGTGTTTGCGGCGGAATAGCCGCTTATAAGTCAGTGGAGATTGTAAGCAGGTTAAAAAAGCTTAATGCTGATGTTCATGTCATAATGACTGAGAATGCTGCTAGGTTTGTTGAGCCTCTTACCTTCAGATCTCTTTCCCATAATCCCGTTACAATTGACATGTTTGATGAGCCTAAGGCATGGGATATACAGCATATATCTTTAGCTGAGAAGGCTGATCTCATTGTTGTTGCTCCTGCAACAGCCAATATTATCGGAAAGGTTGCTGCCGGAATAGCAGATGATATGCTTTCTACCACTATTATGGCAGCTGATTCTCCGGTTCTTTTTGTACCTGCCATGAACTTCAGGATGTATGAGAATCCTATTGTTCAACAGAATATTAATAAGCTTGCTGGGCTTGGTTATATTTTTATGGAACCTGAATCCGGGTTAATGGCATGTGGAACCAGCGGCAGGGGAAGGCTGCCTTCACCCGAAACAATTGTTAGCTTTGTTAAAGGGATATTAACGAAAAATAGAGATTATTCAGATATAAGGGTTCTTGTGACTGCTGGTCCGACCAGGGAGGCAATTGATCCCGTTAGATTTATTACCAACCCTTCATCAGGGAAAATGGGTTATTCAATTGCGGCTGCGGCCTGCGAGAGAGGTGCACAGGTCAGATTGATATCGGGACCGGTTAATATTGTCCCGCCCTGCGGAGTCGAAACGGTTTATGTTACCAGTGCAATGGATATGTATAGCGAGGTAATGAAGGCATACGAAAGCTTTGATGTTTTGGTAATGGTGGCTGCGGTAGCAGATTACAGGTGTGCACAGGTTGCACAGAAGAAAATTAAAAAGTCCGATGACAATTTAACCGTAGAATTGGTTAGAAACCCTGATATAGCCGCAGAGCTTGGCAAAGTAAAGGGTGATAAAATTCTTGTGGGTTTTAGTGCAGAAACCGATAATCTTGTAAAAAACGCATCGGGAAAGCTTGCATCAAAGAACATGGACATGATTGCAGCCAATGATGTGACTGTGGAGGGTGCAGGGTTTGGAACGGATACCAATGTGGTGAAGCTCATAAAAAGAGACGGCAGTATTTTGGATTTGCCCGTTATGAGTAAAAAAGACGTTGCCCACAGAATATTGGACGAAATTCTGGTTGTTAAGAACGGAAACAGTGTTGATAAAACTTGAAATATTAATAAATAAGTATGGGTTTAAGGAGGCAACATAATGGAAGTTGAGAAGACAATGGAAAAAATAGTAGCTCTGTCAAAAAACCGGGGGTTTGTATATCCGGGATCCGATATATATGGAGGTTTGGCTAATGCATGGGATTACGGTCCGCTGGGTGTTGAGCTGAAGAACAATGTAAAAAGGGCATGGTGGAGGAAGTTTATTCAGGAAAATCCATATAATGTTGGCGTGGACTGTGCCATTTTGATGAATCCCCAGGTATGGGTGGCTTCAGGGCATGTGGGAGGATTCAGTGATCCTCTTATTGACTGTAAGGACTGCAAAACGCGTCATAGGGCAGACAAGATGATAGAAGACTGGAATAACGAGAATGGGCAGAATGTCAGGGTTGACGGCTGGACAAAGGAGCAGCTGGTTGAATACATTAAGGAAAAGGGAGTTAGTTGTCCGAACTGCGGTTCTAAGAACTTTACAGACATCCGGCAATTCAATCTTATGTTCAAGACCTTTCAGGGGGTTACCGAGGATTCTAAGGCTGAGATTTACTTAAGACCCGAAACGGCTCAGGGCATATTTGTAAACTTTAAGAATGTTCAAAGAACAACCAGAAGGAAGATACCCTTCGGTATTGGGCAGATAGGAAAGTCCTTCAGAAATGAAATTACACCGGGTAATTTTATTTTCCGGATCCGTGAATTTGAGCAGATGGAACTGGAATTCTTCTGTAAACCCGGCGAAGACCTGGAATGGTTCGATTATTGGAAGAATTATTGCTATAATTGGCTTTTGAGCCTTAACATTAATAAAGACAATCTTAAAATGCGTGACCACAGCAAGGAAGAATTATCCCATTACAGCAATGCCACAACGGATATTGAATATAAGTTTCCCTTCGGTTGGGGAGAATTATGGGGAATTGCCGACAGAACGGATTTTGATTTAAAACAGCATGCTGAGCATTCGAAGGAGGACTTATCATATTTCGATCCCAATACAAATGAAAAGTACGTTCCTTATTGTATAGAGCCATCTCTTGGTGCCGACAGGGTAACTCTTGCTTTCCTGTGCGAGGCATATGATGAGGAAGAAGTAGCAGAAGGGGATATAAGGGTAGTACTGCATTTCCATCCTGCTTTAGCACCGGTAAAGATAACTGTTCTTCCTCTGTCTAAAAAGCTTGGGGACGATGCGTTCAAGGTTTACGAAATGCTTACAAAGAAGTATACCTGTGAATATGATGAAACCGGAAGTATAGGCAAAAGATACAGAAGACAGGATGAGATAGGTACTCCATACTGTATAACCTTTGATTTTGATTCACTGAATGACCAAAGTGTTACAATCAGAGACCGTGACTCCATGCAACAGGTAAGAGTAAAAATTGACGAATTGCTTTCTTATTTCGAAGGAAAGTTTGAGTTTTAGCATTATCGTATAAAAACGTTATTTTTGTAAAATGTAAAATGAGTATTTGCGGGCATTACTATTTTTCGGTAATGCCCTTTTAACTTAGTGGGATTTCACGAAGTTAAATGACAAAAAGCGAATGGGCCCGGTGCTCGTGAGCTTTTATTTTTTCTTTGTCAATAAGCGGATTTTCGTGTATTATTGTATTTGAAGATATGTGTGTTTTATGTATACATAAAAATATAGCGGGATATTACAAAAAATCTAAGGAGGGGGTATTTTGCAGGATTTTTTAAGCTTTGTTATTTGCAGCCTGATAACAGTAATTGGTAATGCTTTTCTAACGGCACTTACCGCAGAAATTATTTACAATACCAGATTTCGGGTCAGGCTGATAACAGTATATTCTGTTACATACATATTTGTTTTAGGGATGATTGTGGCTTTTTCAGATTATGTCCTCATTAGGTTTTCACCAAATCTGGCTATGACGTTTAGAACTTTTTTTTGTGCTGTAGCTGCCATAATTCTGCTTAAATGCGTTTTTAAGCTAAAGCTTGCCAATTGTATTACCTGTGAATTCTTCTTTTTATTATTTCTTGCAATCGGAAATGTTGTTATGTCATTAATATTTAAAACATTAGGAATTGATACCAGCAATATCAAAATGTCATTATTCTACATCATTGTTGGAATAGTTATAATAGATTCTGTAGTATTAATAATTCTTGCCATAATAAAATCCTTCAGAATGTTTTCTTGTTTTAATACGGAGATAAAGTCGAAAGCGTACAAAACCAATATATTATATATATGCCTTGTATTTGCAATTTTAATTTTAAATTTCAATTATTATGAAAAGTACGCCAAGCTGACGGATATTTTAACACTTTTAATAAGTGTACTCCTGCTTATTGTTTTTCTATTGCTATCATTGTTTAATACAAACACTTTCTTCAAGCTTGAAACAAAAAGCCAGGAACTTGAATACCAACTTTTCTACAACAAGGCGTTGGATGCTATTATAAAGGATCTTAGAAGGTTTAAGCATAACTATAACAATATTCTTTCCGTGTTTGGAGGCTACATTAAGACAAAGAAGTGGGATGAGGTAGAAAGATACTATACTGAAATATGTGGAGACATCTCTAAAGTTAGTTTTTTGGATAACCTGTCAATGGCAAATATCAAGAATGCGGGTATTTTATGGCTCATCATGAGTAAATATGAGAATGCCAGAGAGTTGAAGGTTGATTTTAGAGTGGTAACAGAGGGTGTTATTGGTGAAATAGGTATGAAAATGTCAGAATTTTGCGAGATTATGGGAATTCTTTTGGATAACGCAATAGAGGCAGCCAGTGCCAGCGAAAGGAAGGTAGTGGAACTGTTTATCAGAAAAATAGACGGAAGTATCAGCTTTGTTATAGAAAATGCAGTTTTGGAAAAGGTGAATGTTGCGAAGCTCTACGAAGAGGGTTATTCGACTAAAGGAGAAGGCAGGGGATTAGGGCTTTATATTTTGAAAAGGATTGTTTCTAAATATGAAAATGTAATACTGAATACCCAGGCAGAAGAAACAAGATTTAAGCAGGAATTAATTATAAATCCTTAATTTAATGTTTATTCCTGTTTTATAAACCTTGCACTTCGATAGTGAATATATAAAAAGTTAATGTACTTTCCCGGTTAAAAAAGACTCCGGGAGATCCGGAGCCTTTTTTAGAGTGTGTGCCAGGCATGGCACTAATCTAGCTAGTGAAAGTCTAGCCACGGGTATTT
>ERZ795050.4595-NODE-4595-length-12397-cov-4.774348_pt1 | contig 12397 bp, 8 predicted proteins | sample MGYA00375134_ERZ795050 | MGnify/ENA primary metagenome ERZ795050 (study PRJEB30179, sample SAMN05720221) | activated sludge metagenome | isolation source: Anaerobic digester | place: Japan | collected 2015-05-26 ... | reverse complement strand
TATTGAAACATTTAAATCAATAGAAAATATTATTGAAGAAAAATGGAAGATAATAGAAAATTCAAAAATTGGTTTTTTGAATATAGATAATGATTATATCTATGGTAAGTTAATGAGCGAGAAGAAGAAAAGTTCAAATGTTACTTATGAAGATAATAAAGATAATAAAGATATTGAAGAACTTAAAAATAAAATTGAAAGATTAGATTTAAGTAAAAATAAAAGCAAAGCAGTAGATTTAAGTAAAAAGAAAATCAAATTAAGCAAAATTAAATTAATAGAAAAAATAGATATAGAAAAAATAAATTTTAAAGATTTACTTAAAAATGATTTTATCTCGATTTTTACAATAGGCTACAAAAAAGAAAGGAATCCTTATTTTTTAATAGAAAATATTAACTTAGATGAAGATAGAATGACTTTCGATATTTTTATAAATGGAAATAATAAAAAATATAGTTTTGAAACCAGGCTTTTAGGAAAGCATTCTATTGAAAATCTTACTATTGCCATAGGTGTTGGATTTTTATTTGGCTTAAGTTATAAAGATATTTGCAGTGCAATAAAAGAAATTGAGCCTGTCGAACATAGACTTCAAATAATAAAACCAAACCCGATGCTTACAATTTTAGATGATGCTTTTAATTCTAATCCAGATTCAGCAAAGGCGGCTATTGATGTATTAAAACAGTTTACTGATAGAAAAAAGATAATAGTTACCCCTGGTTTTATTGAACTTGGTAAGATACAGTATCAAAAAAATAAGGAATTTGGCAGATTAATTTCTGAAAATGTTGATTTTGCTATTTTTGTTGGTAAGACAAATAAAGATGCTTTAATTGAAGGATTTAAAAGTTTTAATAATAATGATAAATTTTATTATGCTGAAAGTTTAGATATTGCTTCTTCATATTTACCTTCTCTTATAAATGGTAAAACAGTAGTGCTTTTTGAAAATGATCTTCCCGACAATTATGAAGGGTAAAAGATAAATTATAAAAGGTAAGAGATAATTTAAGAATAAAAAATGATGAAATAATAAAAAATAATTTTTATATTAAATATTAATAAATTTCTAAGATAATACCATGAAAGAAAGGAAAAGTATGGGAAAAAAAAGATGTCTTATAGTTTTTGGTGGTAAAAGTGTTGAACATGAAGTATCTGTTATTACGGGTCTTCAAATAATAGAAAATATTGATAAAGAGCAATTTGAACCAATCCCTTTATATATAACTAAGGAAGGGCAATGGCTGACGGGGGATTGCTTAAAAGATATTGAAACTTTTAGAAAAAAAGATTTTAAAAAGGCTAAAAATGTTTATTTGTCCTTTAATAAAAAAGATAAAAGTCAGCTACTTATAGAAAAAAATAAACCATTGAAAGTAGATTTTATATTTCCTGCTTTACATGGAACTTATGGAGAAGATGGAACAATTCAGGGTGTTTTTGAACTTTTAGATATACCTTATGCAATGGCAAATATTGGCGCATCTACAAATGGTATGGATAAGATAATGATGAAAAAAATATTTGCATATCATAATCTTCCACTTGTTCCATATCTGTGGTATTATAGAGAGGTTTTAGAAAAAAATATTGAAGAAAAAATTGATGAAATTGAAAAAAAATTAGGATATCCCCTTATTATAAAACCTTCAAACCTTGGTTCAAGTATCGGAACATCAAAGGCAAAAGACAGGAAGCAATTAAAACAATCCTTAGAAGTAGCAATGCAATACGATTCTAAAATAATTGTGGAAAAAGCTATTGTAAAAATAAGGGAAATCAACTGTTCTGTAATTGGTTATCATGATGAATTAGAAGTTTCAGTTTGCGAAGAGCCAATCGCTTTTGATAATATTCTATCATTTGAAGATAAATATATTAGATCTAATTCAAAAGGCAAAGGGTTTTCAAGGAAAATTCCAGCAGATATTAAAGAAGATATAAAACAAAAGATAGAACAATATGCTATTGAAAGCTTTAAAGCAATTGATTGTAGTGGTGTAGCAAGGATTGATTTTATTTTGGAAGATAATGAAAAAATCTATGTAAATGAAATAAATACAATTCCAGGTTCAATATCCTTTTATTTATGGCAGCCAAAAGGTTTATCCTTTAAAGATTTAATCAGCAAAATATTGAAAATTGCTGAAAGAGCATATAATGAGAAAAAAAAGAATATGTATAACTTTGATGCTGACCTTTTTAATAAGATTAATAAGAATGCTATGAAAAACTCACATAAATAAAAGGATTCATAAATTAAAAATAAGGGGATTTATAAATTTAAATGAAAGAAAAGAAAATAGTTATTATTTTTTTATTAACTATATTAATTCTATTAATTCCCTTATTTTTGTCCAGTTCAATATATAATTATACTTTTTCAATTTTTGTAGTATCAAATAATTCAAATATAATGGTCCCGTCATATTTAATGGAAGATTATTTGATTTCAAAATTAAAATGGCCAAAAAAAATGATTTTAACAGAATCTCAAATAGAAAAAATAAAACAAATAAACAGGGATTCAATTGAACCTCTTAAAAATATGATAAATACTGATTTTTTAATCCTTATAGAATTATTTTCTGATACAAATTTCTGCAGAATACATATCTATTCTTTTTTGCATAATTTATATTGTGGAAATATAATGGTATTCTTAAATGAGCCTCAAATCACGATTAGTATATTGAATTTATATTATAATCTTTTTTCAAAACTTTCTTATAATTATGATAAAGATGATTTTAAAAAGGTAATTGATCTTATTTCTAAAAAATATTTTGATGAAAACAAAAAAGAAATATTAATAGTTTCAGATAAAGCAGCCGAAGAATCTTTAATAATCCTGTTATTTATAAGATTTTATTCACAGATCATTTCGAGCAAGAATTTATTAGATCAATCTTCTTCGGAAGAAGGCAAAGGTAATGATCTAATATTATTTAATCTTACTGAAAAGATTACAAAAATTATATTAAATAAAAAATATTATGATAAAATAAATATTGCTGATAATATATTTTTTTTGATTAAAGAATCAAATATCAAAATCGCAATAACAGAATTACTTAAATCAAAACTTAATTCAACTCAATATTATCTTCTATCAATGATATTACTCTATTAAAATAAAGTAAAATATCTAATTTAAATTAATAATCTTATAATTTTCGCTTAAAGATAAGACAATGTTTTTATAGAAATTTTCAGGTTCAAAATTTTGCTTAAAAAAGATAGAGTCGACAAATGCATTTGATTCAATATGAAAAGCTTTTTCTGAAAGACTTTCTATTTTTTTATGAAGCTGATAAAAAGCACCGGAAAAATCGTTAAATCCAGAAGAAATAATGTATAAAATAGTTGTCAAATAAGGTTCAAATTCATAGTCATCTTTTATTTTAATATATTCTTCATCTTTTATGAATATCAAATATTCTTGATTTATGTAAACTAAATTATGAATATTTATATCTTTTGTAGCAAGACTTTGCAGTATTATTTGAGCATTTTCAGATTTTGCTTTAATTGTATGAAGATTTGAAATATAGTTTATGGAATAAATAGATGGATTTTCAGTTATTTGGTCAATATAATCTGATACCATTGTGCCTCCATTTGAATTAAAAGAAGAGCGAACTTTATAATTAATATTATAATTCCAGGCTAGAGAGCAAGCTCTGTCATGCATAACTTTTGCACCAGTTTTAGACATAAAATAGACAAGTTTATGATTTATATTTTTATAAGGTTTTGCTTGCGGAAAAAATTTAGGATTAACGGGATATATCCCATCTACATCAGTACAGATATCACAATTTTTTGCCTTTAATGATGCTGCCAATGCAATTGCTGTAAGATCTGATCCGCCTCTTCCTAAAGTTGTAATATTTTTCTCTTTTGAAACTCCCTGAAAGCCCGCTACTATTACAACTTTATCTTTTTCAAGCTCTTCAATTATTCTTATAGGTTTTATCGCTTCTATTTTTGCTTTCATATGAGAATTATTTGTAATAATTCCAGCTTGAGAGCCCGTAAAAGAAACAGCAGGGATACCAATATCATTTAAAGATATCGATAAAAGTGCCATGGAGATTCTTTCTCCTGTGGTCAAAATCATATCGACTTCTCTTTCAAGTGGCTTTGGGGAGATATCATAAGCAAGTTTCAAAAGTTCATTCGTATAATTCCCCATAGCAGAGACAACAATAACTATTTTACGATTCTTAAGGTAAAGTTCTTTGATCTGATGAGCTATTGAAATTATCTTTTCTTTTGTAGAAACTGATGATCCACCAAATTTTAATACATTTATATCCATATTTTCACTATAAATTTTCTTTACTTTTATAAAAGTTTTTTAAGATTTTATATTTTTTTTTGTATATATTTTTCTATTATTTTGATATAAATTTTTTTTATTTAAATTTTCTTTTATTTTATATAAATTTTTTCTTTTTTTAATTAAAATTTATTCTTATTTTTATATAAATTATTCATTTAGATAAAATAAATTTTATAGAATTTTATTTTTAAATCCAATCTAATTTTGCAGTAAAATGTCTTAATAGTTTTGGTTCATAAACTAGTTTCATTCCTCTTATTTTGTCTTTTCTTTTTAAAAGTTCACCAAGAGCAGTAGCGACAACATCCATATGTCGATTTGTATACACACGTCTTGGTATCGCAAGTCTTAGAAGTTCAAAATCTGGTTTTCTATTTTTTCCCGTCAAAGGATCTCTATCAGCAAGCAATGTGCCTATTTCAACTCCTCTAACTCCAGCTTCAATATATAATTCGACACCTAATGCCTGGGCAGGAAATTGATCATGTGGTATATGAGGTAGCATTTTGGAAGCATTTACAAAAACAGCATGTCCTCCAGCTGGATTTATAAGTGGAATACCATTATCCTTACATCTTTTATGAAGATATGCGACTTGAGATATTCTATCGTTTAAGTATTCAAATTCTGTCGACTCATTAAGTCCAACTGCTAAAGCCGACATATCTCTTCCAGCCATTCCTCCATACATGATAAAACCTTCAAAAAGGATACAAAATTGTTGTAATTTTTCATATAAAGATTTATCTTTAAGTGCGATAAAACCGCCTATATTTACAAGACCATCTTTTTTGGATGACATGGTACAACCATCAACATAGGAAAACATCTGTTTAACTATTTCTTTTATTGTCTTATTTTCATATCCTTTTTCTCTTGTTTTAATAAAATAAGCATTTTCTGCAAATCTTGCTGCATCAAAAAATAGCATAATACCATATTTATCGCAAAGCTTACTAAGATTAATAATGTTTTCCATTGATACTGGTTGACCACCAGAGGAATTGCATGTTATTGTTAAAATAAATAGTGGAATTTTTTCCCTTGGAGTAGTCTTAAAAAATGTTTCAACTTTTTCTAAATCTACATTTCCTTTAAATGGATAATCACTTTCAGGATCTTGTGACTCTTTTGTCAAAAAAGATGCTTCTATTGAATGACGAAATTCTATATGTGCTAAAGTGGTATCAAAATGCTTATTACCAGGAACAATATCACCTTCTTTAAGTAATGCAGAAAATAAAACATTTTCAGCAGCTCTTCCCTGATGCGTTGGTATAACATAAGGAAGACCTAACAATTCATTTATCGTATTTTTTAACTCATAGAAAGATGATGCTCCAGCATAACTTTCATCACCTTTCATTATGGCAGCCCATTGGTTATTTGACATACTACCTGTTCCAGAATCTGTAAGAAGATCTATGAATACATCTTCAGATTTTAATCCAAACAGTGAATAACCCGCATCTTTAATTGCTTTTTCTCTATATTCCAAAGTGGTTTTTTTTAGGTTTTCAACCACTTTTATTTTATAAGACTCAGCCATTGAAAAGTAATCCATCTTTTCCCCTTATACTATTATTTTTGTGCAAAATATTCTATAACATAAAAAAATGAATATGATTGCTCTATCTGTATATCTTTGGGCAAATTAGTCTTATCTAAAATTAAGGAATAATCTTTAGCATAGTTAACTGCTATGTTTAATAATTTTGTGTATTTTGCATAATCTCTTCTCATAACATTTATAAAATCTATTGTTTGAGATTCATAAGTCTCTAAAACTTGCTTAACAGTATTAATCATTATTTCAACTCTTTCAAGACCATTTAAAAAAATATTGAGTTGACTATCTATTACTCTTGATAAATCCTCTGCTTGAACTATATAATCAGGGAAACTATAAAGCCCTGGGATAGTGTATTGATCAATTTCACTACCCGATAAAACCATATCTATTAACTGGTTGTTGAATTCTATAAATTGTTTAATATAACCAATACTTGTATCATCAAAACCAAGGACATTTTTCATATCTAATAGAATAGAATATAAAAGGTTGTTCATTTTCATCACAGCTTCAAGGTTTTTGATGTAAAGATTTAGTAAATCTTGAGCTTTATTAACCGTGTCCACCGTTTTAGATAGACCACTTCTAAATTCCTTAATCTTTTGAACAACTTCTTTTTCCAGATCTAAAATTGTAAGAACACTATTTTTAATAGAAATGTAATTGTTAAAATTATCAATAACCATTTGATTAATCTGATCGTAGTTTTGGCCGACCAATTCTGGAAGTTTAAATGATACTAGTTGACAGTTAAGATATATTGTTGGTAATTTCGAAAAAGTACCACTTAAAAATATTGAACTTGATGAAGTAGGATAAGGGAAAATAGGAATTGTAATAGAATAGTTTTCACCCTTAAAAACTTTCATCCCTAAAGGCACATCCACTTCATCATAATCCGTGCTCTTAAACTCAGTTGTAACAAGAACAATGTATGGTAAAAGTAAATCTACCTGTTCAGAAATTGTTTCATTTTGAGGAAATGTTTGATATTCAATTTTTTCTCTTACGATTGAATTGTTGTTTGCAGTTATTCTTATTTCTAAATTTCCTTTTGAATTTATAATATTTTCTGGAGAAGTTTCCTTTCCATTCAATATATAGTTTATGTTAAAGTTAACAGGTAATTTAAATGAATCTGCAGATGGTTCTACATAAAAATATACAAGTTTGTCTTTGGTTGTTATTTCAACTTTTTGAGAATTTTGGTTAAGTTTTTCGATTCCATCATCAATCTTAAAATTACTTAGACCAAATTTATTTAAAAAAGTAATTATTTTGTTTTCTAACCATTTGAAAGCATAAGAAATCTTAATTTTAGTAGGTTGACCTTTATAATTTAAAGTTACATAAATTGTTTCATTTTTAATTATTTTGGCACTTTGAGAATATGTATTTATGGTAAAAATGATTAATAAAATAAATGTGAAAAGTATTATAAAATTTTTCTTCATAATTTTTTTGGCCTATTAGATATTCTTTTGAATTTTAAAAATAAAAAAAGGACTTGGATTAAAAGATTAATACAAAAAAAGAATAATAATAATTTAATATTTTGCAATATTTTATGAATTTTTATTTTTTGAAAAAATAGAATAAATTCTTCTTTTTCGATTATCCATATTTAATATTAACTTTGAAAAGATTAAAACCACAAATGGCATAAAAAGTTCAATAACTAAAAAACTGACAATTGCACCTATTCCTATTAGTCCCGCTATTGTAGAAACAACATTTACAGGATCAAATAGATTAAAACCAACTGTAGCTAAAAATAAGCAAAGTGCTGCACTGAAGATGGTACTTGAGGTAGATAAACTAGTCCTTTTTATAGCAAATACTAAATTATTATCTTTCTTGAATTCTTCAATAAATCTTGTTATATATAAAAGAGCGTAATCAATTGTAGAGCCAAGTTGAATTGAACCAATGATCATATTGGCTATAAATGATATTTCATGTGAAAAAATACTATATAAATATAAATTAAGCATAACGGCAAATTCAACAACAATTATAAGGATCAATGAAAAAATAGGGGAAGTAAAAAGAAAGAGTAAAATTATGAAAATAAAAATTAATGAAGCAATATTTATTCTGGCAAAGTCAACTTTAGCTATTTTTATAAAATCATATAATAATTCGGATTGACCACTGATGTAAAATTCATTATAATATTTTTTCATTACTAATTTTATTTGATCTAAAAGGTCAACAGATTCCTTTGTCCCAGGCGGATATAATATTTTTAAATATATTTTCATATAACCATTTTTGTAAAAATTTTCTATCTGATCATAAGGTATAAAAGATATTGGCATCGATGGATGGGCATAATCATTAATCGAAAATACCAATGAAACTCCATTTATTGTCTTAATTTCAGAAATTGCTTTTTGAAGTTTAAACCTATTGAAATTAATTAAGGATTTTGAAGGTATAATAATATTTATTATATCACCTGTTTTTGCAGTTCGCATAATATCATTTAATGTTTTAAATGATTCAAGATTTTTTGGCATTGAATCATCCAGTCTATATGAGATTGGAAGGTGAAAATTTTGATAAAAAATAAATGGTATTAATATACATATAATTATTCCAACTATTATTATTAGACTTTCAGTTTTATATTTGTTTTTAATCTCATGTAATTTTGAATTGATTTGATTTTTATTCTTGATATCTTTTAGTTTTATGAAATTAAAAATTTTAATATTTGAAAAAGAAAAATTTTCAAAACTTGTTTTCTCAATTATTTTATCAAAAATTAATATTAAAGAAGGAAGTACAGTAACGGAACATATAAGAGAAAGTAAAACTCCTTTAGCAACAACAATACCAAGATCAAAACCAAGTTTCAATGTCATAATTGTGATGGCAAGAAAACCAATAAAAGTTGTAAGAGATGAACCCAAAATTGAAACAAAAGTTCTATCTATAGATATTGCCATAGCAACTTTATTATCTTGCTGAATTTTTTTTTCTTCAAGATATCTATGAAATAAAAATAGAGAATAGTCCATTGAAACACCAAATTGTAATGCTGCAGTTATTGAGTTTGTAAGATAAGAGATTGAATGTAAAAAACCATTAGTTCCCATATTTATAATATATGCAATAGCAAGATTTACAATAAATAAAAATGGTGGAATGAGCGTTTTTGTGGTTAAAATAAGCATAAGCATCATCAAAAAAACAGAAACTATAAAATACCATGGAAATGCACTTGATCTAAATTCTCTTCTGAATTCCCAGTTCATGACAGAAGAGCCTGTAAATATAACATTAGGATATTTTTTAACATAATTCATTATATCACCAATGGCATCAAGAGTTAATGGATCATTATCCTGATTTAAAAACTCTACTGTTACGAATATACCTTTTCCCTGATAAAATAATTCTTTTGCTATCTCTGGCAAGAATCCTTCGGGAACAGTGAAAATGCCCACTTGATCTGGGCCCAATGCTATTTTTACTTGAGGATGATTCCTAACATATTTTATTACATCAAAATATGTTTGCTTGTCATTGACATCTTTGAAAAACAATATTGCTGAAGCTGAACTTCCAAAAGCTTCAGATAAAATTTTTTGAGCTTTTATACTATCAATATCATCTGGTAGAAAACTTGCTAATTCCCTAATAATCGTAACTTTTGACCATTGTCTAATCGACCATATTGAAAGTAAAATAAATATAATTAATATTAGGATTCGAAATTTTACTACAATTTTGCCCACTTTTTCTCCAGATTTAATTCAAAAACTTAAAAACAAAATTTAATTTTAATTTAAAATAGATAGAATTATTTTAATATGGATAACTCTATTTTGCAATTTTTCTAATGGTATCTATTATTGTTCCATCTCTGTATTCTACTAAGGCAACTATTTCATCTGTAAATTTAATTGGTTGGGGTTTGCCAGTTATTTTTTCAATATTATTTTTTAAATCATTAATATCATAAACAGGATAACCTGCATCTTTTATCCAATCCTTAATATCATTTCGTTTTGGGTTAACTGCTATCCCTCTTTCAGTAACTAAAATGTCTACATCTTCACCAGGAGTAATTACTGTAGTAACATCATCTACAATTATAGGTATTCGGCTTCTAAAAGAAGGGGCTATAACAATAGTAAGTTTTGCGCCATAAGCAGTATCGCAATGACCACCAGATGCCTCTCTAATGATACCATTTGAACCAGTTACAACATTTACATTAAACTTTGTATCTACTTCTAATGCAGATAAAATTACGACATCCAGATAATTCACAATGGGTCCAGTATTAAAAGGATTTGCATAGAATGATGAATCCATTTCTACATGATTTGGATTATCTCTCATCGATAAAGAAGCATTTAAATCAAAAGATTGCACATCATATAGAGTTTGAATAAGACCTTCCTTTAATAGTTCAACCTGATAACTGGTAATACCTCCAGTAGCAAATCTTGCCTTGATATTTCTTTTTAGCATATGTTCTTTTAAGAATTTTGTTGTAGCTAAAGCAGCGCCACCAGAACCAGTCTGGAATGAAAACCCATCTTTAAAATATGGAGATGCTGCAATTATATCAGCACTTATTCTAGCTAAAAGCAAATCCATTGGATTAGTTGTAATTCTGGTAGCTGCAGTTCCAATTTTTTTAGGATCTCCGATATTGTCAACTTTAACTATATAATCAACAAGATAGTGAGGAATAGAAATTCTTGTTAAAGGAGTTTGTTTTATATCATTTGTAATAGCAACAACATAATTTGCATATTTAGCATCAATATGGGAATACCCAAGAGAACCACATGGTGTTATAGAATCTGTACCATTGATATTACCCATAAAATCACAACCAGGAGCTGCAATGAAAGCAACATCAATTTTAGTACTACCTTCTTCGATTCTTCTTGCTCTACCGCCATGAGAATGGAATAGAACAGGATATTCTATTTCACCATTTGATGCCATTTCGCCAAGTTTCTTTCTTAGACCTGATGTTATTATCTTGGTAATTACTTTATCTTTTACATAAGGTGCAATGACATCGTGTGGTTCTGTTAAACTTGAAGGGGCAAGTGTTAAATTCTTTATACCCATTCTTGCTATTGCTTCAATCACTGGAACCAATACCATATCACCATTTCTAAAATGGTGATGAAAAGAGATAGTCATACCATCTTTTAGTCCAGTAGCTTTTATAGCTTCTTCTATGCTTGATAATACTTTATTTCTATCAGATGAATATCTTTTAATTATTCCGCCTTGTTTATTAATCTGCTCAGGATTATAAGAGTCACTTCCCATAAAAGGTTTTAATTGTCCATATCCTTTTATTGATTCGGGAATATATCTACCTACAGCATTTTTATGCATTTTATTCACCTCTTAATTTTATTAAATATTTAATATTTTATAAAACTAAATATCAGATGGATTTATACCCGCTCTTGATAAAGTAATCTCTGCTCTTTTTACGACAGGATAATCTATCATTTTACCATTTAAACTTACGACTCCACCCTCGTTTTGTCTTGAAGCCTTGATTATCTCTATTGCTTTTTCTATTTCTTGCGGGGTGGGATTAAAAACTTCATGTATTATTTGAATTTGCCTTGGATTAATGCAAGCTTTTCCATCAAAACCAAGTTCCTTTATTGTCTGAGTATCTTTTCTAAGACCTTCGTCATCATTTACATCTGAATATACTGTATCAAGTGCAGCAACTTTTGCAGCTGAAGCTGCTAACGCAACTTTTGCTCTTGCCCAGTAAAGTTCCTGTCCTTCTCTGGTTCTTGTAACTTTTAAATCTGCTGTAAGGTCTTCACCACCTATTGTTATTGCAACAATTCTTTTTGAACTTTTGGCAATATCATATGCATTTTCAATAGCAATAGCTGTTTCCAACATAGGTACAATTTTTGTGGTTCCAATTGGAATATTATTTTTCTCTTCAATTTGGGAAATTAAATTTTCATAATTGATAATGTCTTCTACTGATGAAGTTTTAGGAAGTCTTATTGCATCGGGTTTTAAAGGAATAATAGCTTCAAGATCATCTTTACAAAAAGGTGTATCAATTGCATTGATTCTAACTACAACTTCTATATCGCCAAAATTTAAAAATGAAAGTGCTTGAGAAACCAAAAAGCGAGCTGAATCTTTTTGGTATATTGAAACAGAATCTTCAAGATCTAAAAGAACACCATCTGCTCCAAACACCATACAATTTTGAAGCATTGAAGGAGAATTGCCGGGGACATAAAGCTGACTTCTTCTTTTTTCTATCTTTTTCATCTTTCCCTCTAAAAAATTTTTTTTAAGGTTTTTAAATAATTTTCTATTTTATTTTATTTTTATTTTATTTTTATTTTATTTTTTTATTTTTATTTTTTTTTTTTTCTTTTTTTCTTTTTTTATTTTTAATTTTTATTTTTTTTTTTTTTTATTTTTTTTTTTTTTTT
>ERZ795050.4593-NODE-4593-length-12399-cov-4.220593_pt1 | contig 12399 bp, 6 predicted proteins | sample MGYA00375134_ERZ795050 | MGnify/ENA primary metagenome ERZ795050 (study PRJEB30179, sample SAMN05720221) | activated sludge metagenome | isolation source: Anaerobic digester | place: Japan | collected 2015-05-26 ... | reverse complement strand
ACCTTTCATTTTTAAAGAGTGCGGAGGATCAGGGTTTTGTTTTCAGAGAAAACGGGAATCCGAAAGAGGGTCTGACTATTTTCAGGGATCATGGATATAACTGGATCAGGCTCAGGTTGTTTCATACACCCACAAGGCTCCCCAATAATCTTGGTTACACTATAGCCCTTGCCAGGAAAGCAAAGGAAATGGGCTTTAAGTTCCTCCTCAACTATCATTATTCAGATACCTGGGCTGATCCGGGGAAGCAATACACACCGGCAGCCTGGGAAAAAATGGATCATCTCGAACTTACGGAGGCTGTGTTTGAATATACGCGCAGCACCATGAAGGCATTCCGTGAAGCCGGTGCAATGCCCGATATGGTTCAGCCCGGCAATGAAATTATTAACGGCATGATGTGGCCCGACGGCAAACTGCCCGAAAACTGGGATAATTTTGCCGATCTTCTGAAAGCTGGCATACGGGGTGTATTTGCTTCCTGTCCGGAAGGAGTTGTTCCTCCCAAAATCATGATTCATATTGACCAGGGAGGCAACATTGAAAAAACCAGGTATTTTTTCGACAAAATAAAATCATATAACATAGACTATGATGTCATTGGCCAGTCATATTATCCATGGTGGCACGGAACATTGCTCGAACTTAGAGCCAACATGATATTTATGGCTGAAACATACCGTAAACCTGTTATCCTGGTTGAAGTGGCTTATTGTTCGGAACCGGCTGAGTATAAAGATCGTGCCGCACCATTCCCCGAAACGCCAGAAGGACAGAAAGAATTTCTTGATGAGGTTAACCGCATCGTGCTCGCAACTCCCGGAAACATGGGTGCCGGAATATTCTGGTGGGAACCCGCAACCTACGGAGGCAGGTCGGCAAGAGATTACTTTGATGAAGCCGGAAATGTACTCCCGGTCATCACTGTATTTGATAAGTTTACCAGAAAATGATTATGTCAGTATAAGTGCCTGTCCTATTTGTACTTCTTTTCCTCCTTTTTGGCTTTCTTGGCGGCTCTTTTTTCTTTCAGGCTCTTGGTAGCTTCTTTTTTGTTTTGAACCTGTCCTTTTGCTTTTTCATGTGACATAGCTCTGATATTTTAAAGTTAACCATTTGCAAAATTATTATTTATCATTTCAACATTAAAGTTGAAAAAAGACAAATTATAAACAATTACGGATACTTTTAAGCAAATTGTGTAAGAAGCGATGCAGCTTCAAGGTCAAGATGCCAGGTAAGCCTGCCCGACAAAGGTTTTACAAGTGAGGCAGGGTAATTACCCGATGAAGGGTTCTCCAGTATTTCTGCCACTATCTCCGCCTTGTTTCTGCCCGATACGGCGAAGATAACCCTGGCTGCGTTATTGATCACAGTCCCCGTCAGCGTTATTCTTTTCTGCCCCGTTGCAGGGTGAACAGCAACCTCGCAAATCCGCGATGAATCAAACAAATCGAGGTTTCCGGGGAAGATTGACGCGGTATGCCCGTCCTCCCCGAGGCCCAGGTAGATAATATCAAATCTGGGAACTCCGAGACGTAGCGGCACATTTTCAAGAATTTCTGAAGAGTATCTTTCCGCTTCCATCCAGGGCTCATTTTCTCCCATTATCCTGTGAATATTTCCGCGGGGGACCGCCGCTTTATCAAAAAAAACCTCCTGAACCATTCTGTAATTGCTTTCGGGGCTGTCTGGAGGCACGCAGCGTTCATCACACCAGAAGAATAATGTATTCTGCCAGCCTTCAAAATCCCTGTAAAGGTTACCCAGCACTGAAAAAAACTGTTTTGGTGTATTTCCCCCTGAAAGTGCCAGTGCAGCTTTCCTGCCTTCAGAATGTATCTGATTTAGAGTGTGCACAAGGTCGCCGGCAATTTCCATAGCCAGTTCGTGATTATCCCTTGAGACTTTGATAATCTGTTCCATTTTGTTCTACAGTTCGCAGTAAATGCCGTCGTCAGCCAGGTTTCTGCATGGATATCTCCATGTAAGGCCTTCCCCCTCAATAAGTTTGTCAGCATTTTCGGGCCCCCATGTCCCGGCAGGGTAACCGAAGATCTTTATATCCAGGTTTGTAGCCCACGCAGTCTGAACGGGTTCAATAAATTTCCAGGCTGTTTCCACGATGTCGTCGCGCGCATAGAGTGTTGAATCCCCGTTAAAAACATCTCCCAGCAATCGTTCATAAGCAGTTGGCACTCTTGTATTACTGAGGCTTGAATAATGAAAATCCATATTTACATTCTCAACACCGTATCCGCCGCCAGGTTTTTTGATGCCGAATTTAAGCAGGATGCCTTCATCTGGCTGAATCCTTATAATCATTTGATTAACTGCCTTGTTCATGTCGTCCACATGAAAAAGAAAATGGGGTGTAGGTTTAAAATGGACGACTATCTCAGTAACTTTAACAGGAAGACGTTTGCCTGTACGCATATAAAACGGGACACCTCCCCAGCGCCAGTTATCGATGAAGAACTTAATGGCAACATAGGTTTCAGTCCTTGAATTAGGGTCGACACCCGGTTCCTGCCTGTATGACGGCAGGCACTGACCTCTTACCACCGAAGCGGTGTATTGTCCCCTGATAACATTTGCAGCAACTTCTTCTTCCTTTATAGGGTGGAGCGACTGGAAAACCTTAAGTACCTCATTTCTGACAGCATCCGGATTAAGAGATGAGGGAGGCTCCATCGCTGCCAGGCCGGCAATCTGAAGAAGGTGATTCTGAACCATATCACGCAAAGCCCCGGCCGTTTCGTAATAACTTCCCCTGTTTTCAACACCAATACTCTCAGCGGATGTAATCTCGATATGATGAATGTAGTTCCGGTTCCAGAGAGGTTCAAACATTCCGTTCGAAAACCTTGTAACAAGGATGTTCTGGACAGTCTCCTTACCAAGGTAATGATCTATCCTGTAAATCTGACTCTCGTTAAAAAGGGAATGAAGCTTCTGATTCAATTCCCTGCACGACCACAGATCGTAACCAAAAGGTTTCTCATAAACAAACCGCCTGTAGCCGTTATCCTCCCGGCTTAATCCCGACTCATAAAGCCTTTCGGAGATTACGGTATACATTCCGGGGGGTACAGCCAGGTAAAATATACAGTTCAGCTTTTCTGCAGGCTTATCGTCAGTTTTTTCAACCAGCTCTTTCAACAACCGGTAATCTGCAGGAGAGCTCATATCAGAAGAAAAGTAAGTTAACCTTGAAAGAAATTTATCCACAATATTTTCTTCGGGTTTAATGCCTTCCGAAAACAAGTCAATGCCTTCTCTCATCCTTGCATTTAAATCTGACTGTGATATTTTCTTCCTTCCTGTTCCGATTATCTCCAGGTTCTCCGGAATAAGTTGCCGGGCATAAAGGGAATAGAGTGCAGGGATAAGTTTCCTGTAGGTCAGGTCGCCTGTAACTCCGAAAATGACAAATACATTTTTTTCCGAACTATCCATAAAACAAATGTAAGAAACTAAAATGAAGTCAGAGATTAATTGATAAATTTTATATCTGACAGTAAAATATGTGCACTATACAGGGAGGTTTGTATTAAACAAGTTCATACGGGCATAGTTTCATCATTTCCCGGGATGTCAGAAAAAGAGGAAAGAATGTTAATAAGTATTTTTTATAAATTTCTTTTGTTTTTAAAGTAGAAGTGTTATTTTTGTCAAAATTTATAAGACAGATGAGATTAAATTTACTTAATAAATCAAACCTTATTGTTCTCAGGAGGTATATATCAGGCTGAGAATGGTAGTTTCATGATTGTTCAAAAACCGTTCTCAGCAAAAGAGAACGGTTTTTTTTTAAGTATCAATCTCAAATGCTTTAATAAAATTTAACCGATAAAAGAATGAGACCTGTAAACAGAGGACTTTATCTGAGCGAAGCTGAGCGCGACAGTTGCGGAATAGGATTTGTCGCTCACATCAAAGGGAAAAAATCGCATTCAATAATCTCAAAGGGACTTGAAATCCTGTGCAACATGAGCCACAGGGGTGCTGAAGGAGCCGACAGTAAGACTGGCGACGGAGCAGGGATAATGATCCAGGTGCCGAGAGATTTCTATCTAATCCAGGGTTATGCATTGCCGCCGGCAGGATGTTTCGGGACAGGAATTATTTTTCTGCCCACCGACCCTGCCGATGCAGAAGCATGTGAAGGTATATTTAAAGACATCATCCTGGAAGAGGGACTTAAAATTTCAGGCTACCGCGACATTCCAAGGAATAATTCTGTTCTGGGAGAAGTAGCCCTCTCCACCGAACCTTTCATGAAGCAGATCTTTATTGAAGGGGATCTTCAGGATTCAGATCTTGAACGAAAGCTCTATATAATCCGCAAAAGAACTGAAAAACAAATCAGGGAATCATCGATCAACCAGAAAGACTATTTCTACATACCCAGTCTGTCAACCAGAGTGCTTATTTACAAGGGTATGCTCACATCGCACCAGTTAAAGGATTATTATTACGACCTTCAGGATGAGAGGATGCAGAGCGCAATTGCCCTGGTGCACTCCAGGTTCAGTACAAACACATTCCCAAGCTGGGATCTTGCACAGCCTTTCAGGTTTCTCGGCCATAACGGAGAAATAAACACCATTAAGGGCAACAGGATCTGGATGGAAGCAAGGGAATCCCTTCTCAAATCGGATGTATTGGGTGATCTTTCGAAGATTTACCCTGTGATAGAACCTGGCAAGAGCGATTCAGCCTCACTCGACAATGTTCTTGAATTCCTTGTAATGAGCGGAAAATCCCTTCCCTATGCGATGTCAATTCTTATTCCGGAATCGATAAACATCCGCAATCCCATGCCTCAGGCACTAAGAGATTTTTACCATTACCATGCAACCTTTATGGAACCGTGGGATGGCCCGGCCTCACTCATCTTTTCAGATGGAAGATATATCGGCGGTATGCTCGACCGGAATGGTCTGAGGCCCTCCAGATATGTTATCACCTCAGGCGACCTTATAGTAATGAGTTCCGAAACCGGAGTCCAGAAATTTGAACCATCGGAAGTAATGGCAAAAGGTCGTCTTAAACCGGGTAAGATTCTTCTGATCGATACGGAAGAGGGGAAGATAATGTATGATGAAGAAATAAAATCAAAGCTGGCAGCCGAACAGCCTTACGGCAAGTGGATTGAGCAAAACCAGGTAAACCTTGAAGATATCGAGACCGGTCACGAAGTCCTTCCCGATATGGGTGAAGATTACAACAGGTACCTGGTTTCATTTAATTATTCGAAAGAAGATATCGAGAAAATAATCCTGGAGATGGCAGCCACGGGGAAAGAGCCACTGTCAAGTATGGGAAACGATGTTCCGTTGGCTGTTCTATCCCAGAAACCCTACAGGTTATTCAATTATTTCAAACAACTCTTTGCTCAGGTTACAAATCCGCCGATAGATCCCATCAGGGAAGAACTTGTTATGACCCTGTCGGGTTACCTTGGTTCTCTGCAGCAGAATCTGCTGGAAACCACACCCGACCATGTCAAAATGGTAAAGTTCAAAATACCCGTTATTAATAATACCAGTTTTAACTTAATAAAAAACTTAAGATACAAAGGTTTTTCGTGTGTTACACTCAAAATGCACTTTGAGACAGCAGGTGGGGCGGAGGCACTTGTTTCGGCTGTTGAAAGACTCTGTTCCGAAGCCGAACGGGCGGTGGATGAAGGAAAGAATTACATTATTCTGTCCGACAGGGGTATTGATAAGGATCATGCACCTGTTCCGTCACTTATGGCAGTATCTGCCGTTCATCACCACCTTGTGGCTAAGCGCAAGAGAATGCAGATCGACATAATTGTTGAATCGGCCGAGCCAAGGGAAGTGATGCATTTTGCTCTTCTTTTCGGATACGGGGCAAGTGTGATAAACCCTTACATGAGTTTTGCCATTATTGAAAAGCTTGTTAAGGAGAAAGCCATTCAGCTAAACTACAAAACGGCTGAGGAGAATTATATTAATTCCATCAGCAAAGGAATTCTGAAGATTATGTCCAAGATGGGAATAAGCACTCTCAGAAGTTACCGGTCATCACAGATATTTGAAGCTGTAGGTCTCAGCAGTGAGGTTACCGAAAGATATTTCTCAGGCACTCCTTCAAGGATTGAGGGTATTGGCTTTGAGGAGATTGCACGTGAAGCATCGATTCCTCACAGCAAGGCATTCAGCCAGGAAACACTCCCGGAAATCCTTACAGAAGGTGTGTACTCATATCGTAAGTACGGGGAGCACCATGCCTGGAATCCTGAGACAATTGCCCTTCTGCAGATGAGTACAAGGACTAATGACTACAACAAATTCAGGGAATTCTCGGCAAAGGTCAATGCAGACACTTCAAAACCCTCGTTTTTAAGGGGCATGTTTAAAATCAGGGCAGGTAATCCCGTACCGCTGGCCGAAGTTGAACCTGCTTCCGATATTATGAAGAGGTTTGTAACAGGAGCTATGTCGTTCGGATCAATAAGCCGCGAAGCCCATGAAACCATTGCCATTGCAATGAACAGGATAGGCGGCAGAAGCAACACAGGTGAGGGCGGGGAAGATCCTGAACGATTCCGGCCCGGGAAAGACGGGGTGAGCACCAGAAGCGCCATCAAGCAGGTAGCCAGCGGCAGGTTCGGGGTAACAGCTGAGTACCTTGTCAATGCGGACGAAATCCAGATAAAAATTGCACAGGGAGCCAAACCCGGTGAAGGAGGCCAGCTCCCGGGTCATAAAATAGACAAAATTATCGCCCGCACAAGATACTCCATTCCGGGGATAACACTGATCTCTCCCCCGCCCCATCATGATATATATTCTATCGAGGACCTTGCTCAGCTGATTTTTGATCTCAAAAATGTCAATCCTGACGCAAAAATAAGTGTCAAACTTGTCTCCGAAAGCGGAGTGGGTACAATAGCAGCAGGCGTTGTAAAAGCCAAAGCTGATATAGTTACCATCAGCGGATACGAAGGAGGAACGGGTGCCAGTCCCGCCTCATCAATTAAACATGCAGGATTACCTCTTGAGATGGGTCTTGCCGAAACACAGCAGACCCTTGTGATGAACAATCTCAGAAAAAGAGTGGTGCTTCAGGCCGACGGGCAGCTGAAAACCGGCTTCGATATAGTAATGGCAGCAATTATGGGAGCCGAGGAATATGGTTTTGCAACGGCCGCCCTGGTAGTGCTTGGATGCGTGATGATGAGAAAATGCCACCTGAACACCTGTCCTGCAGGAATAGCAACTCAGAACGAAGTATTAAGAAAAAGATTCCTTGGCAAAGCTGATTTTCTCGTAAACTACTTCACCTTTCTTGCAGAAGAGGTTAGGGAAATACTTGCCTCTGCAGGCTACAGGTCGCTCAATGAAATTATCGGAAGGTTTGACCTTCTGGAAAGAAACCACGATGTTGATCACTGGAAGACCAGAAAACTTGATCTTACCGCATTTACCCGGATGCCGGAGGGCTCGTCAGTAAATCCTTTGCGTTGTGTTGAAAAACAGAAGCATCCGGTTGATGAGGTTCTCGACAGGGAACTTATTTCACTATGCAATGAAGCTATTGAGGAGAGGAAGCCTGTTAACATTGAGAAAGAGATAAAAAACACCGACCGGGCGGTGGGTGCAATGCTCTCGGGCGTAATAGCTAAAAAATACGGCAATGAAGGGTTGCCCGAGGGTACTGTTAAATGTCATTTCAGGGGCTCGGCCGGACAGAGTTTTGGTGCATTCCTTGTAAGAGGTGTTGAGTTCAGGCTTGAAGGTGATTCGAATGATTACCTGGGCAAGGGACTTTCCGGCGGCAGGATCATTGTCGTGCCACCTGAAGGAACACGGTTTGAGCCGGATAAAAATATAATTATCGGAAACACTGTCTTATACGGTGCAACAGGCGGCGAGGTGTATATATCAGGCATGGCCGGTGAAAGATTTGCGGTAAGAAACAGCGGAGCAATTGCAGTCATAGAAGGCGTGGGAAATCACTGCTGCGAGTACATGACCGGAGGAAGGGTAGTAGTACTCGGCTCGACGGGCAATAATTTCGCAGCGGGTATGAGCGGAGGCATTGCGTATGTATATAACGAGACCGGCAATTTTGATTATTTCTGTAACATGAGCATGGTTGAGCTTTCCCTTGTTGAGGAGATAAGTGAGGCACATGAGTTGCGCAGGCTTTTGTCGATGCATCACTATTACACCGGCAGCAGTAAAGCCAGGAAGATACTGGATGACTTTGACAATCAGCTTGGTATGTTTATCAAGGTTATACCCTATGATTACAAGAAGGTTTTGCAGGAACAGAAGCTGGAAGAGATAAAGAAGAAAATCGCCGGAGTTGAATTGGATGTTGAGTTTGGTTCGGGAGGGCATCATCATTGAAAATAAACTTATGCGGGAAGAGAATGAAGTTGGACCGGGGAAGATAGACTGACGGTGAGAGAGCTTCTGAATGACAGAATTTTTCAGGTAGTAAGAATTACTAAATAAGAATTTTTACAAGATGATAAAAATTATCAGGTAATAAAATTTATCAGGTAATAAAAATTATCAGATGATAATAATTATCATGTAATAAAATTTATCAGATAATAAAAATTATTAATTGATATATTTTCTAAATTGATAAAAATTACTAAAAGATAAATATCATGGCCGACCCTACAGGATTTCTGAAAGTAAAACGTAAAGAGGCTGGCAACAGACCTGTGAACGAAAGAATATGCGATTTCAGCGAGGTTGAACAGGTGCTCAACAGCGACGACCGCATGCTGCAGGCATCAAGATGCATGGACTGCGGTATTCCATTCTGCCACTGGGCCTGCCCCGTCGATAATCTTATACCCGAATGGAACGACCTGCTCTACAAGGGAGACTGGAAAAAAGCATACGAAAGACTTAACCAGACAAATAACTTTCCGGAATTTACAGGCAGAATCTGCCCGGCTCCCTGCGAACACGCCTGCGTACTAAATATTGGTGAAGAGCCGGTTACCATTCGCGAAAACGAAGTGGCCATAACCGAAAAAGCCTTCTCGGAGGGGTATATCAAACCAAAACCTGCCCGTAAAAAATCAGGTAAAAAAGTCGCTGTTATAGGAAGCGGACCCGCCGGAATGGCAGCTGCCGACCTCCTTAACAAATGGGGACACTCCGTTACACTGTTCGAGAAAGACCCGAAAGCCGGAGGTCTCCTAAGGTACGGCATCCCTGACTTTAAACTAAGCAAGTCAACCATCGACCGACGTCTTGACTTAATGACATTCGAAGGTCTGGAGATAAGAACCGGAACCGAAATCGGAAAAGATATTCCCGGAAAGGTCCTTCTTAACATGTACGACGCAGTATGTATCGCCATTGGGGCCATGAAACCGCGCGACCTGAATATTGAAGGCAGAAACCTTAAGGGAATTCATTTTGCTATGGATTTTCTAAAACGGCAGAACCGTATAAATGACGGCGAAATTTTGCCTCCTTCCGACCGTATTTCGGCCGAAGGTTTGAAAGTCGTCGTTCTTGGCGGCGGCGACACCGGATCAGACTGTGTGGGTACAGCTATAAGACAAAAAGCTGCAAGTGTTACACAGATCGAGATCATGCCCAGACCTCCCGAGAAACGTCTACCTGCCAACCCATGGCCCTTTGTTGCTAAAACTCTTAAAACAAGCACATCACATGAAGAGGGTTGCGAACGACTATGGAGCGTTTCCACTTTAAGATTCATTGGCAATGACGGATATCTGACCGGCCTTGAAATTGAAGATGTCGAATGGAAAAATGAAAATGGAAAACTTTCAATGATCCCCCTTCCGGATACGCGAAGGATTGTGCCTGCCGATATGGCGCTGCTGGCTCTGGGCTTTGTCCATCCCGTAACTGAAGGTCTTGTCAGTGAACTGGGTCTTGCGCTCGACAACCGTAACAACATCAGAACTGACGAATGCTGCAGGACTAATGTTACAAAAGTATTTGCAGCCGGCGATTCCGTTTCCGGCGCAAGCCTGGTTGTGAATGCCATCGCATCCGGCAGAAAAGCCGCCAGGGAAATTGACAGGTTCCTGAAAGAATAAAGGTGGTATCTCCGCTTGATACCACCTCCTGCTGATTATCGGTTCATGTCACCTCTTTTCCCGGTAAAGGAGAATTTATATTGTTACGGGATTTAAAGATCTACCATCAGATTCGGGTTTGCTACTCAGGCAGACCCGAACTTTTCATCCCCTTCGCACTCTTAACCATCCTTATAAACTCGGCTCTGTAACCTTCCTCATCCTCGCCCCTTGCCGAGCCGGCCAGCACAATGACTTTTTCAAAATCAGAATTTCCCTTGAATTCAGAATCGCGCAGCAGCATACCGAACTCAGCCACCGCCGCAGCAAACCTGATGTTTTCCGATGCCTCCTCAATCTTCTTTCCATTTCCCGAAACAGGTTTCTCCATAAGAATGCTGGTTTCATTACCGGGCACCTTATACCGAACCTTTACTGTAAGTAATTCATTCGACTGCCCGCTTTCCGGCGCAGAGGAGACCTTCTGGTATTTCAGCGGATCGATTGAAGGTACTCTTTCGTCAGCGCCTGCCGGTATTATCTCATACAGAGCTGTTACATTATGCCCCGATCCCATCTCCCCTGCATCTTTTGTGTCATTATTGAAATCTTCATCATTCAGCAGTCTGTTCTCATATCCTATGAGCCTGTATGACGACACTCTTGCAGGATTGAATTCAATCTGAAACTTGACATCATTAGCAATTGTAAAAAGAGTACCGCCAAATTCCCGCACCAGGACGCGTCTTGCTTCCTGTAGGTTGTCTATATAAGCATAGTTGCCGTTGCCCTTGTCGGCTATAATCTCCATCTTGTCATCCTTGTAATTTCCCATGCCAAATCCGAGTACAGTTATATAGACTCCCGATTTTCTTTTCTCCTCAACAAGCCTTTCCATCCCTCCGTTGCTCGATTCACCAACATTGAAATCACCATCTGTAGCAAGAATTACCCTGTTATTTCCGCCGTCGATAAAGTTCTTTTCTGCCACGGAATAGGCAAGCCTCAGCCCTTCTCCTCCTGCTGTTGAGCCGCCTGCACGGAGGTTGTCAATAGCCCTCATTATCTTATCCTTCTGGTCGCCCGTGGTGGAGCCGAGCACCAGACCGGCGGCACCGGCATAGACAACTATGGCAACCCTGTCTTGAGGTCTGAGTTCATTTACAAGCAATCCGAAGGCTGATTTCAGCAGCGGAAGCTTGTTCGGGTCATCCATTGAACCAGACACATCGATCAGAAACACAAGGTTTGACGGAGGAAGGGTGGACTTATCAATGCTTTTTCCCTTAAGGCCAACCTGGAAAAGCAGATGCCTGTTATTCCATGGGCATACTGCGACTTCGGTATATACGGCAAACGGATGCCTTCCCGAAGGCTCAGGGTATGAATACCTGAAGTAGTTAATCATCTCCTCGATTCTCACCGCATCGGCAGGCGGAAGCTGCCCCATATTGATAAACCTGCGGATGTTTGAATAGGAAGCATTGTCAACATCGATTGAAAAAGTCGACAGAGGGTTATGCCTTACGTTTTTGAATCCGTTCTCATTAACCGGAGAATAGCCTTCCGTATTGAAATTATAGTTGTATCGGTTTATTCTTCCGCCCCCCTGCAAATTATAGCCGGCAATTGACGGGGCTGCAGCATACTCTGCCGCAAACCTTGCATCAGCTTTTGCAGTCCGGAAGGTTTTTGATGAATTAAGATCATCTTCCATAACCATCAGTTCCGATACAAGCCTTATATTTATTATGCTCCGGTTACCCGCTTTTATTTCAGTGGCAATATAACCAGACAATGAGAATCTTAACAGGTCTGCTCCGGAGCTCACCTGGATTTTGTATGAACCATCCGAAGCGGTGTAAACCTTTGCGCCGGTGGTTTTATTGTTAACAAGTACCCCGGCAAGGGAATTACCCTTTTCATCGGTGACCTTGCCTGTTACTGTTCCTGATTCAACGAATGACAATATGATGCCTGTAAGAACCAGTATTCCGAAAATTTTCAATACGTTTTTCATAACATTATGTTTTTGGTTAAACTTCATCAACATGATGCGGAGCTTTATGAAATTCCATAAAATATTTTCAATTCCCTTATTATTAATGATTTCGGCAACCATTTTAAAGTCTTGCCGTCATTTCGGAGCGAAACAACAGACAGTCGTCAGGGCTTAAAGACATTGTAGTGTAAAGACAGCTGTATGGCGTAATGGCCATTTAACATAACCATAAATCTGGTTGATATTCCATTAATAACCAGGTTCCAATCTCTGGTCTAAACAAAAAAGCCATTCGTCAAAAATATTTGACTGGTATTTGTTTTATTCCTACTTTGTA
>ERZ795050.4591-NODE-4591-length-12404-cov-3.831079_pt1 | contig 12404 bp, 10 predicted proteins | sample MGYA00375134_ERZ795050 | MGnify/ENA primary metagenome ERZ795050 (study PRJEB30179, sample SAMN05720221) | activated sludge metagenome | isolation source: Anaerobic digester | place: Japan | collected 2015-05-26 ... | reverse complement strand
GGTACAGGGCGGTGGCGTCGGAGCAGACGACGATCTCACCTCGGGCGCGCGGTACCGTCCGGAACAGGGTTGCCGCCTTACCCTCTCTGTTCTCGTAGGCATGAAGGACGATGCCACGGTCCGCATACTGACGCACGATTGCGTTGGTGCCGTCGGCGGCCTCGGAGGCGACGATCACCTCCAGCTTCTCTCGGGGGTAGTCCAGGGCCAGCGTGTTCTCGAGCTTCTCCCGGATCACGTCCTGCTCGTTGTAGGCCGAGATGATGAGGCTGACTTCCGGGGTGATGTCCTGCCGGCGCACGGGTTTGGCCAGCAGGCCCGACAGCAGGGCCAGGATCAGGGGGTAGCCGATGAAGATGTAGGCCAGAATGGCAAGGGAGATCGCAAAGAGGATCAGCATGGCTTCTCCCCCGGCCCGAGGAATCGGACGAAGCGCTTTGCGGCCTTGAAGGTGCGCCGCATCTCCGAGGGGTGGCGGATCTGCTGCAGGAGCTTGTAGGCGAGGTAGCGCGGCCGCAGGTAGTAGCGGCGACGGGCCGCGTTGCACCACTCGCGAATCTCATCGGAGTCCATGTCGGGCATCCGCAGGACGCTGTTGTGATTGCCGTCCGCGGTGAGGTAGTCGGCCCAGCTCCGGGCGGTGAGCAGCCCCTCCCGTTTTGCCCACTCGTAGTCCTTCGTGCCCGGGTAGACCATGAGGGGGAAGAACTGCATCGTGTCGTCCATGAGCCGAAGCGACATCTGCAGGCTCTGCTCCAGGGTGGCCCGCGTCTCTCCGCGGTTGCCCGCCATGAAGCAGCCGTGGACGAGAAGGCCCGCCTTTCGGGTGTTCCGGGAGAACTCGAGGATCATGTCCGCCGTGGCCCGCTTGTCGATATTTCGCAGGATTTCGTCGCTGGCGCTTTCGTAGCCCACGGTGACGAGCACGCAGCCGGCCCGGCGCATCCACTGCATCGTCTCGAGCTTCAGGTCTACGCGGACGTTGCAGTACCACTTGATCCGGACGCCGCGCTCGATAAGCTCCCGGCAGAAATCGATCGTGCGCTTCTGGCTCCCCGTGAAGGTGTCGTCCTCGATGCCGATCTCGCGGACCTCGGGGAGGTTTTCGACGATCCACTCAAACTCGTCGGCGATGCTTGCCGCCGAGCGCATGCGGTACTTCCATCCGTGGATCGTCTGGGGGTAGACGCAGAAGGTGCAGCGCGCAACGCAGCCCCTGGCCGTCATGATCTGCACCTCCGGGTAGTCACTGGCAGCGAAGAAGTACTTCTTCACGTCGAGGTGCTTCTTGTAGACGCGGCTCACGAAGGGCAGCGCGTCGAGATCCTCGATGAAGTCCCGTTTCCTGTTGACGATAACCTTTTCGGCTGCACGCCACGCCAGGCCGTCGACTTGACTCAGGACGGATTCGCGGAGGGGCGTGTCGGTCGCCATGCGCGCCGGCCCGGCCTCCGAGAGCCGCTGCGCCAACTCCCGCAGGGTGTAGTCCGCCTCGCCAACGGCGACGGCGTCGATCGCCCTGTCGATGGCGAGTGTTGCTTCCGGCAGGGCCGAAGGGTGGGTCCCCATGAGGTTGACGAAGCATTGCGGAAAAAGCCTTTTGATCGCTGCCGCCGTCGCTGCGTCGCTGAAGATGCTCGGGGTGCTCGTGTCCAGGACGGCCATGTCGGGGGCGAAGGCCGACACAGCCTTCAGGGTCGCCTGCAGGTCCATCCCCTCGGCGCAGCTGTCGAGCACCTTCACGTCGAAGCCGGCATCCTCCAGGACGCCCGCGGCGTAGCAGAGCCAGATGGGGTAGTAGATCGTGCCGCTCTTCGTGACGGCGGGGCTGCGGGAGGTCCGCGAGAAGCGCCCGTGCTCCGTCTTGAAGGGCGGGTTGAGACAGAGGATCTTCATGATCGTTTCAGCCGATACCAGAGGTTTCCCGCCGCCTCGTGAAAGGCGACGGCGGACTTGAACAGCGAGCCCGCATTGGGGACGAAATCGACGGCCCGGATTCCCTGCGGCCGCGTGGCAAGGAAGTCCGAGGGGATCGGCACGACGTCGGCAAAGTACGCGCGGAACTCCCTCTCGGCCCGCTTCAGGTGGTAGGCGGAGGTGACGAGGCCGATCCGTAGGGTCTTGTCGGCAAAGCGGCGATCCGCCTCGGCGGCATGCCCCCGGGTGTTCTCCGAGACGGGATCGACCAGGATCTTCTCACGGGGCACTCCCAGCCGTTCGGCGGCGGCGGCCATCACGTCGCCCTCCGACGTGCGGCCGACTCCCCTGCCTGCGCAGAGCAGGTGTGCAGCCCCGCTTTCGCGCAAAAGCTCAACGGCGCGAAGCAGGCGCGAGGCCGTCTGGGCCGACGGCAGGGTTTCGCCCGTTTCCGCAGGTTCCACGACGCCCCCGCCCAGGACGACGACCACGTCCAAGCGGCCCGTCTGTGCGCGGCCCTCGGTGATGTAATCGCTCTCGAGCCATCGGCACAGGGCGCCCGACACGGGGGCGATGCTCAGACCGTAAAGGAGGACGAGGGCCGGAGCCAGCAAAAGAGTCACCTTTCGCTTTCGCCGGGTCAGGGAAGCGATCGTCCCCGCCGCCAGCAGCAAAACAACGATCGCCGCGGGGTCGATCAGGCTCTTGGTGAGGGAGTAGAGGGCATCCATCGTTTGAGGTGATATCCCGTCATGCGCCTGAACGCGGGGATTCCTCTAACAGTTCGAGATAGAGGTTTTCCGTGTTCCGGATGGTCGATAAGATGCTGAAATGGTTTTCCACCCGCCGCCGGCCGGCCTCGCCCATCTTTTTCCGCATCCCGGGGTCTTGCGTCAGCCGCTGGATGGTATCCGCCAGGGCAACCGCATCGCCAGGGGCGACGAGTACGCCCGTCCGCTCGTGTTCGACCACCTCTTGAAGGCCTCCGATCCGGCTCGCGATGACGGGGACTTCCATGGCCATGGCCTCCAGGGCCACGAGGCCGAACGACTCCCGAAGGGAGGGCATGACGACCATGTCCATGAGCCCGAGCAGGCCGGCAATGTCCCTCCGGTAACCGAGGAAGCGGACCATCGGCTCGATCCCGGCTGCCCTGGCATACTCCTTCAGATCCGCTTCCAGCCGCCCCTCGCCCGCGACGAGGCAGCTAAGCCCCGTCACCCCGCGCGCCTGCAGCAGACGGAGCGCCTCAAAAAGATGCACATGACCCTTCACGGGATCGAACATGCCGATGACCCCGATCACCGTGTGCGCCACGGGGACGGAGAAATCCGCGCGACTGAGCGGCGATGACCCGGGCACGAATCGAGCCGGGTCGATCCCGTTTTCAATGACCCGGATCTGATCGGGGCTCGCCCCGCCGTGCAGAAAACGATCCCTCACGCTGCCGGAGACGGCGATGATCCGGTCCATGAGGATCCGCTGGGCGATAAGGAGCATCCGGTCGATCCATCCCGTCCCGAGCAGATCGTGACAGTGTGCGACCGTTGGGACCCCCATCGAGGAGGCCGCGACGCCCCCGAGGAGCTTCGACAGGTTGTCGTGGGGGTGGAGCAGGTCGATGCCGGTGAAGCGGATCGCGCGGCGGAGCGCAAGGACATCCTTGAAGGCAGCCGGCAGGAAACGGAGCGCCGCGCCGGGGCTTCGGGCGACATCGTCGCGATAACGGGATATCAGGTCCCGGTTCAAGGGGACGTGAACCGTCCGTACCCCCTCAGCGTCGAGCCCCCCGATGATCTCGTTTCTGCAGGCGTAAAAGACGACCGGGTGAAAGGTTTCCCGGCGGAGTCCCCGGATCAGCGAAGCCAGGAGGTATTCTCCGCCCCCGATGTTCCGGGACCCGTGCATCAGGTAGCCGATCATATAAGGCCTCTGCCTCGCGGGGGGGGCGTCCATTCAGTTGCCCGTCCGCGTGCGGATATACCGGTTCACGAATCCGATGAAATTCGTGAAATGCGATCCGGCTTCTGTGAGGCTGCGAATGGCCAGAAGCCTGCGCATGATGTAGCCGGGCCGCAGGTAGAACTGCCGAAGACCGTACGATTGATAAAACATCATTTCCTCGGCCGAAAGCGAGGGATAACTAAAAACTGGCTTTTGCAGCGGGTCGAAACGGCTCCAGTCCTTCGTTTGCAGGTACCCGTTTTCCTCAACGTAGCGATAGAAATCCGTCCCGGGCGCGGGAACGGCAAGGCCAAGCGTGATGAAGGAGGTGTCCAGGGTCTTCAGAAACCGGATGGTTTCCTCGACACTCTGCCGAGTCTCCCCGGGAAAGCCGATGACACAGAAGACGATGCTGTCCATGCCGCTTCTGCGGATGAGCGAGACGGCCCTGCGGATCTGCTCCGGCGTGATGTTCTTGCGGATATTCCTCAGGACGGCGGGGTCCGTGCTCTCCATCCCGATGGCCACCGTGTGGCACCCCGCCCGCTTCATGAGCCGGAGGATCTCCGCATCGACCCGGTCCGCGCGGGTCGAGCAGTTCCAGGCCAGGTCGATGCGTTTGGCGACCATGCCCTCGAAGAGGCGGGCCGCCCAGTCCCGGTCGGCGGTGATCGTGGCGTCGTTGAACATGACCTCCCGGAAGCCCAGATCGTGAACCCACTTCAGCTCCTCGAGGAAGTGGTCGATGGAACGCTTCCGTATCAGGGGGGCGCCGAAGAAGGCCGGCTGGCAGCAGAAACTGCAGTTGTTGATGCAGGCTTTCTGTCCCATGACCATCGTCTTGGGGAAACGTTTCGTGACGGGATCGCGGTAGATCTCCTTTTCCAGCTTGTCGTGGGACGGAAAACCGAGAACGTCGATATCGGCCAGCGGTGGCTGACCCTCCGTCTTGACGATTTCACCCGAGCGGTTCCGGTAGTAGATCCCCCGCGCCTTCCCGAGATCGGTCGCATTTCGCACGATGTTGAGCGCCGCCTGTTCCCACTCGCCGGAGTGGATCAGGACGTCGAGATGCTCCGAGAGGCCGAGGGTTTCCTCGGGCAGGGCCATGCCGTGGGTGCCGACGGCGACGGTGAGGATGGAGGAGCTGACCTCCTTGGCTGCCGTTGCGACGAGCACGTCTTTGTGGATCGTGCAGGTGGATGTGGAGAAGAAGACCACGTCGGGCCGGTTCCTGCCTATGTGGGCTTTCACCTCTTCCAGGGAGCGTCTGGACGCGTTGGCGTCGAGCAGGTCGTTGTCGAAGCCTTCCTTGCGCAGGTACCCCGAGATCATCATGAGATCGAGAGGGGGTTTGCGGAAGTCGCTCTTGTTGCTGCCATTGCCGCCGAAGATGCGCTGGTTTCCGAAGGGGGAGACGGCGGGGGGTTCAACGAGAAGGATGTTCACGGTGTTCCATGAGGGTGCGGTTCCGGATCCAGGCCGCGGCCAGGCCGAAAAAGCCCCAGTAGTAATATCGCTCCTGCCCACAGTTGTTGATCTGCAGGGCGAAAAGAATCAGCGCCGGGAAGAGAAGGATGCCGAGGTGGATGCTCGGTTCCGGGGTCTTCCGCCTGGCCGGGAAGGCCTTCCAGGTCAGCCACGCCAGTGAGAGCAGAAACAGGGCATAGGGGACGGCGGTGAGAAGGCCCGACGTGGACAGGATGAACAGGTAGCGGTTGTGCTCGATGTGCCAGCTGCTATTCGGCGTGGCGTGCTCGGCGAGGAGACGGCCCATCCCGTAACCTAGGATCGGATAGTCCCGCGTGCGCTCGATGGTCGCCGTCACGCTCTCGATGTGGCCGTCTTTCTGGATTGGCATTTGCTTCTTCACGAAATCATCGAGTTTCTTCATCGAGGTTGCGAGGCCCCTGAAAAGCGGCAGTGTCGATTCGGTGCCCGTGAGCTCGATCGCGCGCGAGAGAACGGCCCCCGCGAGCAGCGCCGTCCGATACAGGATGAAGGGCTGCTGCCACAGCAGGCCCGCCGTGGCCATGACGACCAGGAGCACCTGCAGCCGTCTTCGGCGGATGAACCAGAGGAACGGCACCAGCCCAACAGCAAAGGCTAGGAAGGATGACCGTGCCGCCGTCCCGATCAGCGAATACAGCAGGAACAGGGCCGGGATGAAATAGAGCCATCCCTGCCATGTCCCGGCGCGCGCGGCCAGGAAGAACCCGAAAAGGACGAGTGGCGCTAGCATGGCGGCGAAGGCTGGCTCGTCGATGAGTTTCAGAGTTTTGGAATAATCGAAATGCCCAGTGTCGCTGTAGTAATTGAGCTTCAGGGCCTCTTGGGCCTCCTGCCCGGTCCACATCCATTTCATGACATACGGCCCGCCGACCCAGGAGTGGAACCCACGGATCTCGTACATGTAGAACACGTGAGCGGACAGCAGGACACCGGCCCAGAACAGTACGTGGAGCACTTTCTCGATGTCCGTATTGCGATCGAGCAACAGAATCGAGGCAAGGAAGATCAGAGCGGGACCGAACATGACCAGGCCGTACTTCACGGCGTGATAGGGATCCTCGTTCCACGCCAGCGAGACGGAGCCGAACAGGATGTAGGCGCCCAGAAACATCGCTGGGTATCTCAACCCCGCCAATCGATGCCGTGGCGAAACATCTCTTCGAATCTGCCAGAGGGCAAAGAGCAGCAGAATCGCGGGCGGGACCCACGCCTTGACGACGTAGCCGCCGACGAGTTTCAGGAGCCAGTGATGGTGATAGACATCGAAGTAGGTAAAGAGAAGGACGCCCGCGGTGAAGAGGAAGAGGAGCGTGGCGCGATACCGCAGGCCCTCGCGGACGTGCCCGAACGCGGTTGCGAGAACCCCGGCTTCCTTTATCTGTGCGTCCGCAACGGTCGGCATCGGTCACATTCCCTGTGCAGCCAGGGGATAACTCTTTCGGGCGGCTGCAGTCTGGCGCCGCTCGTAAAATCGGATGGCACCCCCGAGAGCTGGTGCGCCGAGAAAGGACAGCGCCCAGACGAGAAGCGGCAGTTTCTTGCGCCCGTACCGGCGCATGTATCGCATGGTGAGCCGTCGTGCCTCCCGGGGGTTGCCGTCCTGGGATCGGGCGATGGCGAGCTTCACGTACGGTTTGACCAGCCGGCTGGCGAGGTCTTCGCGGAGATAACTCGTCCCGGGATGGAGCCCTGGCCGCAATTCCTCGTATTCGCGGACGAACAGCTGCTCGGCCCGGTCGAACTCGTCGGGGGCCAGGCGCTCCGGGGCCGCAAAGAAATGCCTCTGCCGGACCGCCTCCTCCAGCGTGATGGCGATCCCGGTCATGGCCTCCACGTTCGCCCGGATGGTCTTCCCGTTTTCGATGGTCTGCGCGTCCCGCTCGCGGAAGCTGATCGAGTCGGCGAATGTCCGGATGACGACCAGGATGTCGGGGAGGTTCATCACCCGGATCCCCTTCCTCATCAGGGTGGACCAGAGCTCATAGTCCTGGATGATCCGAAACTCCTCGTTGTACCCGCCGGCTGCCGACAGGACGGCCTCCCTGTCCATGATGACGCTGCCGTGGGTCATGGGCGTGTCGCTCAGGAACTGAAGCGCGATCTCCCGCGGATCGGTGGGCCGCAAGAACGTTCTCTGGATGCGGCCCTGGCTGTCCATGATGTAGCACGACGTCCCGACGACCGGGTACCCGGGGTTGCGCACCATGAAATCCAGCTGCGCCTCGATCCGCCTCGGCAGGGAGTAGTCATCGGCGTCATTGACGACAACGTATTTCCCCCGGGCCAGCCGCAGCCCCACGTTGAGCGACTTCGTCTGTCCCATGTTCTGCTCGTTGGTGTGCACGCGGATCCGCGGGTCGCCGAAGGACCGGATCGTCTCTAGGGAGTCGTCGGTGCTGCAGTCGTTAATGATGAGAAACTCGAAGTCCCGGTACGTCTGCCCGAGGATGGTCTCCATGGCGGGCCGGAGGTACTTGCCCCCGTTGTAGACGGGCATCAGGACGGTGACCAGGGGTGCTGTGCTCATGCGCTCATCCAATCGTTGCTGGGGATTGAGGGGGGATGGCGAGCCGGCCGTTGGCGGCGAGCACGTCGACCGCGGAGGCGGGCGATTCCATCTTTTCGACCGAGACGAGCCCGCCCGCCGCCTCGACGATGGCCAGGCCCGCCGCCACATCCCAGAACCGGATGCCGTCCTCCCGGTAGGCGTCCACGCGGCCGCAGGCCACGTAGCAGAGCGAGAGCGCCGCGCTTCCCAGCAGTCGCACTTTTCGGAACCCTTGCACCTCCGCAACGAATCGCCCGACGGCGTCGGTGGAGAAGTCGCCGCGGACGGGGAATCCCGTGGCGAGCACCGCCCGGGAGACGAGATCCGTCCGGGAGGGCTCGATGGGGCCGTGGTTCAGCCAGGCCCCGCGGCCGGCAAGACCGCAGAACATCTCGTCGTGGTTGAAGTCGTAGACGACGCCGAGAACCGGCCTCGGCCCCTCGTAAAGGGCGACGGAGACGCAGCACAGAGGGATTCCCTGGTGGTAGTTCAGGCTCCCGTCGAGGGGATCGATGATCCACAGGGGGCCCGCCGCCTGCGTCGCCCGCCGGGCCGCCGGCTTGGCGGCGATGGCCCCGGCCTCCTCGCTGTACAGCGGGATGCCGCTTTCGGAGAGCCTCGCCACGATCAGGGCCTCCGAGTTGCGGTCGGCGGCGATCTTCACGTCTCGGCCGGCAGAGACCGTCATTTCTCTCCACTCCCCGCGGCGGCTTCGCAGCTGGGCTCCCGCCAGGAGCGCCGCCGACTCGGCCAGGTGCAGGAGTTGCCCTGCCCGCTTGGGGGTGATCATTTCGATGCCTCCCGGAGCCCGCGAATCAGGTTCTCCACGGCGTCGAGCTCCATCTGAAGACGCCCCTCGGCGGTGTAGGAGCCGACGTGCGGCGTGAGGATGACCTGGTCGTAGCCGGTGAGCGGCCCGTCATAGGGCTCACGGCCGAAGGTGTCGAGCCATGCGCCTGCAACCCGCCCCGAGTCGAGGGCCTCCCGCAGGGCCTCCTCGTCCAGGAGTTCTCCCCGCGCCGCGTTGAGCACGAAGGCGCCCGGCTTCAGGATGCCGAACTCGCGCTTTCCCAGGAGCCTGTCCTGGCCGCTTGCGTGCAGGGCGACGACGTCGGCCCGGGCCAGCCCCTCGTCGAGGGGGACCAGCGGCAGCGAGGTTTCGCTTTCGCCAAGGCCGGGGTCCGAGGCCAGGAGGGTCACCTCGAAGGGCGTCAGGAGCTTCGCCACGGCTGAACCGATCCGGCCGAGGCCGACGATGAGGACGGTCATCCCCTTGAGCTGGCGCCCCACCCGCTTGTCCCACTTCCGCCCGTGAAGGGCCCGGTCCATCTGCGGGATCTGCCGGATCAGGCTCAACAGGCACCCCACGGTCATTTCCGCCACTGCCTGCGTGGGCCCGAAGGGCGTGTTGTAGACCCGGATTCCCAGTTCGCGGGCCGCCTCGAGGTCCACGTTGGCCATGCCGGCCCCGCATCGTGAGACGACCTTCAGACCCGACTGCGACAAAACCTCCCGGTCCAGGGTTTCGAGTCCCGCCACGAGCCCGGCGATGTCCTGTGTGAGGAGGGCCGTCGTCTCCTCTTTCGTGAGCTTGCGCCGGAAGGGGTTGTCGATGATCTCGAAACCGGCTTCCAGGAGACGCTCTCGGGGCTCTCGGTTTTCCTCGGCGAACGACGAGGGGGCGATGAGCACCCTGGTTCCCTTGAAGCGATCGGGAGCCGTCATGTCGCCCCTCCCGCGTGTCCGGTCCCGCGCGCCCTGCCTCCGTTCAGGCGGGGGTTGCGGATCCGGAAGGCCTTCCTCCAATCGGGGTCCGACCAGTAGATGGCGTAGACGAGCCGCATCGTCTCGAGGGCGTCCTTCACGCCGCCGTGGAGAATGGCGGTCTTTCCGACGATGGCGTCGGCGAACTCGTTGATCTCGTCGCACCAGGAGTTGTCCTCGAGGTAGGTGATGATCTCCTCGCGCTCGGTGCCGGTGGAGGAGCTGGAGCGGCGACCGATGACGAGCTTCTCCTCGCCGTAGCTCTTCGTGCTGGTGAGCAGGCCCTGCAGTTCGAGGTAGCCCTCGGTCAGGTAGAGCTCGAGGGAAAACTTGTGCTGCCACTGGGTGGCGCTGGAGTGCAGCATGGCGATCCGCCCCCGCTCGTCGCGCATCAGGGCGTAGGCGTTGTCTTCCACATCGCATTTCCAGTAGCGGTTGGAGACGAAGCTCTTCACCTCGACGAACTCCCCGCAGAACAGGCGCATCAGGTCCACCATGTGGATGCCCTGGTCGAGCAGGATCCCCCCGCCCGCGTACCTGCGTTCCGAGCGCCAGCTGCCCTCGAAGGGGGTCACCTTGCTCTTGCCGTAGACGCCGCGGACGGTAACGATCTCGCCGAGGCGCCCCGACTTGAGGATTCGCAGGGCCTCCCTTACGGAGTCATGGTAGCGGTGGTTGAATCCGTACTTGAGCTTCAGATCGGGTCGCTTCTCCTTCACGGCGAGTACCCTCTCCACGTCCTCCACGGTCTGCCCCGGCGGCTTTTCGCAGAACACGTGGAGGCCTCTCTTCAGGCCGGCGATGGTGACGTCGGGCGCCATGTAGACGGGGAGGCTGACGAAAAGGACGTCGAGCGGCTCCTCCAGGAGCTGTCGGTAGTGCGGGTAACAGCGCACGCCGTCGGGCAGGGTACCCGCCTCCTTGAAGTTCTGATCGCAGACGGCGACGGTCTGCAGGTGCGGGTGCTTGTCGATGAAGACCCGCCGTCTCGTCCCGACCATTCCGTACCCGGCGATTCCGACTCTCAGCTTCTTTCGTGTCACCATAACCCCTCGTTTCACGATATTCGTGCGGCGGCCTTCTTGCGGCCTCGCCCCGGCGCCCTCCTGCCCAACAGGAGGTACTTCTTTTCCATGAGCGGATTGTAGGGGATCTTCTCGATGACCGTTGTCTGCGACTCCGTCCGGACGAACCTCTCGATGGCCGCGACGTTTTCGGCCCCGTCCGTGACCCCGGGGACCAGGGGAACGCGGACGACGATGTCCTTCCCCGTGCGGGCGAGCCTCCGAAAGTTCTCCAGGATCACCTCGTTGGAGGACCCCGTATATCGCTCGTGAAGATTGGGGTCGATGAGCTTGATGTCGTAGAGGAACAGGTCCGTGAGCGGGAGAACCTTCCGGATGTGATCGTAGGGCACGCATCCCGACGTGTCGAGGGCCGTGTGAAGACCGGCCTGCTTGGCCCGGCCGAGAAGGTCCCGGCAGAACCCCAGTTGACGCAGGGGCTCCCCCCCGGAGAGCGTCAATCCGCCTCCCGAGGTCTCGTAGAACACCCGGTCCCTGAGAACTTCCCGCAGAATCTCCGATGCCGATTTCGAAACGGCCGACCAGGCCAGGGCTCCCGAGGGGCAGCGCTCGATGCATAAACCGCAAACATCGCATCCGGCGCTGTCAAAGGAGGTCGCACCGCCCCGACGGAAAAAGCATCCCTGCGGACAGACGCGGATGCAGGCGCCGCATCCGGCGCAGCGCTCCTCGTAGAAGAGGACCTCGGCCCGGTTCGAGACGGCCTCGGGGTTCTGGCACCATCGGCAGGCCAGCGGGCATCCCTGGAAGAAGACCGTCGTCCGGATGCCGGGCCCGTCGTGAACCGAGAACCGCTGGATGTGGGAGATCAGGCCGACCATTGCGCCTTCGAGCGGGCGATGACGTGATCCTGCATCTCGCGGCTCAGGCCGACGAAGTAGTAGGAGAACCCCCAGACGCGAACCACAAGGTCGCGGTAGCGCTCGGGGTGCGCCTGCGCCTCCAGGAGCTGAGCCGTGTCGAGGACGTTGATGTTAAGCACGCAGCCGCCTTTATGGCAAAAGGCCTGCGTCAGGGATTTCAGGATTCCGGCGGGATCCGGCGACCCTGCAAGTGAGGCCGCGGGGAGGTTCAGGTGCAACGTCGAGCCGAAGATGTGCTCCGCCGTCCGGATCTTCGCCACCGAGTTGATGACGGCCGTGGGCCCCTTGCGGGTCGCTCCGGGCGTTGGGGAAAGGTGCTCACCGACGGGGTCCCCGAACGTGCGGCCGTCGGGAGTGGCGCCCACGTAATTCGCCGTGTGATGGAAGAGGTGGTTGTAGAGACCGGGCAGAATGGGCCGCCCCGTTCGGTCCCTGTGCCTTCGGACCCAGGCGGCGAAGCGTCGGGCGATGTCGGCGGCAAGATGGTCCACCGCGTCGTCGTCGTTTCCGAATTTCGGGGCCTCCAGGCAGAGCTGCCTCAGCAGGGGGTGCCCCTCGAAGTTGTCGCGCAGGGCCTCCAACAGGGCCTTCCGGGTCACTCTCCTCTTCTCGTAGACGAGGGACCGGACGGCGGCTAGGCTGTCGGCCGCCGCGGCCAGCGAGCCGATGAAGAGCCCGTACGTATGCCAGCAGGCCCGGTTGCGGTACGGCTCCACGCCCGTCTCGAGCACCCGGGGCAGGGTTGCCGCCGTGACGGGCCGCAGGGGGGTC
>ERZ795050.4589-NODE-4589-length-12405-cov-5.380972_pt1 | contig 12405 bp, 1 predicted proteins | sample MGYA00375134_ERZ795050 | MGnify/ENA primary metagenome ERZ795050 (study PRJEB30179, sample SAMN05720221) | activated sludge metagenome | isolation source: Anaerobic digester | place: Japan | collected 2015-05-26 ... | reverse complement strand
CTCCGCCGTTGCTCTCCAACCAAGCGTTCAGTTCGTCCTCGTTACCGCTACCGTCGCATTCGACAGTCGAGGCCACAGCCGGGGCTATGATGCGCGGCGGCGTCGTGTCCTGAACCGCGATCTCCTGCGGGCTCGATGTGGTGTTGCCACAGGCATCCGTTGCGGTCCAGGTACGGGTTATGGTGTAGCTGCCTGGGCATTCCCCGGGCGTTATCTCGTCAGAATACGTGATTTGCGGCGCCGGGTCGCAGTTGTCGCTCACGGTCGCGTGGCCCGTGGCGCTCGGCGTATACGTTGTGCCATTAAGCGTCACGCTCGCAATCTCGATCACCGAGTCGCGCCAATTACTGCACGTGCCCACGACGAAGTCGATCGACATTACCAGATCGTGCGCGTCGATCCCGTGCGCGGGGAGCTCCAGCTCGGTTAGGGGCAAATAGAACGACGAGGATTCGTCGCGCTCGTCGTCGGCCGACCAGAACCTGTAATCCTCCAGGACATCGCGCTCCACAAATACGGCGTCCGTCTCAGCTACTGGGATTCCATCACCGGCTAGGAAGTTGTCATCACCCAGCGCCGCCGGGTCGTGGGACGGGGCGGGCGTCATCCACGCCACACCGGTTCCCTCCAGCAGCCCGTCGCCGTCGGCATCGATGTTCAGAACAACCTCGGGCAACCAAGTGCTCTCCCCTAGCTCGACGACCTTGGCCGAATAGCTCAGATTCTCGATGTCCTCAAGGGCGATGCCGCCCGGGATCGTCAGGCGCACAAACGCGCTGCCTACTCCGCCGTCCGCCGTGTACAGGTGAGCCACACCGCCAGGAAGCAGCGTCGCGCTCGCGCCGATTCCTGCTGTGAGCGGCAGCAGAGGGTCGACACTCGCGTCGCACTCAACCGACACGTCTGGCGGGCAGGTGATCGCCGGCGGCTCGCGATCCTCGACCGTCACGGTCTGCGTGCACGTGGCTTCGTTGCCGGCGTCATCGGCGGCGATCCAGGTGATCGTCGTCGTGCCGAGCGCGAATGGAGCGGTCAGCTCCGCGTCATCGTCGCGCGTGGCGGTGACTGTGACTTTGCCGCAATTATCCGTGGCGATGGCCGCCCCGCCAAACGCGTACGTCTCGTTGATGGTGACCGAGTCAACCAAAATCGCCTGGGGGGCCGGGTAGGAGTTGTCCACGACGACATAGATTGCCGTGACGTTTTTGTTGCCCACCGCCTCCAGTATCTGCGCGTGGGTGCGGTAGCTCCCACTCAGCTCAAATCGCGCATCCGCCGCTTCGATCAGGTTACCCGTATTCTGCCACTCGCCCAACTCTGGCGTAGCCGTGTAGTAGGGTGCCGACGCCCAGTGCGCGAATACATACCGGCCATCATCCAGTCCGATCGAGAAGCGCGGTGTGCCGCTGGAGATGATCCCCTCCGTCATAGCATAGTGCGCGGCCAGCGTAGTGATATCGCTGAACTTCAAGTCCAGGCCTTCCGGCGGCGTCCAAATCGCAGCGCTGGCATGGTAGGGGCTGGGCCCATCGTTCCGCAACATGAGCGCCACGCCGTCGTCGGTAGCGACGAACTCCGCATCGTTCTCCAAGACCCAATCGTCATCCGGGAGAAGAGTTAGACTCACTTCGGCCGCGCAGGCACCTGGAGCAGTCGGTACCGTAATGTCAGCCGGGCAGGCGATCGTCGGTAGCTCGCGATCCTCCACGGTCACCGTCTGCTCACACGTGGCAGAATTGCCGCAAGCGTCGGTGGCGGTCCAGGTGATCGTGTCGCCGTTTTCGTACGGATCGGTCAGCAAGCCCGTGTAGGTCACAAGAGGCGTGCGGCAGTTATCGGTGGCCGCGGGCGGCAGTTCCAGCGCCTTGGCGACGATGATGTCGTCGACGTAGCACTCAAACCAGGTTGAGTTGGGCCATTCGCCAGCGCCCACGCGGACACCCAGGATAGGCAAATCACCCCATGTGGTTTCACCATCAAATGTACGCGCGCGCAGAGCGGAGAGCAGGCCGGTGCCTCCGCTTACGAACTCGCCGGGGTTCAGCCCGGTTCGATCGCCAACCACGTGAACCTGGTCGCCGCCATTAAGGCCATCTGTGTACCAGTGACCCTGCGGACGGGTGCCGATGCCGGTGCCGGCCGCGATTACCAGTGCATCAAGGCCCACGCCGTAGCCGTCAAACTCCCCGTTTTTGTTCGCATCTACCTCGAACATCATGTACGGGCCTTGACCGGGAAGCGAGCCCGGAACAACCATGGCCGCAAACATGCCCGAGCAGTTCCCAAGCGTCAGGCCCTCGATCCCAGGGTCGACGACCCTGACGCGGGCGTAGTCCGAAGGTTCCGAAAGCGTGATACGGATAGAGTAGTCGCCGCTGAGCGCCTCCGGGTCGGTTCGCTCGACGAAGCCGTCAAGCTGCATGGCGAAGTCATACGCCGGCGGTTCGCGCGGCTCGCTTTCGAAGTCGGTGAGCGATACGAGTAGCGCATCGCACCGTCCAGCATCGGCGGAAGCCGGCATGCCGGTCGGCGGGCTGATCGTCGGCGGCGTGCTATCGATCGCCAGCGCGGGCAGATCGACCAGCTCCGGACATATTGGTGTCCACCCGCCGAACGGGTACAAACGCGTCGGAATCTCCTCAACCCCAACCTCGCGGAAGGCCACCAGCCTGCTGACGCCACAGTCGTCGAGCGACAGGTCGCTCCTTACCTGGAAGTACAGGCGGGCCATGACCCCTGTGCGGGCTCCAACCACGGTACCGGCCTCATGCGCGACCGCGCAATCGATTTCGCCGTTTTCAGGATTGACGACGGGCGGGGATACTGCATGGTCGAAGGGTTCGTCACCCGCGTCTACGCGCAAAACTCCCAGCCGGGTGGTATCGTAAGACAAGCGGAACTCGCCACCGCCGATGGGCTGGGGCGCGTCCCTCAGGTATACCTCGACCACCAGGGCCTCGCCCGGCTTGTAGCAGGTCTCCCCGCCTTCTGGACGGAGTTCGACAATCGGAACTGACTCCAGCGTCAGCTCCAGCGTGTCGCCATCTGAGTCGAACGTACCCGTCAGTTGCCCATACGAGCCGTCGCGATACCAGTCGACCGGCCTCGGCCAAACTCCCGGTTTTCGCGTACCCGGCTCGGGATAGGCCCGCCCGGTGACAGTGGCCGTGGACCAGTCTGGCAGATACACGGCGGTCATCTCGAACGTGCCGCGCTCCAAGTATTGAGTATCAGTAGAGCTGAAGCCGTAGGCGGGAGCGAGAATCCACCACTCGCCAGAGTATGTGATCGTGTAACCACTAATGCTGACAATCCTTCCCTTCAGCGCCCAGCCGTACCTATCAAGGTCACTTCCCACTTGGGGGTAGGACGGATCGGCCGTGTAAGATGTGATCTGGCCAAAGTCGCCCGCGCCATAGCAGGCATCAGTGGCAATCGCTCCGACCTGGATGCACTCCCCGTCCTGAGCGCCGGGGGTGCTGTCCGAGACCACCGTGCCGGTCAGGTCCATGTGCAAGTCGCCCCAGGCCGAACTCAGGGCCAGGCCGCCGATCAGAATAACTCCAAACACAAGACGTCTCATAGCTTTTCTCCTTACTCTCAATAAGTGGGAGCGGAAACTCTCGGGCGCAACGCGCACCCGATGGCCGGCGGCGGGTGACACGCTCGGTCGCGCCGCCGGACGCGGGGTTTCAGTAGTTTCCAGTCTCAACTTCCAAGTTTCGAACTTCCGCAAGTTGTTACGATCGTTCAGATTTCGCTCAGTTCTGACCTGCGACTTCTCACCTCCTTCTGATCCCTACCTCCTGACTCTGCCTTCGCTTTCGCCCGATTGCTACCGCTCGGGCTCTGTTGCACGCGCGCTAGCGCTCGGGCCCTGCTTTGCCCGCGCGCCGGCGCTGGGGCCCTGCTCGTCCGCGCGCCGGCGCTCGGGCTTTCAATGCCCGCGCTACCGCCCGGGCTCTGGTTCACGCGGCACGAACTCGAGCAGCCCCGACTCCGCCTCGACCGCAGCGGGTTGTAGCGCCCGCGCGCCCATCATCGCCGGCCCCTCCGGCAGCGGCGCCGGCCGCACGCCCGACAGGAACGCCTCAATGTCGGCCACATCCAGGATGCGGTCGCCGTTGAGGTCGGCCGACGCCAGTTCGGACAGGCCGAGCAGATGCAGTTCGGCCAGCGTGATAGAAGCCCGCGGCCCGCCCTGGCTGCCGGCTGCTATCGTCCGCAACCCGTCGCAGGGCGCATCGCCTATCATCCAGAAGTTGCCGCTGATGAAGCCGAAATCACCAGCCTCCACGCCGCCATCGCCGTCCAGGTCCGCGTGCGGGAACAGCGTGTCGCAAGTTGACCCCGCGTACTTCTGGCCCCACTGGTTGATAAAGACCGCGTAGTCAAGGATGTCGACGTAGTCGCGATCGCCATCATACATGTCGATCAGGTCCCCCTGGATCAGCATGTAGTCACCAGTGAAGTCCACCCGGTAGGCGGTGCCCGAGATTTCCGGTAAAGCCTGTACCGTCAGCGTGTGCAGTTCATCTTCAGCAGTCACACAGGTATACGCGTCATACGGCGGGCTGATGGGCAAGTCGGTAAAGACCACGTCGGCTACGCCGCGGTTGCCCACGCCCGGATCCGGATAGGCAACCGGCCTGAACTCGATATCTTTGTCCAATGTGGCGGTTTGGCCTGACGGCGCACGGAAAATGAACCGCACGCAGCGCGTCACGTTGGCGACTATGTCTCCCTGCAGCTCGATGTGGACGACCAGGTCGCTGTAGGGAAGGACCGTAACTGTCTGAATCTGCGGTGCGGACTCGTTGTCGCAGGCGTCCGTCGCAGTCCAGATGATCTGCGTGGTCCCGACGGGGTACGGATCCGTCAGACCCGTGTTCGGCGGGAACCCTTCGCGCTGATAGCTCATTGTCGCCGGATTGCAGTCCAAAGGCGTGGGCGCCGCGATCGCGGGCACGAGCACCGCCGTGCCCAGCCCCGCATCCGCGTTCTGGCTCCGCCCAACGGGCGCAGTGAATGTCGGCGGCGTCGTGTCAGACCACGTTCCCCACACTTCCTGCGGCGGCAAGTGATTGCCACGGCAGTCGTACGCGTCAACCGTGATGGTCACAGTGGCAGAGCAGGCCGTGACGCCGGTAAGCGTCGCACCGCCTGCGATGGTCACGGTGTAGTCGTCCGTCTGCGTCTTGGTAATCGAACTATAGTCCAGCGTCCCGCTAGTCGCGGCCATCGTAAAGTTGACGTCGCCGGCCAACAAACCGCAGGCGTCCCTCAGGACCACGTTCACCGGAACAATCGCGCCGCAGCCCGCGTCCAGGCTGCCGTCGGCCACGCTTGATTCTGGCGAAAGCGCGGGCGGCGTGCTGTCGATCGCCAAGGCCGGCAAGTCGATCTCCACCGGGTAAATGGGCGTGCTGTCGGGCATCGTCAGGCGCGTCGGGATGCTCCCCGGCTCATCGTCAAACGCGACGAGGCCGGCAGCGCTGCAAGCATCCGTAGCGTCATTCTTGACAGTGAAGTACAGGCGCGCCATGACAGTGTCGGCCGTCGTCCCAGTCCCTGGCGGCGTTTGCACGCCGACCGCGTAATCGATCCGGCCCGGCTCCGGGTCATCGATCCTGCGGGCGGTCGTGCGGGTAAACGGTGCATCGCCGCTGACCGCGCACGGCACGGTGCCTTCCTCGATTTCCGGGTCGTCCACGATTTGCGGCGTCAACCTGCTCGCGTCGTATCGCAGCCGGAACTGCCCGCCGATCACTTCCGTCGTAGCGTTGACCATTCGCAGCTCGACCGCGAGCGTGTCGCCGCGCCGGTAGCACGTGGGCGCGCCGGCCGGCAGCACCAACTCGACCGTGGCCGGCGCCCCGAGCCAGGGGCAGTAATTGACGTTCAAATCGGAAACAGCGTCGCCCAGACCGTCTTCGTTCTTCATAACGGCGGGCTTAAAGCACTCGGTGAGCGTGGCCTCCTCGCTGCCGAACGGATCTTTCGGCCCGCTGGCGTCACCCCACCAGTTGTTAGTTGCGTCCACCTCGCTCGGCTGCTCATTTGTCAGCCCGTAAGTATGGTTGCTCACGATCGCGTTTTTGTGCGCGCTGAGCGAGACCGGACCTGTGCAACCCTCGTCTGGATCGTAATACGCAATAATCCCGACGTCCCAATCCTCAATCGTGGAGTGCGTGATAGTCAGGTCGACCGTCCCCGTTCCGGTGCCGAAAGCACCAATGCCCCAGCCGCCGTCGTGACCCCAAAACGCGCTGTTTGTGATAGTCACCGACATATCCACGCCGCCGCCGGCCCGATCGCGCTGTGCCCAGCCGCTTTCGAAGGGTGCCGGAAGCGGGCGCGCTGGCGTCGCACGGGTTGCGCTCGTGGAGTTGTAAGCGTAAAAGCCATCGCCCGAGTCCGGATGGAAGTTCTCCACAACCAGCCCATCGACGGTGGCGCTCGTGTCAACGCAATACACGCCCGGGAAATTGTCGATGAGCGTAGTATCGCGCACCGCCACCGGGCCGCACGAGTCGAGCACAATGCCGGTCGCGGCCCATGTCCCCGATGTATAGATATGATCCCGAACCAGGCAGCCCACGATGCTGCCGGACGCGCCATCGCAGATTTGAATGCCGTTCTGAGCCGGCATGCCACTTCCCAGCGGCCCGCAACCAGTCACGGTACAGCCCGACACTTGCACCGTCAGGTGCTCGCCCATGAGAGCCATGCCGTTCTTCTGGTATTGAGCCAGGTCCGAATCGGTCACGTTCAGCGTGCGTGGCACTCCATCCGCGTTGAACGCCAAGATGCAGATGCCGTGCTGCCTGCCACTTAGGGGCGTGTCCTGGATATTGGTGATGACACAGTCCTCAACCGCGCCGCCGGCGTTCCAGAAAGCTATGCCGCAAAAGCGATAGTTGCCGTTGCCGCGCCCCAGGCCGTCAACGCGCAGGTTTTCGATTACGACGTCAGAGGCATCGTGTACGTAAATGATGGGGTAGTTCGGAGTAGTGCCGGTCATGAAGAAAAGCGGCAGCGAGCCCAGCGACTGAACGATCGACGGATTCGTCTCGGTGCCCTCGCCGATCAGGCGTGTGCTCGACCCGCTGATTTCGATTTGCCCCTCATAGATACCGGGAGCGATGGAGATTTCGCCGCCGTTATCGCGTAGGCTTTCCCCTGATGGCAGCAGATCCACCGCTTCCTGAATTCGATTGGCTGAACCGGTCTGCCCACCGGCCGCGGTCACCCACAGCCGCGAGAAGTCGCCTGAGAAGCCGCGGTTCAGGTCGGTCCCGCCGCCCAGCCACGGCGTGAAGTCAACGTTTTCCGAAACCATGGCCGCCACGCTCGACTCGTCAGTCGTGCCGTACCAGTTGCCGGAGGCATCGACTACCAGGCCCGACAGATTACGCACGGCGAACGCAACGCCGGCGAAGCTGTTCTCACGTATGACGATCGTGTCCGCGCCGTTGTTGTCGTTGACGACGATCGCCGCGGCATCCCCGGTGGGCCCATACGCCGTCACATCGCTGATGGAGTTTTTGCAAACCAGCGCACCCGGCGTATTGCCTTCCAGGGCGATAGCGTAAGCCCCGCGATGACCCTGCACGCCAGATATCGTGTTATTGGTGATGATCAGGTTTGTGATGCTATGACTCCCCGAGCCGCACACGTTGATGCCCTGGGCAGCCTTGAAGGGTTTATCGCCGATCACACCGTTGATCTGGTTGTTGGTAATCGTGATGTTAGTAACATCCTTATCATCGCAAACAACTTCGATGCCGCAAACGTTAACTGTCTCGGCGCCCCCTGGCTCCGCAAGACCATATACCTGACTGATGATGTTGCCGTTCAGGACGATGTCGCTGGCGTCGCTGCAACGAATCGCGCAGCGGGCGGCAGCCCGCGGGGACAGGCGGAAACCGTTCAGCGAGACGTTGCTGGCGGTGATGTTGAAGATGCCATTAACCGACGCCCCCCCGCGCGATGCACCATCGCCGCCCTCGGTGGTGATGGTCACGCCCCTGTCCACACTGACCTCGCCAGTCTCCTCGTGAGTGGGCGCAACGAGAATCGTGTCGCCGTCTTTCGCGTCATCGATCGCGGCCTGAATGGTTTTGTACTCGCTGCTGGGAACGCGGAGAATTCTCGAATCGAGCCGCTGGCCTGCGGCCGGCGTCTGCGTCTTATGCGGCGCGTCTGCCGGCTGTGAGCCATTTCCTGCCGCGCCGAGCATCCCCCAGGCCGAACTCAGGGCCCAGCCCCCTATCAAAAGAATTCCGAAGAGGCGTGTCATGTCCTTTCTCCTCAAAGTCGAAGTGAGTGCTCTCAGGCGCCAGGTGCGCCCAAGTTGGCCGGCGGCAGGCTGGAAGCGCTGTTGGCCTTGCCGCCGGCCGGGTTCTTGGCTCGACACTTTCACAGTTCCAGGTTCCATAACCTCTGGCACAATGCACCCTTGTCGGCGGCGGGCGGCGGTCACCGGCACCGCCGCCGACCCGGTCCAACTCCGCTATCGCACTGCGCCGGTCGCGCTTCGGCGCCCGACGCACCGCCACACCTCGGCCGGAACAGCTCCCGGCCGCGTCACTTCAATCCACCCCAGTGCGCTGCGCTGGGGTGGCCGAGGTCGGCCGCAGGGTGGAAGGGCCCCGCAGCCGCACATCGGGGAGGCATCGTCAATGCTCTCCCGCCACAGCGGCGGGTTGTGCTCCCTGTTCAAAAGCCGCCACATCCTCAAGGTCGAGAACCCCATCGCCGTTCAGGTCCGCCACCGCTAGCTGCGACAGCCCCAGCACCTCCAGTTCAGAGAGAGTTATTCGCCAGCGTGGGGCTGCCACGCGCGGCGCGGGGGCGGGCATATTGGCACGTTGCGGTTCCGGTTTCGTTCCCCTGGACGCTAACGCGTCGTCTGCTGCGGACTGCTGCGCCCCACCCACGGGCTGCTGCGCCAGGCCCGGGGAAGCTCGCGCATCGCGCGGCGACTGGCGCACCGCCTGTGCCGACTGCCGCACCGCATCGGTCGGGACCGGCGCGTTTTCGGCCAGTTCCGGCCCGGCACGCCCCGGCTCCGCTACCCCATCAAGCTCCGGAACGTCACCAGGCTCTGCGGCACAACGTACGTCACCCAATTCACCAAAGTGGGCGCTGATGAACGCGTAATCAGCCGCGTCCACCACGCCGTCGCCGTTTAAGTCGGCATGCAGCACGTACAGGCCGCACGGCGTATGGCCGTCGCCGTCCGGCAGGTCGGGCGGCAGACTGGTGTCGTAGACGCGCCCCCACTGATGAAGGAATACAGCGAAATCCAGCAGGTCCACCACGTCGGCCGGTTCGTCGTAGACATTGATCAGGTCGCCCTGCACTAGCCTCCCGGCCGGACCGGTAAAGGCCACTGCCCAGGCCGCACCGTCCGGCGTCAGTTCCGGCGTTAGCCGCACGCGGAGCGAATGCAACTCATCTTCGGCCGTCACGCAGTCGTAGACGTCGCAGGGCAGATCACTGAAGGTCAGCGAAGCGAAGGCGTCGCCGTCCGGTTGACGAACGAATTCGACGTTCTCATAGCGCTCCACCGTCGCCCCGGATTCGCTGTTGGCGAACACAAAGTTCACACAGCGCACGAGCGTGTCGGGCAGCAATTCGCCCTCCAGCTCGATCTCGACCTGCGCGGTGTTGAACGGAAGGACAGTGATCGTCTGCACCTGCGGCGGACTGACGTTACCGCACTCGTCAACCACCGCCCAGGTGATCGTCGTCGACGGTTGCGTAAACGGCGCAACCAGCGGCGCAGCCCCATCGCTGCGCCCCCAAAGGACCGACAAATCTTCCGGCCCGGAGCACTCGTCATGCAAGTCGCTTGGCCAGCCGATCTCGGCCAACCTGAGCGTCAGCCTGCTAGAGCCAGGATCGGCGGTGCGCACCACGTCGGCGGGGCACGTAAATGTGGGCGGGAGGGTGTCCACCACTGTGACGCGGCGCGTGCAGGTGCTCGTCAGACCGCATTCGTCGCTGGCGGTGAACGTAACGACGGCGGTGGCCGTACAGGCATCACTCAGGCCGCCGAAGTCATTTGTGATCGAAACACTTCCGCATGAGTCGGTCGCCGTTGCGCTGGCCAGCCATGCCGCAACGGCCGCGGCGGCGCCGGGTCCGCACTCGACAACGAGGTCGGGGGGACAGTCGAGCACGGGCGGCGTGGTGTCGTTGATGGTAATGGAGCGCTCACAGGTGCTCGTCAGACCGCATTCGTCCGTGGCGGTGAACACCACGGTCACGGTCCCGGCGCCGCCGCAGCCGTTCAGCCCGGTGTAGTCGTTGGTGACAAGTGCGGTGCCGCAGTTGTCGGTCGCGCTGGCGCTCGCCAGCCAGGCGGCTATTTCGGCTTCCGATTCGGGCCCACACTCCAGAACAAGATCGTCGGGACAGATCAGCTCGGGCGGGGTGCGGTCCACGATCGTTATGGTTTGCTGACAAGAATTGCGGTTTCCGCAGCGGTCGGTGGCGGTCCAATGGCGGATGATCGTGCCGGTGCCGCCGCAGCCGGTCAGGTATTCCGTATCCGACCATTCGATCAAAGGCGCGTAATCACAGTTGTCGTGAGCCGAAGCCCAGCCGGTGTGGTCCGGAGTGCGCGCCTCATCGCAGCCGATTTCGACGTCCGCGGGGCGAGTTATGGTCGGCGCGACATGATCCGCCACGTGCGCGTCCACCAATTCAGGCGTAACGGGATGCCCGAGCGTGTCAGACAGGCGCGACGGCGGCGAGTGGGCCCGCCAGACCAGCAGGCCGTCCTGGTCACAAATGTCCACCAGCGCCGCGAACGTCAGGACGGCCATGCGGCGTGTCCCGTGGCCGCTCGCCCCGTCGTCGCCATCAGGGTCGGGATGAGCGCCGGGTTCGTGCACGCCGACCGCATAATCGAGCTCGCCTTCTGAGATTCGCCTGCGAATTTCCATTTCGAACGGGTTGAGGGGATCGCTTTCGGCGTGGTCTCCCGGAACCGCGCCGACCATCGCGAGCTTGGAAGCGTCCCATGAGAGGAAGAACTGCCCGCCGGTGATGCCCTCCGCGACGTTGTACATCCACACTTCGACGGTGACTGCATCTCCAGCCCGGTAGCAATTCCGGTCGGCAACCAGCGTTAGCATTTCCGGCTGCGGACAGGGCGTGGGTTGACACGGCGCGTCGTATAGCCAAACAGTGCCCCCCGCGGCGATGCAGTCGGGCTCTGAAAGCTGCTCGCAATAGCCGCTCGGCACGCAGCAGGCGCCGGCGGGCGGGATGACATTCAGCGTGTAATCCTCAACTTCGCCATAAGCCCGGATACCGCAGGGATTGGGATCCGGATTGTTGCAGTCAATACGGATGCGCACGCGCTTCGGGCCGGGCAGCGTGCCCGCCGGTACGGTGAATGGATGGCGATAAGGCGGCGAGGCGCCCCCGCCGACAATGTCGCCGATCCACTCGGGCGCAACATCCTCAAAAATGTGGTCACCGTTCCAGTCAATCCAGACGCTGCATACGTCGCCCTCGAAGGGCAGGCCATTCGTGACCGTTATCAGGTACTGCTCCCCGGCGACGACACAGGTCCCGAGGTGGGTGTAATCCGCATACCGTTCGCAGCCGCTGGCGTTGTCAACTCGGCCAATTTGGATGCGTGCGATATGCTCCTCGCAAACGGCGGAGCCGGCGGTACAGTAATCTGTTGTACAGGGCGAGGGTTCGCACGGGATGGTCAAGCCGATGAAAGCGCCGCCCGCGCTTTCGCACGTACTTTCAGGAAGCTCTTCACATGCCCCCGCGCTGAAGCAACAGGCGCCCGTCGCCGGCGAGCAGGGGGCGATGTCACAGCTCGTCCCGCCGCCCTGCCACACGCCGGAGTACAGGGTCAGGCACAGCGCCTGGTCGCACTCATAGCAGGCGCCGGCGATGCAGCACGCGCCATAGCAGTCAACCGCTGCGCACAAACTGCCCGGCCCCTGCCAGATGCCCGCGTGCGATGTCCAGCAGGCTGCCGCCGTGCAAGTGTCCCAGCACACGCCGCCCAAAGCACAGCAGGCCCCCGTGGGTTCCTCAAGGCGCGTCATGGGCGGCCCGGCAGCGGCGTCTCCTCTGACCGGAACAGTTGTACCTGTGCATGCCAGAACCAGCATACCTGCTGTGTACATGATGCCTTTGCGGATCATCGGCCGTCCTCCACACCCACCCGGCTGCATCTCCACCTTGCGTGCCTTCGACCCGCGCGGCGCACCGGTCCCGCCGCTCGCTGGTGTGTTCTCTGTCGCAATTGAGAACTCGGCCCCAGCCCTAGGCGCTTCGGACGCGCTGTCGTGGACACGCTCCTTCTCCCGCTCGGCGCCGCTACCGTGGGTTGCGCGGCTCATGTGCCGCGAACCCGCCGCG
>ERZ795050.4578-NODE-4578-length-12431-cov-6.610941_pt1 | contig 12431 bp, 13 predicted proteins | sample MGYA00375134_ERZ795050 | MGnify/ENA primary metagenome ERZ795050 (study PRJEB30179, sample SAMN05720221) | activated sludge metagenome | isolation source: Anaerobic digester | place: Japan | collected 2015-05-26 ... | reverse complement strand
TATACCGTTTTCCATTAATACTCGCTTTCTTAACTTCTTTTACTCTCATGATAAATCCTCCTTATGTTTTATTTTAGCTTACGCTAAACTTTTATTTATTCTGTGAAACATTGAAAACTACAGGATGGTTTTCCTCTGTTTTCTGGTTTTCTGAATTGATCCATCCCATAACAGTCACATTGCCACCAGCCAGCAATACTGCTGTTTCTGCGTAATTCAGTACCGCATTGCGGACAAATGCCAGTGGATACTATCCTTATTGATTCCTGTCTTATTGCATCCATTCTTTGCTTGTGAGCCAGTCTTTCTTGTTTTGTCATCACGCTCCTCCTTAACTATGACTATTTTGTCTTTCAATCTTACCTTGATATTTTTCCTTTTACCAAAGACTGATATTCTTTTGGTATCCAAAAAGCTATTACTTCTTTAATCGGTTTGAGATAAGGATTATAAACTATCCTTAATAGTCTATTATTTTCTTTATCCCATAATTCAATCCATTTTCCTGTTTTCATTTCTCTCCCTCCTTAACTATGACTATTTTGTCTTTCAATTTATTTGTGGTACTCTAATAACGCAAACATATAATCTTCACAATCCGCATCAATCATAGATTCTTTTGCTGACAGGTCATTAAATATTTTTGCTACTGTTTTAATTCTTTTGTTCTTTGTCCATTCTAATAATTCAGGAGCGTCTTTAATGGTTTCATTCTTTACAACAAAATGAAAAGGATAGAAAAACCATTTACTTCCCAAGTCGTTACTATAGTCCCAAGCCTTCTCGATGGTGTTAAATTCTGGATTTTCTCTTTGATAAGCACCATCAAAGCTCATACAGATAATTTGATATTGTGTTCTCATTTTTCCTCCTCCTTAATTATGATGATTTTGTCTTTCAATCTTGCTTTGCACTCCAGGCAGCTCTTCGGTTTATCCGTCCGTCGTTATACCTCCTTATCTGTTTTGACATCAAAGACCTTGTAAGGTGCTTTTCCATAGTCAAACCAATCATGCCCAAAACAATACGCTTTGATACCATTTTTATTTTGACTCATAATGTATCCAGCACCAGGAGCACAAGGAGAACAAAAATTGCAAAGAGTATAGTATGGTGATTTGATAATAAAAATATCGGTATCATCGCCAAGTTGTTCTGCTATGTATCCATCACTATCATAGCTAAATGATGACGCATCGCAGAACTGATCGCATCCATTTTCACTGTTGGCATATTCGCAATCAGCACAATTATAATTTGCTTCGCTACTATCACACCATGCCTGAGCTACCTCATGGATTGAAATAACTCCATACCTAATGCCTGTATTCTTGTCAATGTTACTTAATCCCATTCCATAATCAATGCCTGCATTTTGTGTTTCCATTTTTTCTCTCCTTAACTGTTTATTTAAGTATCTCATGTTATTAATTATAGCATATCCTAATTTGTTGTCAAGAGAAAAAATGAAAAATTTTTATATCTTAATTATTTTCAAGAGTTATAGAGTTAAACATTTTTAAGAGAGTTAAGTAGAAGGGAGATATTATGAGTGTAACTACTGAAAAAACTAAGAGAAAACGGAATAAGGGAGGGAATTTACTTCTGCCTGGTATGACTGAATTACCTAAACCTAAAGTTAGAGAAATAAGGACTCCTGAAAAAACTAAAGATAATAAGGATATAGATAAACTAGCTAACTCAAAAAGTGATTTAACTAATAATATAGATAAATTACAAGAATATAGTGAAAAAACTACTAAATTTGATAGACATGTTATAAAGCGTAAAGACTCAATATTATTAGCTAATAGGGGATTGGATAAAATAAATTCTATAATGTTACTGCCAACAAAAAATGACACTGAATTTTATATTAACAATAGAGCGTTAATTTTTGCTGGATTACAACAGCTTCTCCTCGAAGGATTACAGCTAAAACTTAATGATCCTGCGGAATTTAAGCGAGCTAACCTAAGGGATTTAGCTTTATGGTTTAACTCTCTCTATAACAACGAGCGTTTAGAGCGAAATAAGACTACAGCTAATCTAGGGATAGCTGGAGTAATCAGATCAGCTCATGCTAAGTTATTCGGTAGTAATTCTGAATAGTTATAGTTAAAATACTGCTGTGTTTCTCTCTAAGAGTTACTTGAACTGTGAGTAACTAACCCATAGTCTAACTAAAGATATTAAATAGTTATGAGTAATCCAGACCAAGAAGGATCAATGAGGAGAAAAATTAAAGAGAAGGAATTACTAAACAACCAGGAGGAGGGGGGGGTATGGTTCCGATTCGCCTTAAAGACTTACTAAATACCCTCTTTATCTGTAGCTAAATTAAAAAGGAGTCTATTCCCAATAAAATCATTAACTTAAATAGAATAGCTAAAGTAGAACTTGAGAGAGTTTAGCAAATGCTACACTTTCTTTAGTAATATTAGAAAGGAGGATAGTTTAGTAAGAAAGAGGTATTAATGAATACAGAAAGAGGAGGAAAGAAGTGAAAATATTAAAGATTTTACCATTTTTAGTAGTAGTCTTAGCTCTGTTATTCCTAGTGAATGTAGCTAGAGCTGAGAGAATAGTGAGTGATCCCTGGATTACTGGTACAGATAATCTTCCTGAGACTTGTGAAATGGCTAAGAATGGAGGAAGTTTTATTAGTTTTCCCGTAGAGACTGTAGCTGAAGGGGTTAGGTGCTCAATTCCGGTTACAGGAGACGATTACAAGACAGTTCAATACGCTATTAAGGCGTGTAAGGGGGTGTTGTGCAGTAGCACAGTCCCTTTCGTCCCTGGCAATCTTATTCCAAGAGAGCCTTTAGGCTTAAAATTATTAAAGAATTAGGAGGCTTCTATGAAACTGACTAAAATAATCCTGCTATTTCTTATACTTACAACTCTGATAATCACTAATTTAGACGAAATTTATGTAGTTGACGGCCAAATAATCTACAACGAGATCTGTACTGAGAAGCCAGTTAAGTATAAAGCCTCTGGAGCAATAGTTGTAGACGGTCTAACTCATAACTTCAGCTACAAAACTAGGATCTATCAGGGTACTTGTGAGCAGTTTTATTTCGAGAAGAGAGAGGGGGGGGATTAACCCCTCTCTAACTTAGAAGCTAATATTCAAAAATTAGTCAGGAGTGAAATTTAAACTTGAGCGTAAAACTTTCTTGAGTAGTCTCTCTTTCTCTTTCTTTCTTTCTTTATATATTTCTTTCTTTCTTTCTCTTTAAACTAGCTAGTTTAATATATATAATTAATTAATATATATTTAATTAACTAACTAGCTAGTTAGTTAGTTATTATTTTATTCATTTCATTCATAAAATAATAACATGAAAACCCTAACTAAAAACTTAGCTAAAACCCTAGTTAAAACCCCTACTTAAACAGTGGCAAGCCTTTAAGATTTTACTAACTGGCTTGCTGAATTTCTGTACTCTTATCCCCCCAAAGGTACGCCCGTACCCCCCTTCTCTCAACGAGCAAACATTTTTGGGAGATATATTTGACATGAGAACTAACCCAAACAACAAAACTCCTCAAGAGACTAGTTTTGAGTCTATCGGAGAAGATATTTTTAAACGCTGGATAGTTAATCCTGCTCTGTTCATCCAGGAAATAATTATTACTCCCTACAACGAAGCAACTGGAATGAACATAGTCATGTCTAACCAGCAAAGAAAAGCTATCGAAGCGGTATCGGAGTTAGTTCAAGCTAGATTGAAGAAGTTTGGAAAACTAGAATTAACCGAAAAGGAGGTGGAGCTTAATAATAAATTCGGAGTTTCAGTTATGGCAGGGAAAGGACTAGGAAAGGACGCTTTAGCTTCCTGGTTGATTATCTGGTTCTTAAGCTGTTTTCCTAACTGCAAAATTCCTTGTGTCTCAGTTTCTCAAGATCAGCTTATGAAAGTTCTCTGGAGTGAGATAGCAAAATGGTTGGCTTACTCTCCGGCAAAAGCCTGGATAACTCTTCAGTCCGACAAAGTTTATTTCAGTGAAGTAGAGGACGACCTGAAAGGAAAACAGTGGTTCGCATTTCCTAAGACAGCTAGCCCTAAGAGCAGCGTAGAGGAACAAGTTGAAACTCTCTCAGGTATTCATGCTGACTACATGATGATTGTCATAGATGAAGCTAGCGGTATTCCAGAGCCAGTTTTTCATCCCCTTGAAGGTACTATGACCCAGCCTTGCAACTTTGCTTTCATGATTTTTAACCCTACTCGTTCTAAAGGATACGCTATAGACTCTCAGTATAAGAACTCTGAGTATTGGGTAACTCTTCGTTGGGATGCTGAGGAGAGTGAAATAGCTGACAGACAGGTTATAGAGAGGGTTAGAGCTAAATACGGAGAGAATTCTACTCCCTGGAGAGTCAGAATTAAAGGCTTACCCCCTCTGGTTGATGAAGATACTCTTTTCCCTATGGACTGGATCATGGATGCAGTAAACAGAGAAATAATTCCTCTTGATCCTGATCCTGTAGTAAAGGGAGTAGACTGTGGAGCTGGAGGAGACAACAGTGTAATCATAACGAGAAAGGGAGGGAAAGTTTATCCTATAGCTAGAATGAAAACTCCTGATTCTCAAGTTTTAATTAACTGGATTGAAATGAGCATTCTGGAAGATAACCCTGATATTGTTAGGATAGATAACATCGGTATTGGTTGGGGAGTTTACGGAGTTTTAGCTGATAAGTTTGGATCTAGAGTAGAATCGGCAGATTCCCGTAAACAAGCAGGGAATATAGATAAGTTCTACAACAAGAGAGCAGAAATGTATTGGACTCTGAGAGAAAAGTTTGAGAAAGGTTTGATCTCAATCCCTGATGATACAGACCTGATTGACGAGCTAAGTGCTATTAAAACTTCCTACGAAGGAGGAGGGAAGCTGAAGATAGCTGAAAAGGCAAAAATTAAACAGGAGATAGGGCATTCTCCTGATGAAGCAGATGCGTTAGCTATAACGTACTATTTCGATGATATTCCTCAAGTGAGAGGTAGAAGGGGAGTTTACTGTCATAAACAAGAGAGTATTCCTAAACCTCAAGGTTGGATGGGAGCTTAAAGGGAGTAAAACATGGCAATAAAAGACGTAGACAAATTTTTAGCCTTAGCTAGATCTAGGTTTCAAATAGTCTCTACCGCAGAGTCTCATATCAGACCTGCTTCTCTAGAGGATCTAAAATTCGTTTACAACGTAGAAGAAGGGCAATGGCCTAGTGAAATTAAGGCTGAGAGAGAAAGAGATCATAGACCTTGTTTAACTTCCAATAAGCTTAGGAAATTCGTAGCTCAGGTAGCTAACAGAGCCAGGGATGAACGTTTAGGTGGGAAAGTTAAACCCGTAGACGATAAAGCTGATCCTAAAGTAGCTGAAATTTATACAGGCTTAATTCGGTATATTGAATTCGCCAGTAAAGCTGATGAAGTTTATGCGGATGTAGGAGAGAAAGCAATAGCAGGAGGATTTGGCTATTTCAGGATCACTACCGAAGAACCTGATTATTCTTTTGATCAGGAAATTTTTATTAGAAAAATTGAAAATCAATTTTCAGTTTACCTAGACCCTAAGAGGGAATATGGTTTTATACGAGAAGGAATGCCTATAGATGAGTTTGAAGCTAAATATCCTGATAAAGCTCCTGTAAGCGTAAACTCTCAGGGAGAGGGAGATAACAACCTTTGGTATGACTCTGAAAAAGTTTATATAGCTGAGTATTTCTACAAGGAAGAAGTTCCGATAGAGCTAGCTAAATGCTTAAACACAACTACAGGAGAAATTAAAATACTGGAGCTTAACGATGAAATTTTAGAAGAAACTCTTGCGAGAGCTAATTACATGGTTATACAGAAGAAGAATAAGACTGTTAAGAAAGTTAAGTGGGCTAAGATAACAGGGTTTGATATTCTGGAAGAAGGGGTATGGCCTGGAAGTGAGATTCCTATTATCGAAGTTGTAGGCGATTACGTTAATATTGCTGGAAAGTCTTATAAGAGATCCCTTATCAGAGATGCAAAAGATCCTCAGAGGGCGTATAACTTTTGGTGGACTCATATGACAGAGACGGTAGCTCTAGCTCCTAAAGCCCCCTACCTGGTAACTCCCCAAGAGATTAAGGGCTTTGAGGATATGTGGAACTCAGCTAATCAGAAAAACCTTCCCTACTTGCTTTACAATGCTCAAGGACAAAGAAAGCCTACGAGAGAACCCCCTCCTACTGTGCCTACTGGAGCTGGACAAATGCTTCAAATCTCTGCTGGCGATCTCCAGGACACTATAGGGATGTTCGAATCAAGCTTTGGAGCTAGATCTAATGAGCGTACAGGCGCGGCTATTAAAGCTAGAGCTGACAGGAGCGATTTTGCGGTATTTCATTTCTTCGACAATCTTAAGAGAGCTATTCTTGAGACTATGAGACAGCTAATTGAACTGATACCAAAAATCTATGATACCGAGCGAAGAATAAGAATTTTAGGTGAAGAGGACGATGAGCTTCTGGTAGACATCAATAAACAAGAGATTAATCCTTCTACAGGAGAGTCAATTATTTTAAATGATCTCTCTATCGGAAGATACGATGTTGTTCCAGGAACAAGACTCTTTTCGACAAGAAGAGAAGAATCGGCTCAATCAATGGCAGAAGTAATACAAGCTGCTCCTAATATAGCTCCTCTCATCCTTGATCTTCTCTTCGAAAGCCAGGATTGGCCTAAAGCTGATGAAGTTAAGCGTAGATTAGAGAAACACATGAATGTACTCTTAGGAGGAAAAGGCGAACAACCCCCTCCTGGAGAAAACGAGCAAATTTGATCCCTATATTATAGGGAGTAATAAAAACTAGGAGATATTTTCTATGTCTGAGGAACAAGCTTTGGATGCTCTTAATAATCAGGAAACCATCCAGCCTGAAAACGTGCAATCAGAAACAAACGAAAAAGAGGTAGAGTCACGGACTACCGAAGAAGAAGGTTTTTCCCTAGAGGAAATAGCTAAAACTCTTGAAGAAGAGGGAACTGAAGAAGAGGGAAAACCTAAAAAGCCTGTCAGTAAGGTTCAGGAGCGTATTGATAGACTTACTTGGGAAAAGTGGGAAGCTAAAAGAGAATCTGAAAATCTTCGAAGGGAGCTTGAAGAAATCAGGAATGAGGCTAAAACTAAATCCTCTCCTGCTCAAAGACCTATTCCTCCTCTAGAAGATGATTTTGAAGATCCCAACGAATACCGTAAGGCAAGAATTAAATACGAAGATGAAATCTTCGCTTGGAATGAAGCTCAACGTAACATTGAACTAAGTAAGAAACAGGCAGAGGAGAGATTTCAGGAGTCTCTCAAGGCTTTCAATAAGAGAGCTGAACGTATGAGGGCTAAGTATCAAGATTTTGATGATGTGATCGCAACACCTGTTTTTTCTCCTACTCTGAGTCAAGAGATTCTTGATAGTGAGCTAGGTGCTGAAATCGGATATTACTTAGCAAAAAATCCTGATGAGGCTTTAAGGCTTTCTTCTTTGCCTCCTTCGAAGGTTGCAAAGGAGATTGGAAAGCTGGAAATAAGATTCTCTTCGTTTACTAAGAAAACAGTAAGTACTGCTCCTCCTCCTATTAACCCCGTAAACGGGAATGAAGTAGTGAAGAGGAGTATAGAAGAAATGCCTATAGAGGATTTTATGAAGGCAGAAAGACAAAAAAGAATCGAGAAACGGAAAGGACGTTTTCTTTAAGATACGGAGGATTTAAAAAATGGCTAACACAATTCTTACTCCTACTATGGTAACTAGGAAAGCTCTTGAGATTTTACACGCTAATCTCAACTTTATAGGTTCTATCAATAGACAGTATGATGATAGCTATGCAAAGTCTGGAGCTAAAATAGGGAGCACTCTGAAGGTAAGACTTCCTAACCAATTTGAAATTAGAACAGGTGCTACACTTCAAACGAAAGATGTAGAGGAAAGCTCTGTGGATCTTGTAATGAGTACTCAGAAGGGAGTTGATGTAAACTTTTCTTCTGTAGAGCTTACACTTTCCCTTGATGATTTTTCCGAGAGAATTCTCGAACCCGCAATGGCAGTATTAGCTGCGAATATCGAAGCTGATGCAATCAAGATGTACGCTGATGTCTGGAACACGGTCAATACCGCAGGTACAGATCAACCTAAGAACCTCTCTGACTGGCTGGCTGCAAGGAGGCTTCTCAATGAGTGTCTTGCCCCTAAAGATGGGAATAGATACTTCTGTATTAACTCTCTAGCAATGGCAGCTATTGTTGATGCTCTGAAGGGTTTGTTTAATCCTCAGTCTGCGATAGCGGATCAGTTTAGGGACGGTGTTATGGGGAGAGCTATAGGTTTTACCTGGCTGGAGAACGATCTTATAGTTCGCCATCTTACCGGCTCTAGGGATAACACTACTCCTCTCGCAAATAGCGCTGCAGCTCAGGACGGATCTACCATTAAATGTGATGGTTTTGACAAGGACTGTACTATAAAGAAGGGTGACGTTATTACTTTCGCAGGTGTTTATGCTGTTCATCCTGAAACAAAGCAGAGCTACCCTTATCTCCAGCAATTTGTAGTAACAAAAGATGCTACAGCTACAGGGTCAACAGGAGACGTTGATCTTGAGATCTCTCCTCCTGTAATCTCTACTGGAGCGAAAAAGAATGTAAGTGCGAAAGTTGCTGACAACGCTACTATAACCGTGATTGGTGATGCTAGCTCTTCTTATGCTCAGAATCTTGGCTATCATAGGGATGCTTTCGCTTTCGTAACTGCTGACCTTGAAATGCCTAAGGGAGTAGACTTCGCAGCGAGGGAAGTCTTTGACGGAATCTCTATGAGGGTAGTAAGGCAGTATGACATTAACTACGATAAGTTCCCTTGCAGGATTGATGTTCTGTACGGGTACAAGGCTGTAAGACCTCAGTTGGCTGTCCGTATTCAGGGCAAGAAAAACGAGTAATCGTTAATTGGGGTAGAAGCTGAAAACTAGGGAGGGCTAATACCCCTCCCTTTTTTTATAGGAGAGAGTGATGGATACAAGCGAAGTTATAAAGACCGCTTTTAGGTTGAACGGAGTTAGAACTGTAGACGATGAAAACCTAGCCCTTGGTTTGAATTTATTGAACGTTATGCTCTCTTCTTGGGGAGTAGAAGGACTTTCTATTCCCTGTTTTGCTAAAGAAGAGCTTTCTTTAACAGTTGGCAAGGGAGTTTACACTATAGGAATTGATGGGGAATTTAATACTCAAAGACCGAATAGAATCACAGATGCTTATATCAATCATGATAATTATTTTCATCCTTTACTTGTTCATAACAATGCTCAGGAATATTTTGAACAGGGGTCAAGAAATGTTTCAGGTAAACCTTCTGAAATTTTTTATGTTCCTAGCTATCCTCTTGGAGTTATTTATTTCAATAACCTCCCTGATATTGCTTATATCTTAGAGCTACATTCAGAGAAGAACTTCGAAAACCTTCAAACTATAGGAAGTACTCTTATAGTCCCTCCTGAGTATCATGAAGCTATTCTCTATAATCTTGCAGTTAGAGTATCAATAGCTCTAGACAATCAACCTTCTCAGTATGTAGCTAATGTAGCTAATTTAGCTAAGGGCAATCTTGAAAATAAGAATGCTAAATATGTTATGGATAGAATTTCTAAAATAGATAATGCCCTTCTCTATGGAGTGAAGAGATAATGTATATAGGACAAACATACTCGATAAATTTCAGTAACGGAGGACTCACTCCTTTAAAGAATGAGAGTATCCTGAAACCTACTCAGATGATTGAATGTAGGAATTTCAACCTTCAGGATAATACAAGAATTGTCAGGGGTGGAACTAAGCTAATAAATGAAGAGCCTGTATCTGATTCGCCTAGAATAATGAATATGTTTGATTTTGCGACCTATATAGTTTTTGCTACTTCTAACGGTTATTTCTATAAAGGTGTTGATCAGGGTATTGGATCTGGTTTAGGTACTTCTAAACCTACGAGTATTGAGAAATTTGGAAATAAAATTTTTATCTGTAACGGTAATGTAGCTCCTTACTATTGGGATGGGGGGGCTGGAAATATAGTGGCTATGCCCTCTATCCCTTCTTCATGGGCTTCTAAAAACTATCCTGGACAGTTTATAGCTCATGGCAAAGGAAATTCTCTTCGTCTTTGGGCTGTAGATTTTGCTACTACTCCTTTTAATGTATTCGCTTCTAAGAATGGAGATCCTCTTTCCTTTGGTGATAAGGATTGTGTAGTACTGATAATTAATACTGGTGATCTCTATGGGATAGTAGCAGGAGTGGTTTTTCAGGATAATCTCATCCTCTTTGGGAGAAGAAAGGCTTACATAGTTGATGATTCCGCTACAAACCCTGCTTATTGGGGTTATTTTGAATCTCCGTGGGAAGGTGGGACGATTTCCTGGAGAACTTTAGTTAAGACCCCTAACGATATTATTTCTATGACAGAGGATTTTGATATTTACTCTGTTTCTGCCGCTTCTCAGTATGGAGACTATCAAACAGCTTCGCTTCTCCAGGGAACCGGATTAAAGGAATGGATGAGAGAGAACCTTGAGGATACCTATATTACTCAATTTCATGGAATATACGATCCTATCCTGAGAGCAGTTAGATTTTTTGTAGTAAGAAAAGATAAACAAGAGATTGATACTTGTCTCCTGTATTTTATCGACAGACCTCTAACTGAAGCCTGGGTTATCCATGATGCTTCTGAATTATCAGCTTCAGGATACAACGCTTCTTGTTCAGCTTTAATCTATGCCGGATCAGGAGATTATCAGATTTGGACTGGAGACTATGATGGAAATTTCTGGAAATTAAACGATAATGATAAACAAGACGGATCTTCAGGATTTGAGTCTACCTTTACTTCTCCCTCCTCTCCTTTAGAAGCCCCTAGATCAATGAAACGTTTTGATAAGCTCTATTTTGATATAGAAGTTTTTTCCAGTATCCAGGGAGAAATAAAAATAACCCCTATAATAGACAGAGTTCAATATGGAGCTTTCACTATCGTAGCTACGGAAGGGAGAAAATTTTATGAGATCCCTCTAGGGTATCTTGGATATGAATTGAAGTTTAAAGTGAGTAGCAATGTATCAGGGTTTAATTATGCAGTTCATCAAGCTATGGTTGATTTTAAACCTTTAACTAATAAACCTCAGTTAGAACAATGAAGGTAACTTGCGAATACAAAAAAGATAGTAGAACACTTACCTTTTATCTTCCTGATGATGTAGGAGAGTTTCTCCCTGAAGGGAGTATAGGAGAGGGTGTGCTTGCTCCTGGGTCTGTAAACAGCGATCATCTTCAGGATTATATTATTCTTGCTAAACACATTGTAAACGAGATCATAACGGAAGAAAAGATAGCTAACTTTTCAATATCTGCTGCAAAATTAGCTGCTGGTTCAGTTACTACAGATAAAATAGCTACTAAAGCTATTACTACAATAAAGCTCGATGATAGCTGTATTACCTCAGCCCAACTGCAAGATGGTTCTATAGGGCAGACAAAGATCCAGGCAGGAAATGCTCTTATAACTATAGTTTCTTCTCTTCCTGCTCTTCCGAATGACGATTATCCTCATGGTTCTACTATTTTTCTGACTACAGACAATAAGCTTTACAGATCTACAGGAACTACCTGGAAAAAGAACGTAGATAATACCGATATTACAGGACAGCTTACCAGGGATCAATTAGATGTTCTCGCTAGGAATAGGATCAACAACCTCCTGGTAGAGAGCGAAGGGTCAAACGGTTGGGTACTTCAAGGTGGATGCTCTATAGTTAGTGTAGATGGTTTCAGGGCTATTAAAGCTTTGGTACAGTATAACGAAGGTGGGTATCATCAAGCAGATTTTATATCAGAACATTTCTTTGTAGATCCGAATGAAATATTAGAGTTTTCTTTTGGCTTGGAATGCGCTCAATTTACTGAGGGAGGTTCGGGTTTATTCTTAGGTATTGGAGCTTATGGAGAAGAAAGTTACAGAGTGTGGCTATGGGATTTTGGTGAGAAGAAATGGACTTTGTATTACGAAAGCCATGATAACTGCTATATCATCCATGATTACAAATCTTTAGATAGAAAATTCTACAAGACCTATATCATAGGGAGTAACGTTAATATAGAGAATGTTCCAGCTCCTTCCTATCCGGATATGGAATATGAGCTTTATTGTCTCCAGTTACTTCCAGGTAATGTATCTACTAACATAAGAACAGGCTTTAACTCTCCCGCTGAGGGAGACACTTGGTACTTTATAGCTCCTCAGATCTTAGTCAATGGCAGCTTTAACATCCGAGCTTCAAACATCCTAGCTGAATCTATAACAGCAGGACAGATAGCTACTAACGCTATAACCTCAGACAAGATAG
>ERZ795050.4571-NODE-4571-length-12443-cov-5.303842_pt1 | contig 12443 bp, 9 predicted proteins | sample MGYA00375134_ERZ795050 | MGnify/ENA primary metagenome ERZ795050 (study PRJEB30179, sample SAMN05720221) | activated sludge metagenome | isolation source: Anaerobic digester | place: Japan | collected 2015-05-26 ... | reverse complement strand
TTTTTGTGGGCCTTGATAGAGCAGTGCGTGATATGATTGATATTATCAGACAATCAAGATAAATTAATACGTGCTATCCGGAGTCTTGTACTCCGGATAGTATTTTTAAATTAAACCAATCATCGTAAAAGTATTACTATTCTTTTCTATACTTCAAAAAATAAAAAACCATAACCAAAATAAATTTTAAAGGGTACCAATAAATTGATACCCTAAAAAAAAATAATTTTATGGCCAAATAAGTCCAGCTCTTCTCATCATATAATCTGGATCAATGTAAGGTTCTTCGTTTATATGTTTTTTCATTAGCTCAATTTTCTTTTTCAGTTGTTCTCCAAATTCTTCACCATGAATAAGCGGGGTTTCTCCAACACCAGAAATTGCCATAAATTCTACTTTAGTGGTTTCCCATAAAGATATTAGTTCCTTAGTATTATCAATCTCAGAATTTATCATTTCTTTTACTAAAGATTTATATCTTTTTCTATCTTCATCACTTTTTGAATTAATATAACCATGAACACCAGCAATCCATGCTGCAACATTTCGATAAGTTCTAAACCAATACTTCAAGGCTCTTAGTCTTTCCTTTTGATCATATAACACAAAAGAATCAGGGTTATTATTATAAGATTTATCTAAAATGTTAATTGCTTTATCGATATTTTGCCATAAATTCTTATCCATTCTTTCTACAGTCTTTTCAGCTCGCTCTTGCGTAGTAAGTTCAAATAACACATCTTTTGCTAAATCAACATTATTAGGGTTATGAGGGGTAGTACACATAAACTCTTCATAATACCTTCTTTCATTTTCAGAGATAGCTTCAATATTCGGTACAAGAGGTCTAATCCAAAGTCTATACCAAGTAAAACCATATATGCAATAAAGCAGAGTCATAATAGGAAAACTTTTTATAGCTTCTTCTGCATATTTCCAGGATTCAACTAGTTCTTTATAGCATTTTTCTCCTGCCCATTTTTTTGCAATTTTATTAATTGACTCATCAATATTCATATCAGGGTTAAATTGAAATTCTTTAAATACCTCATGGTTTATGCTAAATGGAGCTAAATCGGGAGGGTTTATTCCTCCTAAATGACTCAAATATTTTACTCCAAGCTCCTTCATAGATTTTATCTTGCTAAATGTTAACCAAGGATAAGGAATTCCAATCAGTGGTTCAAACATCTGTAAACAACCACCGTGAGAAATATTTATGTGAATAGCACTTCCCTTAGAATCTAATTCATCTATACACTTCTTTTCATTTTTATCTAAATAGTATTGATAAGGAGTGCCAGCAATTTCTTTAATATCTTCATATTTTGGATGTTTATAGGGAATTTCTACCCAACCACGAGCCAAAAGGGTATTGGCTTCAACATCTATTCTATCTGATAGACCTGCCCATACTGTATCATGCTCACCGTAAAAAGATTCTAATCTAGTAATTACTCTAAATTCGGGATTTATTTCAGATGCTGCATCACGAATAGTTCTTAAGAATCGTAAAATGTTTTCTCCAGCAACTTTAGCTATTTCCTCATCACTTTTCCATTCCCTAATTAAATAAGGACCACCATTTCTTCCAACATATAATGATTTAGTATATTCATAACCACTGCCACTATCATTTGTCCAGATAGTTATATATCCAAGATCAGGAACTTCCTTCAATAATTTTTGAATCATTTCTTTATAATGTTCTCTTACTTTTGGATGCGCAATTGTAAGTGTATATCTTGGTTCAAAACTTCGAAATGGGTGATCAACTCTACCGCCTCGAAGCATAGGATATCTTCTAAAAAGTTTTTCAGGGACGTTCCTTGGTTCACAACAGAATAAACCTGGTGTTAAACCATATTTTCTTGCAAGCTGAACATTTTTCTTTAGCATAGTTAAGTTTGCTTTGAGATAATAATATGGATAGATACCTCGATTCAGCTCACTGTAAACAAATTGATCAAGAGCAGCCATATAAGTATAAAACATAGGATATACTTCACCAACTGGACCCCACTCCATTGCCATTGGGTAAGCTAATGAATTTACTTCTATTTGATTAAAACCAAAGCGAGCCAAACCCTGAACATATTTTTCTCTATCCATATTTCTTTGGGTTCTACCACCTTGAGCGAAGAAATGGTCCCATAAAACTTTTTGGTTAAGAAAAGATGCTTCAAAATCTTTTCCAATTTTAAAATCATTAATATCTCTATCATTTAAAAAATCTACAACATATCTAAATGCAGAATAACACAAACCTTCTTTGGATACTATAAGTTTCCCACCCCCCTTTTCGTCAATACAAAAATGGAAAAAACCGTTTGGATGATTCATTATTGCTTTTTCAAAATAGTTTTTTTCAAAAAAATAATCATTACTTAAACCGATGTAAAACACTGATTCCAATTCGGGATTTTTTCCATCATCAGCTATTAGTATTTGAGCTCCTTTAGTATAACCCTTCAATTCATTAGCTACAGTTTTAACTACCTCCTTACAACCTTTCTGAATAACAATTTTTCCGGTATTATTGAATGCTTCTATTAATTTCATAACTCCCTCCAAAAATTTTTTTCAATAAAAAAAATATCCCCGTTCTTTATTGAAGCGGGGATAGTATTTCAAAAAACATAAAAAATCTCAATATACTGGCATTGCAGCGCGTTTCATCATATAATCTGGGTCTATATATGGGTCGTCATTTATATGTTTTTCCATTAACTCGATTTTTTTCTTAACAAGTTCAGGTAAATTTTTCCCATAAATAAGAGGAGTTTCTCCTTCTCTTGATATCGCCATAAACTCGATTTTTGAAGCTGTAAATAATTCTATAAAATCTTTCGCATTTTCAATTTCTTCTTTCATCATATCCTGAACTACTTTCTTATAATAGGCTTTTTTAGCAGTATCATCAGTTTTCAAAAATCCATGTACACCCATGACCCATTGGGCAACACTTTGCATTGTCTTTAACCAACATTTCAATGCTTTAGCTCTTATTAATTGATCATAAAATACTTCTTTAGCAACATCATTTTCAGGAATATTGTTATATGTACTATTTAAAAGTTCAATAGCTTCAAAAAGAGGTTTCCATAGATACTTATTATATCTTTCATTAGCCAACTCACACCTTTCTTGAGTTGTTAGCTCAAAAAGAACATCCTTTGCAAGATCAACATTTTGAGGATTATGTGGTGTAGTACACATAAAGTTTTCATAATAAGCTCTTTCGCTTTCTGGTATGGCTTCAATATTTGGAACAAGAGGTCTACACCACAAACGGTACCATGTAAACCCAAAGGTAGAATAAAGTTGATTTGGGATAGGGTAAGCAAGAATTGCTTCTTCTATCTTTTTCCATGCTTCAACTAACTTTGTGTAGTATTTTTCACCCACCCATTTTCTAGCAATGTCATTTATAGTCTCATTAATATCTAAATCGGGATTATAGAAAAACTTTCTAAAAACCTCGTGGTTTATTGCATAAGGCACTAAATCAGGAGGATTGATTCCACCTTGAGTAAGATTTAATCTTACACCAACTTCTTTCATTGATTTAAGCTTTTTATAGGTTTGCCATGGAAACGGAACACCGATTAAAGATTCGAACATATTCATCAAACCATGAGAGAAAAAGTAATGAACTTCACCACCCTTAGATTCCAATTCCCTCATAACTACTTTTTCTTTTGGATCAAGATAATCATGATATAAGGAACCTGCTACTTCTTTTAATTCAGGATATTTTGGATGAGAGTAAGGCATATCCCAACCTCTGGCTAATAATGTGTTCGTTTCTACATCTATCCTATTACCTAAGCCAGCCCATACAGTTTCGTGCTCCCCATAAAAAGATTCCAATCTTGTAACTACTCTAAAATCGGGATTTATCTTTGAGGCAGCGTCTCTCAAAGTTCTTAAAAATCTCAATATATTTTCTCCTGCTAGACGAGCAATTTCCTCATCATTTTTCCACTCTCTTATAAGATATGCACCACCATTTCTGCCAACATATAAAGATTTTGTATGTTCATAACCAGCCCCACTATCATTAGTCCATACTGACATAAAACCTAATTGTGGAACCTCGTACAATAATTTAGAAATCATTTCTGCGTAATGTTCTAATACTCTTGGATGAGTAATAGTTAAATTATATCTTGGTTTAAAACTTCTAAAAGGATGATCAACTCTACAGCCCCTTAGCATAGGATACTTTTCTAATAATTGTTCGGGTACATTTCTTGGTTCAAAACACAACAAACCTGGGGTTAAACCATATTTTACTGCAAGTGTTGCATTATCTTTTAAATAAGCAAGGTTAGCAGAAAGATAATAATATGGATAAATGCCTTTATTTAATTCACTATAAACAAATTGATCAAGAGCAGGACAATATGTATAAAACATTTGATATGTTTCACCTTTTACACCCTCCTCTATTCCCATAGGATATGATAAACCATTCACTTCTACATGAGTTACTCCAATCCGAGCACAATATTTAATATACTTTTCTCTATCAAAACATCTTTGAGTTCTACCAGATTGAGTTAAAAAGTAATCATAAGAAATTCTCTGCCAAATAAAAGATGGTTGTATAATTTTGCCATTTTTTAGAATGGAAATATCCTCTTTTGCAAGCTCTTCATTTAGATAGCAAAATGCAGAATATAAAAGATAAGTTTTAGAAGAGACAATATAGCCTTTTCCTGTTTCATCTAATTTTACATACACAAAGCCTTCGGGATATTTTGAAGAAATTTCATCAAAATTGAAATCATCAAAAAAAAGTTGTTTTCCTATAGAAATGTAAAAGTTACCATCATTCAATTGTGTTTTTTCATTTTCCAGCTTTACTATTTTTGCTTGTTTGTTAAAAGAAAGAAGTTCTTCAGCTATTGTTTCAATTACTTTTTCAGCATTTTTTTTAAATGCAATTGTAGAAATTTTTTTTAAAGCTTCATTTACAATCATTTTTTCTCTCTCCCATAAAAAAATTTACTTATGAAAATATTTATTTAGAATGTAAAATGCAATACAGTTCAGATAGGATTAAATGTATAATTAAATTAAAAAAAATCCCCGGAAATTACTCCGGGGATTAATAAAGGGAGATATTTTATGAAGGACCAAATATCTCAATAAATTACTTCATCGATTATTTCATTAACAAGGTTTTCCTCATTTTCAACATGAGTGATTAGTTTTTCACCCATTAATACACGTAAAGTGTTTTTCAATTTCATCAATTGAATAAACACATCATTTTCTGGTATTACATTTTTTTCGTGCATTGGGCTCTTAAAGAAGAAAGATAACCAGGACTGAACCCCTGACCAACCAACTCTTTGGGCAAGATCCATAAATAACACCAGATCTAAAACCAATGGAGCTGCAAGAATAGAATCTCTACATAAGAAATTTACTTTTAATTGCATTGGATATCCCAACCATCCAAATATATCAATATTATCCCAACCTTCTTTATTATCACCTCTTGGTGGATAGTAATGAATTCTTACTTTATGATAAAAATTGCTATATAGTTTTGGATATAATTCTGGCTGCAAAATTGTTTCAAGAACACTTAATTTACTTTCTTCCTTTGTTTTAAAATTCTCTGGGTCATCAAGCACCTCGCCATCTCTATTCCCTAAAATATTACTTGAAAACCATCCAGATAAACCTAACATCTTTGCCTTAAGCATTGGAGCAAGAACAGTTTTCATTAAAGTTTGTCCTGTTTTGAAATCTTTACCAGCAATTGGAACGTTTCTTTCTTTAGCGTATTCCATTAAGGCGGGCGTATCGACTGCTAAGTTTGGTGCACCCATAATAAAAGGAACATTTTCTGATATAGCAGCATAAGCGTATATCATACTTGGAGATACATCTACATGATTCTCCTTCATTGCTTTTTCGAAACTTTCTTTAGTTGAATGTACACCATTCATTGAAATAAATATTTCAGTACTTGCACACCAAATCATCACGAGACGATCACATTTATTTTCTTCCTTAAATTTTCTAATATCTTCTCGTAACATTTCCATTAAATGATATTTTGTTGGGGCTTGCTTGACCCAATCTCCTACTAATCTGGAAGCATATCTTTTTTCAAAAACGGCTTTCATTGGTCTCAAACTTTCCAACTCGTTTTTTACCTTTAGCAAATCTTTTTCTTCAAGTACTTTTGCAGTTTGTGCGGATTCATAACAGTTTTCATTTCTTATATCCCAACCACCAAATACCAAATCATTTAAATCAGCAAGTGGAACAAAATCTTTAATTAATGGGAATCTATTCTCATTCCGTTTTCCAAGTCTTATTGTACCCATTTGAGTTATAGATCCTATTGGATCAGCCAAACCCTTACGAATAGCGAGTGTGCCAGCTAAAAATGTTGTTGAAACTGCACCCCCAATACCTACAATAAGCACACCTAATTTCCCCTTTGCCTTCTCTGGTTTTTTATTTATACTCATAATAACAACTCCATATTATAATTTTTTTAATTAAGTAAATCTATATTTTTTAATTGCGCTAATGAATTAATTATATAATCTGCATCTGAATAATCTCCAGAATATTCTTTCCAGGATCTGCCTTTTAACCAGATAGTTTTCATACCTACGGATTTTGCAGGGCTGATATCTCTATCATAAGAGTCTCCAATCATAACCAGATCTTCTGGATTTGAATGCAACGAATTTACAGCTAATTTATAAATTGCCGGGTCTGGTTTCTTTAGACCAACAATTTTTGAGTCTATAAAGAGCGTAATATAACTATCAATACCAAACTCTTTACAAACCTGTTTTAAATTTCCATAAAAATTAGAAATTATACCTAAAGTATACTTGCTAGATAATAATTCGAGTATATGTTTTGAAGAATTCATTGTCTTTCTTACATCTTCATAACAAGATTTTACCATTTTGTCAAGTAGATCTTTATCAATATTTTGAAAGACACCCTGTTCTTTCAAAACATCAAATTGACAAGAAATTTGCAAGTATAATACATCAAAAAAACTTTTTATTTTGTAATTATCACCTCCTATTCTTTTTTCAGATTCTACATAAGCATATTCATAATCTTTTTTAATAATATTCAGGCCAAACTCTTGATAAATATCCCAGAACCTTTCACTCCAATGAATACCATCAGTATCCAGAGTACCACCAAAATCAAAAAAAACTGCATTAATCATTATTCACATCCATAATTTCATTAATTGTATATTTCCTTTTTCCTGTAATCTGAATCAATAATAACCCGATAAAAATCCAGAAAAATTCTCTTATTCTATTAATCACAGAAACATAAATTCCCAACATTGGAGTTAAACCTAAACTTTCCATAATTAGGTATAATGACCCTTCTCTTGCACCTAATCCCATTGGCATAAAAAAAAGGATGTTTTGTATTAAAGACGATACAGCATTAATTGCTATAGCATCAAGGACACTAATATTTATATCTATTGAATTCAAAATAAAATAAAACTCGAATGACATTATAACTCTTGAAACAAATTCTATAAACAAGGCTAACCAAAATACAGATTGTTTCTCATTAAAAAGAAAAATTATTTCTTTATCAATAATTTCTAATTTTTCTTTATTTTTTAATAATAATTTATGTAATCCTGTTAATAGCTTTTTATCCGATATGGTTATAAGCCATTTAAAAACTCCTTTTTTGTGGGCAATAAAGAAAATTAACATAATTAAGAGAATAACAATAAATGAAATGAGCAGCAAAATAAAACTTGCAGAATCTAAATTGTAAAAATATAAAATAAGTACTATACTTATTATCCATAAAAACAAATGTGAAAGTATATGCAACATGTTATATAAAAGAGTAGAAGATACTGCTTTGTTTAAGCCAATATCTTCTTTTACTGCAAGAACTCTATATGGTTCACCACCTAAGCTTACAAAAGGAGTAATATAATTTATCGCAAAACTACTTATACTTACAGTAATGAGTTTAGAGAAGCTACAGCTATTATTATCAATAATTAGTTGCCATGCATATGCATTTAAAATATAAACAACTAACCAAACCCCACAAATAGGAATAAAATAATAACCTGTTTTATCTATGTAAAATAATATTTTATCAAAACCAAAAGAATATACCAGAACTAAAAAAATTATTATTCCTGTTGTAAAGAAAAATATTTTTGTTCCTTTTTTCATTTAGATATAGTTTGTCCAATTTTTGCTGATTTATAGCTATTTTCTAAAATGCTAATTGAATTAACCGCTTCTTTTAACCAATAATCTTTATTTTTTTTATCATCAATTTCTGATAAAAACTCTTTGAATAAATCAACATAATAGTTTATATAATGTGTTTTATCTGAAGCATCAGGCACAGGAATTATTTTCTCATTTCCATTAAAATTTTTGACCATTTTTTCGCCATCGTAATATAAACCAGCATTTTTTGAAATCATTGTTGCAGAATTATATCTTTTATCTCCACCCCATGATAAATTAATTTGTGCTACACCTTTTTTGGTTTCAATTATTATTATTGCTGTATCTTCGACTTCATAATTATGTGAAATATTATAAATGTTAGAAGTTATTTTTAAAGGTTCACCAATCATCCAATAAACAAGATAAATATAATGTACCCCGGTATCTGCTATTATACCACCACCAGAATAAGAAGAATTTGTTCTCCATCCGGTATTGCTAATACTATACCCCTCATCAGCTTTCATTCTAATAACATTAAATTGTGCAAATATTTTTTGTTCTTTAGTTTCTTCAGACATTTTTTTAAATTCTTTCCAAATTGGAGAGTACCTATACTGATGACAGGGAATAAAAGCAATATTATTTTTCTTTATTATTTCTGCAGCAGAAATACTTTCATTTAGTGATATTGAAAAAGGTTTCTCACAAATAATATTTATTCCTTTATTCGCCACTTTACTTAATATATCATAGTGTGTTTTTGGGGTCGAACAAATATCAACAAAATCAATGTTTTCGTTTTCAAGCATGGTATCAAGGTTATCATATAACCTTATTTCTGGATATTGATTACTTACTTGTTGTAAGGTTTCTCTATGAATATCAACACCAGCAACTATTTTTATTTTATCTGAAATCTTTTCATATGCAGGTAAATGAGCAGTTAGGGCTATTTTACCTAAACCAATTATTGCGCCTCTTTTCATTTTATTTAACCAAACTTAAACTTAAATTTTTACATAATTTGTTTTGCATTAAAATAACATAAATCAATAAAATGTTTAAAACAATAATTTCAAAAATAAAGAATAAAGATATATTATTTATTAAAATTGAAATTATAAGAAAAATCATGCGAGTATTGGTAGTTAAAATATTATGATATTTTAAAAATGGCTTCATTTTTTTTCTATATTCATCTATAAATGATTGTGGCAAAGAAGAGGAATATTTGTTTTCAATAATTTTTATCAATTCAAGTGCATGTTTTGTTAAAGCATTTTGTTCTTTAGTATAATTTATGTATAATCTGATGAATAATTTTTCAAAAAAATTAGTTTTCCATGTAAGCTTTTTATAATTTTCAATTATATTTTCAATACTTTCTAACTCACCTTTTTTATGCACAATCATTAGATATAAATTTCTATAAAAATCAGCTATAGCACTTTGTAAAGAATGAGATATTCCACTTAAAATTGCCACTATAAAAATTAGTTCTGTTGTACCAGTATTAATGATTCTTAAACTAATGTGAACATATATGCTAATAAATATAAAATTTGTTGCAACACCATCAAGTATTCGTCCAACTTTTGAATATTTACCTGTCATCCTTGCGAGTTGACCATCGGCGCTATCCAAAGCTTCGCTTAAAATTAAAAGAATTATACCAATTATATCTAAATTAAAACTATTATAATAGAAAAGATGTCCGGCAATAATACCGAACATCATTCCTAAAAAAGTAACAATGTTAGGAGTTAACCCAATTACTTTTGCAAATAAAGCAATAAGATAACCAAAGGGTCTATAAAAATAAATATCAAGAGTTTCTTCTACATCACGAGCTTTATAAGTTGAGTTTATCGGCGACACTTGTAAATGCCTCCTCCATTATCATAATACCTTCTTCTGCCTGTTCTTTTGTTATAACTAATGGTGGATTTATCCTTATACATGGGCTATATGCCATTGTTATTAAACCACGTTTTAATAATTCAAAGAAAATTAATTCACAATTTTTCTTATCAAGTTTTTCTTTTGTTTTCTTATCTTTAGTTAACTCAACTCCAATCATTAACCCTTTACCTCTTACATCTCCAACAAAGGGAAATTTATCAACAAAAGGTTTTAATTTTTCCAACATAAATTCACCTACCTTTGCTGAATTCTCAATTAGCCCATCTTCTTTTATGATTCTTATTGCAGCCAAAGAAGCTGTTGAAGCAAAAGGATTGCCACCATAACTTGAGGAACTACCACTTGGTAATGCAAACGGTTTAGAAAAAATTATTTCATCACGTGACATCAAACCTGACATAGGGAAACCTCCACCAAAGCCTTTACCAATTGTAATAATATCAGGAATAACATCATCATGTTGTGAACCCCACATTTTACCGGTTCTTCCAAAGCCAGTAATCATTTCATCGCAAATAAGCAAAGCGCCAATTTCATTTGCTAATTCTCTCAATTTAATTAAAAATCCTTTAGGAGGGACTACGTTACCTGCTGTTCCCTGAATAGGTTCAACAACAATTGCAGCAATATTATTTGTTGTTTCATATCGAATTTTTTTTCTTAAAAAGTCAACACAAAGCCAATCACATTTATCAAATGTGGTTTTGAAAGGGCAATGTCTACAATTAGCATAAGGGGATGAAAAAGTACCAACTGGCAAAGGACCTAATCCATTTTTAAAAGTATCACCCAATAAACCAACAACACCAAGAGTTTTACCGTGAAATCCTTCCCAGAAACCAATAAATTCAGTTTTCTTTGTATAAGACTTTGCAAGCCTTAATGCAGCTTCAACGGCTTCTGCACCACTACTATAAAATTGCGTTCTCTTCAAATCACCCAGAGAAGAATCTGCAAGCTCTTTAACTAATTCCGCCCTATTTCTTGAAGTAAATGAACCCACATGAATTTTTGAAACCTGTTCTTGCATCATTTTAACATATTTAGGATGTGCATAACCAATACCAGCTACACCAACGCCAGCAATAAAATCAATATATCTATTACCATCAACATCTTCAATTATGCAACCCTCTCCTCTTTCTGGAACGATCTTTGTTATTGTGGCAATAGTTTGAATTCCAGGAGAAATATAATTTTGTTCAAAATTAAATAATTCTAGAGATTTTGGACCAGGGATTTCGGTCTTTATAGATACAAATTTCTTTTTGCTACTCATAGTTTTTTACCTTCCTATAAATTAGTTGAGCAATTAATTTACAAGCCTGCTCTCTTACTGGAGCAAAACTTGGCCAATCATTTATATCAATAATTGTTATATCACCTTTAGGAGAAATTACAGCATCACCACCAAAAACGTACAAACCTAAAACCTCTGCACTTTGTAAAGCATAATTTTTAAGCTTGTTTTCATCAAAAGGAGTATGGTATTCACCATTTAAGTGGTACCAATAAAAGAAATTCATTTCTCGAATTGCATAAAATTTTACAGTATCTCCAATTAGATGTTCTTGCAACACTGCTTGTTTAATATCTCTTCTATTAAATTCTTTGATAATTCCATTAGCTTCTTCTTTATTATATGCTAAAGTTACATCTTCGATATGAACTGCGTGAGCATCACCTCTTTTAATCCAGAATTTTTTCCCATTAAAATAATCAATCTCACCATCAATGTAAGATTCTGTATTCACGATAAAACTTTTTGGGAAAGGTATACCACTATTAGTAAGAAGCTTTGTCATATTGAATCTATAACAATTATAAACAGCATGTGCAGAATTAATTACCAATTGAGATTTTTCTTCAATTTTCTTCAATTTTTCTACACCTTTAGGCCCTTGAACCATAGAAAAAATAAATGGTTCTTTCACTACATCTATAGAAATTATATCTTCATCATACATTACAACTTCTGCACCTAACTTTGCAAGCTCTTCTGCAGTTCGATTAATAATTAAAAAATCATTTAATACATGATTAGGAGAAAATTCAGTTTTTCTCCTTATACCTGCTAATTTCATATTATATTCCTTTTTTCTCCTTATACCTGCCAATTTCATTTTGTTTTTTTAAAAAATTGAAAAATTAAAAAATTTCCCTGGATTTTCTTTGATCTCTTTTATCAGTTCATTCAACTCTTTAATTGTTTTAGCAACATCATCATATAAAGCCTCATCATTAACTAATCCACCTACAACATTATCTTTTGATTCAGTTTTCTTT
>ERZ795050.4549-NODE-4549-length-12492-cov-4.052183_pt1 | contig 12492 bp, 11 predicted proteins | sample MGYA00375134_ERZ795050 | MGnify/ENA primary metagenome ERZ795050 (study PRJEB30179, sample SAMN05720221) | activated sludge metagenome | isolation source: Anaerobic digester | place: Japan | collected 2015-05-26 ... | reverse complement strand
GTGGAGGAGGAGATCGCGCGGGCTCTGAGTTGGGCCGAACTGGGTGACGCTTCTTCCTGGGATACGGCTTCGCCCATTGTTCAAGAGATTGAGGTACCGCGGTCGTGCGACGGGAAGTCGGCCCGCCTAGAGGCTCTCGTTCAACGTTTTTCTTGCGGGGGAGAGACATTCGGGGTCATCCTGCTGCGAGACGTAGAGGAGCGCCGTCAGGTGGAGGAACGCATCCGCCATGCCGTCAAGAGCGAAGCGATCGGACGGCTGGCGGGGGGGGTCGCGCACGACTTCAACAACCTCCTTACCGTCATCAACGGAAACGCCGAGTTGCTGTTGGAGGATTTGGAACCCGGGTCGGTTCCCGCCCAGAGAGCGCGTGAGATTTACCGGGCCGGCCAAAAGGCGGCTCAGCTGGTTTCGCAGCTGCTTTCGTATAGTCGCCGGCAATTCCTACAGACCACCGTTTTGGATCCCGCCGATGTGCTTAACGGCATTCGGAGGATGCTGGAGCGGGTCCTGGGCAAGAACGTGAACCTGTGCGTCGAGACCCCGGGAGAAGTTCCGGTGGTGAAAGCCGATCGACGCCAGCTAGAGCAAGTATTTCTCAATCTTGCAGAAAACGCCCGGGACGCCATGCCCGAAGGCGGTGTGTTTACGATCGTTTTTTCGCAAGTGGAGATCTCGCGGACGGAGGCGGAGCAGTTCGAAGGTCTCACCCCCGGGCGGTTCTTGGAAATTAAGGTTTCCGACACGGGAACCGGAGTGCCTGAGGGGCTCGGTGACCGCATCTTTGACCCGTTTGTGACCACGAAGGAGGTCGGAAAGGGTTCGGGACTCGGCCTGGCGTCTGTGTACGGTGTAGTCCGACAACATGGCGGGATAATCACATTGGCCAGCCGACCGGGAGAGGCCGCGCGGTTTCGGATTCTGTTGCCGGCTTATTGCCCGAGAGAGCAGGCGAACGGCAAGGCCGGTGGGATGTCGGCCTGAGCACCGGAGAGCCGACTCGGACACCGAGCAGGGGAGGAGGTTGCCTACGAGCTGGAGAATACCACTTGACATGGGGGGCGAAGATCAACAGCCACGGTTTGGGGGGAATCTCTTGGCGGGACCGACGGTCATGTTTTTTTGCGGCATGCTTGCAATCGCGGGTTCTCTCGGAGCGGAGTTATCCTGGCTTCACCTGAGCTCGTCCGCCGGGGATCTGCCGATTTCCAACGGCGGGCACGAGCAGACAGCGGCCCTGACAGCCGACGTTAATGGTGACGGTGTCGCGGAGATCTTTCTTGCCGACCGCAGTGTCGCTCCCGCACTGGTGGCTCTCATTCGGCACGGCGACCGCTGGGAACGCCATGTCATTGAGGCCGGTCCTTTGAGGGTTGAAGCCGGGTCCGCCGCCGAAGACATTGACGGAGACGGTGATCTGGACGTGGTTTTCGGCGGCGACGGCCAAAGCAGCGAAATCTGGTGGTGGGAAAATCCGTTCCCGGACTTGCGGCCGGACCGCTCGTGGTGTCGCCACTCCGTCAAGACCGTTGGCGGCAAGAAGCACCATGATCTGGTTTTCGTGGATTTTGATGGTGACGGTCGCCGGGAGTTGGTTTTTTGGAATCAAGGGAGTCACGGTCTTTTCTATGCCGAAATTCCGTCGAATCCCACAAAAGTGGAGGAGTGGCCGATCCGGCCGATTTATCGCTACGCCGCCGATGATGAGATGGAGCAACGTGCCGTGTATCCTGAGTGGCGCCGGGTTAATGAACACGAGGGTCTGGCGGTGGCAGATATGAACGGTGACGGAATCGATGACATCGTCGGGGGAGGGCGTTGGTTCGAATTCAGGGAGGGCGGTTTTGTCGAGCATGTTATCGATGCAGGCTACACCTTCACGCGCTGCGCCGCCGGGCAACTGATTGAAGGCGGCCGCCCCGAAGTTGTCCTAGTAGTTGGCGACGGCGTCGGACCTCTCATGATGTATGAGTGGCGCCAAGGTGTTTGGACGACTCGGACGCTGCTTTCCCGCGTAGAGAACGGGCATACGCTGCAGGTCGTGGATGCCGACGGTGACGGCCGCTTGGACGTTTTCACCGCCGAGATGCGCTTGGGAGGAGAGAATCCAGGTGCTAAGGTACGCCTGTTGTTCGGCGATGGTCGCGGCCGCTTTCGTGAGCAGGTAGTGGCGGAAGGGATAGGGGTACACGAGGCCCGTATGGCCGACCTCGACGGCGACGGTGATCTCGACATTCTCGGGAAGCCGTACAACTGGGATACACCGCGGGTGGATATTTGGCTGAACACGACCTCCCGTTGAATGCTTTGTGGTGCTCACAATTCCACTACGCAAGGAGACTCGAGCAACGGCCGAGAGGCGATCCCCGATCATTTCCAATGATCCGCGGGAACCTTTCTCGAGGGCGTTGAAGCACCATGGGTTTCCCGGGGCCGGTTGGGACCGGGCCATGGTGGATGGTTCCTGCTCGGGCTGGTCAAGCGGCGATGCAGAAGTGAGACCATACTGAACCTAGAGAGGTGATTCGCGGTACAAACAGAGCCCTCGGCAGAAAGTCGAAGCCGTCTGGTATATTCAGCCCTTATGCCGGTAACTAGCAGCAAGGCTTGGAGGTCTGCGGCCGGCCGACCCGAGAATCCAGTTGCCTAACAGCAGGGGATTAGAAGCATTGAGTCGAACCGCTCGGATCGTTCGGCGCTCGGCGCCGGCTTGGTTACTGCTCGGTATTACGTCTATCCTTCTCGCTCTAACCTGCATTCATTTCTTGCAGCGATTCGTCTCCTTTGACGGTGCCATGAACCTCCAGGTGTCTTGGTCGCTGGCTCACGGCGACGGATACCGAAGGACCTATGCCGATCGTCCTGCTTTCCCTCAGGAAGTACAAAGCGGTGCGCCTTTGGTTCTTCCAGCAGCCTTAGTCTTTCGTTGGTTTGGGGTAGGGATTTGGCAGGCGCAAGCAGCCAACGTACTGTACCTGTGGCTCGTTTGTGTCCCGGTGTTTTTCCTGGTACGAAGGCGGTGGGGGCCGACCGCAGGGTTCTATGGTGTTTTGGCTTTTCTGGTAACCCCGGGCCTTCTCAGTTTTGGGGCGCATGGCTATGGTGAGATTCCCGGCCTGTTTTGGCTCCTTTTGGCTTTGGTGGTCTTCCCGTGGGGATCAAGGGCCGGGATGCTCCGGGTCTTTATGGCTGGGCTGTTCCTTGGATTGTCGATTTGTACCAAGACCATCTTCGCATTGTGTGTTCTCGTTTCTCTAGGGTGCTTCGCCCTGGATCTGGGGAGGAGCCCTTCGCGGACGCCGAGGCGCGCCAAGCCATGGATATTGCTGGGAGTGGGGCTCCTACTTCCATTCATAGTGATGGAAACATGGAAACTAATGGAATTGGGGGGAATCTCAGCCTACTGTGAGTGGTGGGCGGATCAGCTGGGCGCGGTCTCCAAGCAGGCTGGTTTAGCTCCGGGGTACGAAGACACATCGAGCCGGATGGAGAAGATTTTCGTTCATGTTGAGCGGCTGGGAGGCTACTACCACCTTCCTGCTAGTTTGTTGGTGGTATGGATCGTCGGCCCTATACTCGGCTTATGGACTTCTCGAAGGCAGGTGGATCGAATAAGAGATCTTCCGCTGTTTGCACTGCTGCTCTCAGCCCTACTGTTTTTTGCTTGGTGGCTGGCTCTGACTCCCACCTCCAAGGCGTGGCACCGGCGCATCCTGGTGGGCAGCCTGCTCTTGAATGTCTCCTGGGCCTATGTTGCGGCCTTCTTTTGGGAGCGTCTTCACAGCTCACGAAAGTGGGGGCGGAGCCTATTGGCAGGTGCCGGGGTACTCGTAATGTTTTACTTTTTGCGTGTGGAAGCAGGTCCGGCCTTCATTTCAGGACCCACACCCTCTCCTGATTTCGAGCGCGCGTTGGAGGCTGTCCGCCGCTTGCCTCCTCAAACATCGGTCTTTGGTTTGGGTTGGTACTCGGCTCCTTCTCTCTCTCTTTATGCGGAGCGGCCGTTCCGGGATTTTTTCGGGATTGCCGTCATCGAGTGGGATCCACAAGAACCCCTGTTCGTCGCTCTTGACGAGCCCGCACTTGCGATGCGCAAGGACACCTGGTTCAGCACTGCATACCGGACCAGGACTCTCCTCCCTAAAGGTTCCACTGCGCAGTTGTTGGAGGTTGACATATCCTCCGCGCGGGTCGAGGTGCCGGCTGATGAGGTCTCGGGCGTGCTTACGCACGTCGATCTCACCAGCCGGGACTACGAGTTCTTGGCGGGCGCCTATTCCCACCGCCCGGGACGAGGGCGCTGGTTCTCCACTGACGGGCTGATTGCTTTGCGTTATGAAGGACAAGCGGAGCTGCTGATCTTCATGTTTGCAGAGGATCCACATGCTTATCGGAAGAAAGACGGCACGGTCGTGGAGGTTCGACTCAACGAGTGTCGGCTGGGAACGGTATCCCTTAAGGGTAGGGGCCTGAAAAAGGTTTCTTTTCCCGTGTTGGATTCCTGTCGTCCGCCGGTGGGATCTGTTGTAACGCTGCGACTCCTCAGCAGTGACTTCCTCGATCAGCCGCTCATTCGTGACGACCGAGCTCTTTCCATGCAGTTGCTCGAGGTAGGGTTCGGGACTGGGGAGAAAAGAAACGTTGTTGACCTTGATGCTGCACATTCCGACTCGAAGGAAGGAAGAAGTGTTCTCCTTGAGGTGCACCCCAATCCTGCATCCTTTTGCAGTGGAGAAAGGGGGTCGGTTGAAGTTTCGTGGGATGCGGAACAGATGCTGCTGGGTGGGATCCAGGTGTGGATTGAGGAGGAAGACGGGCGGCGAAAGCTTTGGTTCGAAACGTCCCAACTCAAGGGAAGTAAGACAACCGGTCCTTGGGCTTCTGACGAGATGCAATTTCTGTTAATTGATCCGTCCAGGAAAAGCGTCTTGCGGACCGTCGAGCTCAGGGCTCGTGAGTGCTTTTTCTAGGTCGATGATTGTTGGGGTGCCGGGAACGGCCGGACGGCTCTCGACGCTAGTTGTTGAAAACCACACTCGGGGAGACGCCGGTGGGGGGAGCAGGCTGAATCAGCCGCCGTTACATGGCGACCGGCCGCCGACCCTTGAACGTAAACCCCAGGAAGTAGCCCGCATCTTCCAAGATGTCCGGATAGACCGGAAGGGAGGTCCGCAACGGGGATCAGGGGTTGGCGGATTCCTTGAGCCGTCAATGAAATTGCCCGGTCAGCAGGGCGGCTCGACTGGGCGGGCAGGAGGGAGCCGACACGAATGCCTGCTGAAACAGGACACCATCGCGGGCCACGCGATCGAAGGCCGGGGTCAGTACAGCAGCATCTTCGTAGACTCCCGCGTGAGGCCGGCTCCAATCGTCGGGGATGATCACCAGGATGTTGGAGTGCCGGACCTGAGGGATCTTCTGAGTCTTGCCGGGCCGCAGCCGAAAAGTAGAAGAAGCAGTGTCGGAAGAAAAGACAATTTCCACCGACCGTCCGGCCGGCGTTGCCGTGGACTCTGCTTCCTATGTAGGTTCGACGTATACCCCACTTTCGGTTCCCTTGACCGGTACGATAATCGGCACCCTGGAATCCGTCAACGGATGAATTCGCTGGGGCGGAAGGCGAGCATTTTGCCGTCACGAGTCCGGGACGGAATCAGGGAGGACGATGGTGGTGTTCTCAGAGAGTCTTGTCGTTCGGATGCGCTGCACCGCTCGAGGAGAGGTCAGAACCTCGCTTAACGTAGCGTCGGGCGGTCGTGGTTGCGCCCGATCGGCGTCCGAGATTGGGGCGGCCGAGTTGGATCGTGCAAGGAGCTTTGTTTTGCTTCCTTCGCTTGCGTCTCCCCCGCAGCGGACTTCCTCCCGACAGGAAGGGCGCCGGCTGCCGGCAAGCCATGTCAGCGCGTTGGGTTCGGCAACGGATAACGATGCGCCCACCCTCCGGCAGTGTGGAGGCTATGCCGCTCTACCGAAGCCGGAGCCGATGTCGAGAGCGGCTCGAAGGGCCCGGCCGTTTTGTGCAACCCGCCCTCTCCTCGCCGGGGTGACCGGCATGGTAAGCTTCCCCAAGCATGACTTGTGACAAGGACGATCATCGAGATTCTGAGAACTACTTCGACAAATTGGTGGAATTGATGGATCGCCTGCGGAGTCCGGAGGGATGTCCCTGGGATCGCGAGCAGACCCGTGAGACTCTCAAGCCGATGTTGATCGAAGAGGCTTACGAAGTCCTTGAAGCCTTGGACGGAGACGATCCGGCCGCGCTTTGTGAGGAACTGGGGGACCTGCTGTTCCAAGTCATCTTCCATAGTCGCATCGCCAAGGAACGAGGGGAGTTCGACGCCCGGGAGGTTTGTCGTCGGGTTTACGAGAAGATGGTTCGGCGCCATCCGCATGTTTTCGGCGATGCGAAGTTTGAAACGTCGCAGGAGCTACTGCGCAACTGGGAGGATCTAAAGCGCCAAGAGAAGTCGGAGCGGACGGAGACGCCGGCTCCGGATCGATTGCTGCTGGATGGGATTCCTAAGAACTTACCGCAGATGTATCGGGCCTACCAGATGGGGGCGAAGGCGGCCCGCGTCGGCTTCGACTGGCCGCGACTCGAAGATCTGCGGGAAAAGTTCCTAGAGGAGTTCGCTGAATTGCAGGCCGCCGTTGCGGCGGGGGATGCAGACGGGATTCGCGAGGAAGTAGGTGACCTGCTGTTTTTGGTAATCAACATTGCACGTTATCTTGAGGTTGACCCGGATACCGCACTGGGGCAGGCGAATCGCAAGTTCGAAAGCCGATTTCGAAGCGTAGAGGAGCGATTTCGGGCGCGGGGTGTCGCCCTGAGGGAGGTTCCTTTGGAACAGATGGAGGAGGCCTGGCAACAGGCGAAGCAAAACTCCGAAGAAGGATCTGTCTCACCGCGGACCGACGCGACCGGCGAGGAGCGTTTGGTGCGGGCTACGTTGGAAACCAGCCGGGAGGTGAGGAGATGAGTCAAGAGGAGAAAGAGAAAGGGGACGAACGCGAAGAATCTCAGTCGCGAAGCTTCAAGGTCGAAGACCGAAGGAAGTTGACCAGCGAAGGAGACATCCGGGAGGCGGCCACCGGGGAGCCGGCCGGGACGAGGACTTCAGCAGGGGACTCGGGTTTTAGGGAGTCACCTCCGAGAGCGTCGGGGAGCCGTCCTCCGGTTGATTTTTCAGCGTTCATCATGTCTCTGGCCACCTCGGCCATGGCATTTATGGGCGACGTACCGGATCCGGTCACGGGGCGCCAGGAAGAGAACTTGGAAGAGGCTCAACAGATGATCGACCTTCTCGCGATGCTCCAGGTTAAGACGAAGGGAAACCTCGAGCCGGACGAGCATCGCCTGCTGGACGACCTGCTTTATGAGCTCAGGATGCGGTATCTGGCCAAGTCAAAGGTTGTCAAGCTGTGAATCCGATGTCGCGTATCCTCGAACATGGTCGGTGACGGGAGGTCGACGGGCATCGATGCGAGTCGTTGAAGACCTTAGCCGGATCCCGGCCGACCTTCCTTTTCCGGTTGTGGCGATAGGCACGTTCGACGGCGTCCACTTGGGACACCAAGCCGTTCTAAAAGCCGTGGTGGAGGCGGCCCGGCGGAGGAATGGTACGGCCGTCGTCTTGACTTTCTTTCCTCACCCGCAGCAGATCATCGCCTCAGGGTCGGCACCTCCGCTGTTGCAGACGTTTGATCAGCAGGCCGAGATTCTCGACCGGCTGGGCATAGACATCCTGGTCCGTTTGCCGTTTACGCGGCAGATGTCGTTGTGGACTCCTGAAGAGTTTGTGCAAAACGTGCTGTCTCCACTGGGAATTGAGGAGGTCTGGGTCGGCCGTAATTTCCGTTTTGGACACCGGCGCAGCGGAGATCCCGCAGTCCTCGAAGCCCTAGGGCGGAGATACGGTTTTCGCGTTCAAGCCTGTGCTCCGGTTCTGTTTCGCGGCGAAAGAATTAGCAGTACAAGAATTCGCCGGCTTATCGATCAAGGTCGGGTGGAGGCGGCGGCGCGTATGATGGGAAGGGCTTACGAAATTCGGGGCGATGTCGTGCGTGGAGACGGGCGAGGAAAGCACCTGGGTTTTCCAACGGCGAACGTTCAGCCCGCGAATCTTCTCTGGCCCGCTAACGGGGTTTATGTTTCCGGGGTCGAGTTGGACGGTCATTGGTGGGTGGGAGCCACCAACGTGGGTTTTCGGCCGACGTTACGAGAAAGTTACGGACGGGCTTCGCCGGTTGTCGAAACACATTTGTTGGATTTTTCGGGTGATTTGTATGGGCGGTTCGTCAGGATTCATTTTTGTTGCCGAGTGAGGCCGGAGATTTGTTTTCGGGATCATGAAGCTTTGATCCTCCGGATCAAGGAGGATATCCTTTTTGTCCGCCGGTACGCCGCTCGTCTCGAGCGGACGCTGAAGGACCGGCCGCCGGCATTACAGCCGGGCGCCTGAGGAAGTTCCAGCTGGGCTGGGGGCGCTTGTGACGTACTTGCGCAGTTGAGCGGAGCCTGTCGCCGGCGGTGCGGCGTCACAGGAGAAGGGCATGAGCGACGAGGGGCAAGACACGAATGTGGTTGAGCGGATCGCCGAACTGGCGCGCCTCGAGTTTGCCGAGGACGAGCTGGTGGAATTTGCCGCCGGGTTCCGGCGAATTCTGGAGTACTTTCGCCAGCTTCGGGAGGTGGAAACCGACGACGTTGCACCTACATATCATGCGCTCTTAGGAAGCGAAGCGGGCACACCGTTACGGGATGACGAGGTGCAGGAATCGCTGCCGTCGGAAGAAGTGGTTCGCGCGGCCCCGGAAAGTCATGACGGTCGGTTTAGGGTTCCGAGGGTGATCGAGTGAACGAGATTTGGTCCTGGTCGGTGAAGGATATTCATAGTGCGCTGAAGCGGCGGGATCTCTCCATCGTTGAGATCGCCGAGGCGTTTTTGAAGCGGATCGAGTCGACGGACTCAAAGCTGCAGGCCTTTCTTACGGTGGATCCTGACGCCGTACGCCGTTCCGCCTCGGAGCTGCAAAGTCGGTGGGAGCGCCGCGAGCTGAGGATGGGATTCTTGACCGGCGTCCCAGTGGCGATTAAAGACAACATCATTACCCGGGGACTTCGTACCACCTGTGCCTCCAAGATCCTGGGGGACTACATTCCCCCCTACGACGCTACGGTTGTCTCGCGCCTGCGTCGCGAGGGTGTTTTGTTGCTGGGGAAAACGAACCTTGACGAGTTTGCCATGGGATCCAGTACGGAGAACTCGGGGTTTCACCCCACGCGGAACCCTTGGGACTTCGATCGGGTGCCAGGCGGTTCGAGCGGGGGATCCGCGGCGGCGGTTGCGGCACGGCAAGCTCCGCTGGGCTTGGGAAGCGACACCGGGGGGTCTATACGACAGCCGGCTGCTTTCTGTGGAATCGTTGGACTTAAACCGACCTACGGCCGAGTTTCCCGCTACGGACTGGTGGCATTCGGCTCGTCCCTCGACCAGGTGGGTCCCTTGGCTCATTCCACCAAGGATGCGGCGTATCTTTTGCAGGGGATTGCCGGACATGATCCCAAAGATTCCACGTCCGCCCGCCGTCCTGTGGAGGGTTTTGTGGAGGAGGTCGGCAAGGACGTGAAGGGCTTGCGCATCGGAGTGCCCAAAGAGTGGATGGCCGACGGTTTAGCCGCCGAGGTGCGGGAAGCGGTCGCTGCAGCCTTGGGGCGTCTCGAGGAATTGGGCTGTGAAGTGGAGGAGGTCAGTCTCCCGCACACCGAGTATGCCATCGCCACTTACTACATCATCGCTCCGGCGGAAGCCGCCTCGAATCTGGCCCGCTACGACGGTGTCCGTTACGGTTATCGGAGCCCCCGGACCGAGGATCTCTGGACAATGTACACCCGTACGCGATCGGAAGGTTTTGGGCCCGAGGTGAAGCGTCGAATCATGCTGGGCACCTATGCTCTTAGTGCGGGCTACTACGACGCCTATTTCCTGAAGGCGGCCCGGGTGCGGACTCTGATTCTAAGGGATTACCTGGACGCCTTTTCCCGTGTGGACTTGCTGGCCGGTCCGACTACTCCGACGCCCGCCTTCCGGCTGGGCGAAAAGACGCAGGACCCGCTCGAGATGTACTTAAGCGACGTTTTCACTGTCACCGCGAACCTGGCCGGCATTCCGGCTCTCTCTTTGCCGTGCGGTTTTACCGACGGGCATCTGCCTGTAGGTTTGCAGCTGCTAGGCCCCCATTTTGCGGAAGGACGCCTGCTGCGGGTGGCTCATGCTCTGGAAACAGAGCTGGCCTTAGATACGGAACCTCCCGGACTGCACGATTCGCAGTGAGCCGCGGTGAATCCGCCCGGCCGGTTGGAAACAGGCCCATTGAAGTGGGGTTTCTTCCTTGCAGTGATTCGTATCAGGTTGAATCAGGTGTGCCGGGTGTCGGCCGAGGGTCCTTCGTTTCCGGGGTCCGATTGTGTAAGCTGGGTGTGCCATGTCAATAGGATCTTTGCTCCTTGCCAAAAGAGTGACGGCGACGGCAGGTCTTCTGGTCGCTGGAATGTCGGTCGCCCATCTTTTGGGCGCAGATCGGATGTCGGTCGCCGAAGTGCTGGAGCGCCACGCGGCCGCCCTGGGGGATGCGGGCCGGTGGCGCAGCCACCAATCCGTCCTGGCCGAAGGAACCTGTCGGCTTGACTTGATCGTGGGAGGTAGTGGCACCTTGCTCGGAACGGCGCGTTTCGTCGCCCAGGGTGAGGCGGCGGCTTTACGGCTGGAATTCGCCGATCCGCAGTACGCCGGCGAGGTTGCGGTCTTCGATGGGAAGCGCTACGACGTAGGCTATGCCTCTCCCGGGCAAAGGTCGCCTCTGGGCTGGTTTCTTCTTTCGTACGGTGAAATTCTGAAGCAAGGACTGGTGGGGGGAGTGATTTCGCCCCGGTGGCCCATATTGCGACGGGAGGAAGGTGAGGCCAAGCGCTTGAAAAGCAGGGGCCTCACCTCTACGGAAGGGGAACGATGGTGGCGATTGGATTACCGCCCCCGCAGGGTGCCGTCGGAGTTGGAAATCAAGCTTTACTTCGATCCCGAGACCTTTCGACTGGTCAAGACGGAGTACGAAGCGGAGCAGTCCTCGGGGATCGGGCCTTTGATGGACGATTCTCGTGACAGCGTTCCAGGGGAGGCCGCCCGCCGAGACGTGCGACTGAAGCTGGAAGAGCTCTACTCCGATTTTCAGGAGACCGCCGGACTCGTCCTGCCGCATCGGTGGTTACTGCGCTACACGCAAGACAGAGGCAATGCCACGAGCATATGGCAATGGGCGGTGGAGTGGCGTCAAATCCGTTTCGACGTTCCGGTCGACCCCGCTGAATTCCAATTGCGCTGAGTCGGCGATTACTCAAGGGCGGACCCGACGGATGCACGTGAACCCGGCGAAGCGGCCGGCGGGGGCGGGCGCCCGCCCGAAGGCGCCGTCGACCGACCGAAGTCGAGCCAGTTCCAGCCTGCCGGTATCTTGGCGTGTGAGCTTAACGGGAAGGTCGCGCTGGCGTCCCCGTAATCAACGTGCCCACATCGTCCTCCAGACAGCGCCGCAAGTGTCCGACAAGGTCGCCCCTGAGAATCTGGAAGGAGGGTAGACCTCTCTCCAGTGCGCCCAGCGCGTTTTCCACCTTCGGCACCATGCCGTCGCGGAATACCCCTTGCTCCAAATAGTCGAGAGCCTCCTCGGGGGAAAGGCGGTGGAGTTGTGTTGTAGGATCGGAGAGATCCAGGTAGAGTCCGTCCACGTCGGTTACGGCCACAAGGCGGTCCACGCCCAGGGCCACCGCCAACTCAACGGCGAGGGTGTCGGCGTTCACGTTGAGGATCCGACCGGTTTCGTCGGAGCACAAACAGCTTACGACGGGTAGGAACCCGCCCTGCCAAAGGCAGCGTACCAGCGACGGGTCCACGGACTTCACGTCGCCAACCAAACCGAAGTCCACCTGCCGGACTTCTTGGCCGTCGAGAACCTCTATCGGAGGTCGCAGGCGGGCCGAGACGAGTCCTCCGGCAAACGCTGGAATTCCCACGGCGGGAACGCCGCAGATCTGCAAAGTCGCCGTCAGCTCGGCGTTGATCTGTCCGAATACTTGTATAGCCGCTTCGAGGGTGGCTCGATCGGTCACCCGTCGGCCCTGGATTTGCTGTACCGGGATCCCAAGTCGGCGGCAAAAGGCGGACAGTTGGGCACCCCCTCCGTGTGTTACCACCAGCTGGTGACCCGCGTTCCTCAAAACCGCCAGTTCTTCCGCCAGGGTCCGCCGGCCGACCTCAGAGTCGAGAACCTTGCCGCTGAGTTTGATTAACAACCTTCTTGCCATTCTGCCAGTGCCTCTACGAAACGGTCGATGTGTTCCGGCTGCAAGGTCAGCGGCGGCATCAAACGCAGCACCCGTGGATCGTACGAGGAGCCCGTCAGGATGGAGCGGCTAAGGAGGTATTGCTGCGCCTC
>ERZ795050.4531-NODE-4531-length-12553-cov-5.563050_pt1 | contig 12553 bp, 8 predicted proteins | sample MGYA00375134_ERZ795050 | MGnify/ENA primary metagenome ERZ795050 (study PRJEB30179, sample SAMN05720221) | activated sludge metagenome | isolation source: Anaerobic digester | place: Japan | collected 2015-05-26 ... | reverse complement strand
CGTTTCCACTTGCCAGCGAGGCGATTTTTGAACAATAGAGAAGCGGCACGGTCTGATTTTCTGAAAAGTTTTGCTTGAAATATAAACAATCAAAGGTAATGTATCGGCGTATGAAAAAAATCCTGTTACTGTCGGTAGTGTTGACGGCGTTTGCGGTTGCGGTCCAGGCGGGCGAGGGCTGTGGCGATAAGCAGGCGGCCGGCGCGTGTACCAAGACCAAAGTCGCCGCCGAAAAGGGCGATTGCGCCAAGACCCAGGTTGCGGGAGAAGCCTCCTGCGCCAAGACCAAGGTCGCTGGCGAATCCGCTTGCTCGAAGACCAAAGTCGCGGGCGAGGCGGGCTGCGCCAAGACCAAGGTGGCCGGCGAGGCTTCGTGTTCGAAGACCAAAGTCGCGGGCGAAGCTTGCTCGAAGACCAAGGTAAGCGGGGAAGCCGGCGCGTGCTCCAAGACCAAGGTCTCCGGTGAAGCCAAGGGTTGCTGCCCCAGCCAGGCGGGCGCCAAAGACAATCGTCAGGCACTGCTGAGCCCCAAGGGCGCTGAAGCCGTCCGGTAATTACCGGCTGATCCCTTCAGTTACGTTCAACCCCGCGTGCGACCGGCTCGCGGGGTTTTTTGTTTTTGGGTGCACCCCTTCAGAAGCTCAGGAATTTCAGGACCTGGACTTCTTTCTTAAAGACCAGGCGGATGATGTTGCGATCAAACTGAATATCCAGCGGCGCCCGCTGCTGAAAATGTTCCCACAACTCGGTGCCGTTGGCAGGGTTGATCCGGCGGATGCGCAGATACGGCGGCGTATCAAACCCCGTCTCGGTGGTGGGGAACTCGTCCTCGTCCGGTTCCGGGGGCATGTAAAACCTCACCGTATAAACGAAATCGCCCGACACATAATTCACCATGCCGCCGGGTTGGGCGGACCACAGCACTTTGCCATCGCGCGCGTCCACTTTGAGGACGACATCGCTGACCTTTTGCGAGATGTTAATCTGGCGTGAAAACTTGATGCTTTCGGGACTGGCGGTCGTGGTGTTGACATAGATCGCCTCCGCGTCGTCAAAGAACAAACCGGCAATCCCGACCGAGGGAAGCCGCCACCGCACATTTCCCGTTTTGAGGTCAAAAGCCGACAGGACTCCCTCGTCAAAGACATAAAGCGAGCCCTTGTGCTCGACGCAGGGCCCCCGCCCGTAGGGCGCCCCCTCCGGCTCCAAGGCATCGGTGTCGCCGGACAGCTTGTAGTTCAGTTCACTGGCCCACAGCTTGCGGTTCGTTTTGTCCAGCACATGGATGGTCTTGCCGGCGCCGAGCACATTGACGGTTTCCAACGGGTAGAGTGTGGGTGGGCCCACCACCTCGCCGATCCAAGGGCTCTCATCGTCGGGCCGCCCGACGGTCACCCGGTAGCGGCTGAGGTTTTCAATCACCGTTCCGCCGCCCCGCGCGCGTTGCATTTCATTGAGGATTTCGTTGGCGACCTCCAGGGTGTTGGCAACTGAAACGTCCCCGTCCAATGCGGATTTGCCCGGCGCGGCTTTCATCGCGTCCCGTTCAACCAGCCGCGACTCCAGCAGCCGCACGGACATCTGGACAAAACCATCGCGGGTGGGGATCAGGGAAATCACGCCCTCGAGCGGGCCGGCGCCGGGGCTGGCTCGACGGGCCTGATCATTCATTTCCGCCAGCGCCCGTTCCTGGGTCATGCTGCTGGAAAGCACCGCCGGCAGCGCGATTCGTGCCGGCAGGGAAAGCCGCTGGGCTTCTTCCGCCACCCGGGCCGGGTCCATCGGCTTGCCGGCGTCCCGCCCCGGCGTCAGCGGCAAACCTGCAAGGTTCTCCCGCGCATCGCGGCTGGCCGCCCCGGCGGCGGCCGCCGCCACCCGCGCGGCCTCTCCCGTCAGCGGCTCGGTCCGTGATTGGCCGGTCGTCAGGTCCACCGCGGTCACCTGGGGGCCTTGGACCCCGGAGCTGACGAACAACACTTCGTTGCCGCGCGAAACCAATCCCCCAAACCCGGCTTGAATCGGAATCTCTTTGACCGGCGCCCCGCTTGCCCATTCATAAAGCACAAGTTTGCCCGGCGCCTCCACCCAGATGTTCGTGCCCCGGACATGCAGCCTTCGCTGCGCGGCGGCGTCCTTCTCCAGCCGCCGGGTTAAAGTCTCGGGTGAGGGGATTTTCACGCCGTCCGTGTCGCCCTGGTCGCGCAATCGGAAATTGAGCTCCTGCAGGCTCTTGATGCGCGCCGCCACCTGCTCCGCGAGCTCCTTGCGGTCCAGCAAGTCCCGCGACCAGACCTCTTTCTTCGGCTTGAGTTGGTATCGGGCCAGCGTGTTGCCGTGCAAAAACACAATCTGGTCATTTTCCGCGCCGGCAAAAGCAGACTGGCCGGAATAGGAGGGCTCGGCGAAGCGCACGGAAAACACGGGTTTGGGCACCGAGCCGAACCAGCGATACCAGACCCAGAAACCTGCCAGCAACACCAGCCCCGCGCCCAAGGCCAGGCCGACGCGTCCCAGCCGCCGCCACAAGCGGGCCTCGACGACCGACTTTTGGCCTTCGAAAACCGGCACAGCAATCCCATGGGACTCCGCCTTCGCTTTGCACAACGGCGAGCAAACCCACCCGAACAACTCCATGCACTTGGGGCAGATCGGCTTCGAGCACACATAACACTTCTCGAAGGCCAGTTCCCCCGGGTGCCGGTGACAGGGCGTGCCGGCCCGAACGTCGTCCGGCGCCGGAACGGGTTCCGCGGTATGGATTCGCGCCTGCACTTTGACGGCCGCCCGCTTCGCGGATGAGACCGGTTCCTTTGGCGGCTCCACCCCCTCAGGCGGCTCCTCCAACAGGACCCCCGCTGGCGCGCGCCCCCGCGCTTCCGGAACAGGCGTCCCGCTTTGGCTCAACTCCTGCCGCACCAGTTGCAGCACAAACTCGGAAGCATCGCGTCCACATGCCGAGCAAACAAACTTGAAGGGCGCGGTCAACATCTCCGGACTGACGGCAAACTCGTACTTCGCGCCACAGGAACACTGAATTTTCATAAACCGGGATACCAAGTCATGGATTGAGCAGGACCACGCCTGGTCCCAAGTCCAGCGGAACAACGGCTTTTGCGGGAGATTTTTCGACGTGTCCGTCGGTAAACAGCAGGTTGCCCCCGCTCCGGCCATGGTTGTTTGCGGGAGGTTTGCCATCCGGCGAAAAGAGCCACTGGCCGGCGCTCTTGGCGTTGGAGTTGATTTGTTCGTCGGTGAGGATCGCCCGCGCCGGTTCCACGCCATTGAGGCCCATGTAATAAGCGTAGGAAAGGGTTTGCCCCGCCAGGGGCTGCCCTCCCTTCAACGGTCGTGGCTTGCCGGGACAACTGAAAGCATTCACATCAGAAATATAGCGCGGAACCAGCAGGCACAAGGCCTCCGCCGACACCCGGGCCAGGTTGGTTCGCGGGAAGGCGCCGGAGTGCTCGTTCGCGTAAAGCTGCATCGCAATTCCGATGCGCTCCAACTGGCTGCGACAGGCAGCCTGCCGGGAAGTCTCCCGGCTCCCGGCGCGAGGGCTCCACAACAACGTCGTGAGGACCAACAGGAGAACCACTACGACCAGCAGCTCGACGACGGAAAATCCCTCCCTGCCGCGCTCCGGCCGGACGGCTGAGCAGTCATATTCATCCCGCAGCCAAGCGGTGGGCTCCGGTCCGGCGGTCGCCCGCCGCCAGGGGTCACGCGGGAGATTCATCGTGGCTTTATAGGTTGAAAACCCGACGGTGGCAATCCCGACCTGCCGCCTCGAGTGGGGGCTGGCGTCTTGGGTCCCGAGGTCTGGAGCGGGGACCTCGAAATCGCCGGGTTTCTGGAGTTAAAGCTTGCGACCGGGGGAGGGGGACTGGTATTAGGCGTAACTTGACATGACACAACCAGCCACGTCCAGCGCGGCCGCCCCAACTCCCGGTTCCGCCAGCCGCACCCGCTCCCCTTGGGTCTGGGTCCCAACGCTCTATTTCTCCCAGGGGATTCCTTACGTGATTGTCATGACGATGTCCGTCGTCATGTACAAGCGCCTGGGGATTTCCAATACGGACATCGCCCTCTACACGAGCTGGTTGTATCTCCCGTGGGTGATCAAACCGCTGTGGAGCCCGTTCGTGGATATTACCCGCACCAAGCGGTTTTGGGTGGTCACGATGCAGTTCCTCGTCTCGTTCGGCCTGGCGCTGGTGGCGTTTTCCGTCCAAGGCTCGAACTTCTTCAAATGGTCGCTGTTCCTGTTCTGGATCATGGCATTTGCCTCAGCGACCCATGATATCGCCGCTGACGGGTTCTACATGCTCAGCCTCAGCAAGCACGAGCAGGCATGGTGGGTGGGGCTGCGAAGCACCTTTTATCGCACTGCCATGATCGTGGGCAGCGGTTTGCTCGTGGTATTGGCCGGCGTGCTGGAGAGCAAAAACGGGCTGCCGCCCGTGCAGGTGGCCGTCAAGGCGGTGCCGGGCGTCCCGGCCGCACCGCTGATTGACCCGACCCAAATTCAGGTCACCCCGCAGGAAGGCGAACTGCGCATGGTGCCGCACCCCGCCACGCTCGAGGTCGCCATCACCGACCGCTCCGCGGAAGAAGCCGGCGCGGTCATCGAGCGGGCCCGCAAGTGGAACCGCGAACACGGCTTCTTCCAGGAAATCGTGGTGGCCGACCGCCCGGCCGCCGAAAAGCAGTCCTGGTGGGCGGAGCACATTTCCACGCCGCTTGGCAAGGCATGGCAGGCGGCCATTTCCGGTCCCCTCGAAAGCGTGCTCAAACGGCACTTTCCCAAACCGGTGGCGGCCAAAGTGCCAAAAGCTGGCAATGTTGGGATTGTTTATCTGACCCTCTCCAAGCCACCGGCAACCCACCAGACGGTGGTGGTCACGTTCGACCGCCAGAAACGCGGTTTGGAGTATGTGGGGCTGGCCAAAGGCGACAAGGGTTTCCGGCTGGTCGAGGGGGAGCGTTTCGTGTTCAACGCCGAGAACTGGAACCAGCCGGCCATGGCGGTGATCCAACTCGATCCCAAGCTCCGGCAGGCCGCCGCGGTCCATTTTGTCGCCAGCTCGGGAAACATCCCGCTGGCATGGTCCATCACGCTCTTTGTCGTGGCGGCGCTTTTCCTCGCCTTCAGTTGCTGGCATAGCGTGATGTTGCCGCGGCCGCCCAACGACGGGCCCGTGGTGACCAACCGGAGCCTCGTTGGCGAGTTCTTTGCCACGCTGGGCTCGTTCTTCAGGAAACCCGGCATTGGGCTGGCGCTGGCTTTTATTCTCCTTTACCGGTTTGACGAAGCGCAGTTGGTGAAAGTGATTTCCCCCTTCCTCCTGGACGGGGTGGAGGCGGGCGGATTGGGGCTGACGACCAGCCAGGTGGGCCTGGTTTATGGCACCTTCGGCATCCTGGCGCTGACCTTCGGCGGCTTGCTGGGCGGGTTCACGGCTGCCCGGCACGGCCTCAAGAAGATGCTGCCCATCATGGTTTGCTCGATGTATCTGCCCAAGCTGGTGTTTGTGTTTCTCTCCCAGGTGCAGCCCGAAAATTTCCTGCTGATCTCGGCGGCAATTGCGGTCGAACAGTTCGGGTACGGCTTTGGCTTCACCGCCTTCATGCTCTACATGCTCTACTTCGCCGACGGCCCCCACAAGACCGCCCATTACGCGATTTGCACCGGGTTCATGGCGTTGGGCATGATGCTGCCCGGCATGTGGAGCGGGTGGGTCGCCGACGTGGTGGGATACAAGCACTTCTTCGTGTGGGTGATCTTCTCGGCGGTCCCCGGTTTTACCCTGGCCATGCTGTTGAAAGTGGACCCGCAGTTCGGACGCAAAAGCGCCGGTTAGATCGAAGAAAGCCGGCTGAAGATCAACAGCAACGTGCCCGCCAGCAGCGGCAGCAGCCCCAGTCCCAATGCAAACCGGCAAAATGCCAGCCGGGGCGTGTCCGGCCACCCGCGGAGCCGCCGCACGACCGAGAAAAGCGAACACTCCAGCAACGCTTGGACCGCCGTGGCGATCATCAGGGCGGCGAAAAACCAACGCTTCTCCGTTGCCAGAAACAGGCCCATGAACATCAGCCACACGCAGGCCCCGCACAGAGCCAGATTGGCGGCCATTACGGCCCATTTTTGCAGGGGCGCCGGCGCCGCCCGCTTGGCGGGCGAAGGGGCGCCCGCCCCCGGCGCGTCGTTGGACTGACGTGTCTCATGCATGGCTCGGCTGATGCTTTTACCATACTTCAGCGACGCGTGGGCGCAATGCTCTTGTGCGGCCTCGCGCGCGGGCCGCGCAGCCGGCGGGATCGGTTCCCCGGCTCAGTCCCGGGAGGGGCTTCGGAAGAACAGTTCCTCCAGGTTCCATGTCACCCGGTAAGGCGTTAACGCCGACGGCCGAACATTGCCAATCTCGGCGCGAACGCCCGCGTAGGCAACTGGCGAGAGGATGTAAATCATCGGCAACTGCTCGGCCAGGATCATTTGGACTTCGTCAAAGGCCCGTTTCCGCTCGGCAAAATCCAGGGTGCGCATCTGCGCGTCCATGAGGGCATCCAGGCGCGCCTCCCAGGGCGTCGAAGGGGCGCTTTGGCGCGGAAACCACTGGTGCAAGTCCTCCGACGAGCGCAGCACGTTGAGCTGCGAGGCGGGGTCGAGCCCCCCGCCGCCCAGTCCCATCAGCGCGCACTCGTAGTCAAAGGTGACATTGATCTTCTCGACCAGTTCCCGGAAGGAGATTGCCGCCGTGTTCAGCTTGAGGCCGGCGTGCCGCAGGTCCTCGGCAATGAGCGCGGCGGCTTTCTCGCGAAAAGGATTGCCGGTGTTGCAGAACATCTGGATTTCGACCGGCACTCCCTGCGCGTCTTCCCGCACGCCATCCCCGTCCCGGTCAACCAGCCCGACCTCCGCCAGCAGGGCGCGGGCGCGCTCCAAATTGAACTCGAAAACCGGCACGGCGGGGTTGCTCCAGCGGCGGTTTTCGGCGCCGATAAAGGTGTGGATGGGCTGCGCGCGGCCCGCGCAGGCTTCTCGCACAATCCGCGCGCGGTCAATGGCGCAGGAAACCGCCTGCCGGAATGTCTGATTGCGGAACCACCTGAGTTTGGCCGGCGCGACGAGGGGCCGGCCCGCGGCATTGGTGCCCGTGTTCTGGTTAAACCAGAGAAAATCCCGCTCCACTCCGGCGCCGAGGTTCAGGACCCGGACCCCGCTTTGGGGGGCAGCCTGTTCGCAGCGCTCCACCGCCTCGAATCGCAGTGCGTCCAACGCATGAGTCTTGCCGGCCAGAAACAGGACCGTATCCGACCCGGGGCTCGGATCAATTGCAAAGCGAACCGTCTCAAAGTAGGGCAAGCGGTTGCCGGCGCGGTCCGCCGCCCAGTATTCGGGGTTGCGCTCCAGGCGCACATGCTTGTCGGGCACAAATTCTTTCAAACGAAAGGGGCCGCAGCCGACAACGCGCGCCGGTGTCGAATTCACGGCCAGGACGCTGGCGAACCGGCCCTGCTTGACAGCCGGTTCGAGAATGTGTTTGGGGAGGATCGCCACCGACCCAAAAAACTCGAGAAAAGGACCGAACACCTCCGGCGTCACCACCCGGACGGTGAGTTCATCCGGAGCCGTCACCTCGAAGGGTTTGCCCTGGATTCGAAACAGGTCCGGCGTGAGGCGGTTGAATTCACGATCGTACATCACCTCGTTCCACGTGAACACCACGTCCGCCGCCGTCAGCGGCGCGCCGTCGCTCCAATGAAGCCCGCGGCGCAGATTGAAGGTCCAGGTCTTCTGGTCCGGCGCCACGCTCCAGGAATGAGCGAGACCGGGAACAATTTCCTGGGTCGTCCAGTCCAATCGAATCAGCGAACTGTGCAGCAGGCGGGTGACGGCGTCCGACGCCGCATCGAAGGCGAGCAGCGGATTGAAAGTCCGGGGATTACTCGACAGCGACAAAACAAACTCGCCGCCGGAGCGCCCGGGCTCGCCGGCCGCCTGGAAGGGCGGCGCCGGCAGGGGATGCGCCGGCCGCGCCGACTCGCGCGACCCGCAGCCGGTCAGCAGGACCGCCAGCAAGCCCGCCACCATGCCCCGTGTCAACCGGCCCGCAAAACTCGCGCTCATGCGCCACGGACATAGCCCAAAAAGTGGGGCTGGGCAAGCCGCCGAACCTTAAGCCCGGCCGGCCGGCGCGCCACCCAGCACGCGTTCGAGCAGTTCGTTCAGGCGCTGCAGCATCGCGCGCGGGTCCTCCAGCAGCCCCGCCGCCACCCGCGCGTTGTCCAGCAACTGCTCCGCCACCTTCGCGGCCAGCGCGGGGTCGGCCTGCCGCTCCTGGGCCAGCCGGACGAGAATTGCATGGCGCGGGTTGATCTCCAGATCGTACCGCTCGGGGGAGGGCACGGCCCCTTCCCTGGCCGCCGCCCGGAGGATGCGGCGCATCGTCGTCGTCATCAGGGCGTCGCTATCCACAATCACCGCCGGACTCCCAACCAGCCGCCGCGAAACCCGCACTTCCTTGACCTTGTCCCCCAGGGTCTCCTTCAGCCATTTGGCGAGGTCCGCCGCCGCCTCCGCCGACAGTGCGCCCTCCCCGCCCGGCGCGTCGGAGACGTCCAAATCCGCCTTTTCGGCCGGGCGCAACGGTTTGTCCTGGAAGGTGTGCAGGTGGTCCATGACAAACTCGTCCCACGGATCGTAAAGGAAGAGCACCTCGAACTTGCGGGCCTGGAACCCTTCGAAATAGGGGCTGGCCTCCGCGGCTTGGCGGCTGGGCGCCTGGAGAAAATAGATTTCCTTCTGCCCGGCGGGCATGCGGGAGACGTATTCGGCCAGCGAGGTCCGCTTCCCGGCCTCCAGCGCGGAGGATTCAAACCGCAGCAGCCGGCCCAGCGCCTCGCGGTGGGGCAGGTCGGTGACGACCCCCTCTTTCAAAAACCGCTGGTACTCCGAGTAGAACTCGTCGTAAGCGGCGGGGTCTTTGACGGCTTGCTCCTCGAGGAACTTGAGGAACCGGCCCGTGAGCACCCGGTTCAGTTTCTGCAGCAGGGCGCTGTCCTGCATCGTCTCGCGCGAAATGTTCAACGGCAGGTCCTCGCTGTCCACCACCCCCTTGAGGAACCGGAGCCATTCCGGGAACAGACCCTTGGCATGGGACTGAATCAGCACCTTGCGGCAGTAGAGGTTGACCTCGGACTCGACGCGGCCGAGGCCCAGGGTCTCGAAATTGCGCTGCGGCACAAACAGGAGCGCCTGGATGGCCAGCGGTGCGTCCGAACTGAAATGCAGCCGGTAACGCGGCTTCTCATGATCGTGCCCGACATACCGATAAAACTCGTGGTAGTCCTCGTCCTTGACTTCGCCCGGCTGGCGGGCCCAGATGGCCTGGACGGTGTTGAGTCGCTTGCCGTTCAACTCAATGGGGAACTGGATGAAGCTCGAATACCGCTTGATGATGCGCTCGATTTCCTCGCCCCGCGCGAAATTCTTCGCGTCGGCTTTGAGCTGCAGCACCACTTGGGTCCCGCGCGGCAGGTCCGCGGCCGGCTCCAGCTCGTAGCCCGCGCCCCCTTCGCTCACCCACCGCCAGCCGGCTTCCTCAGGCAGCGCCGAACGGCTGAGGACCGTCACCTTTTCCGCCACCATGAACGCGGAATAGAAGCCCACCCCGAACTGGCCGATCAGCTTCGCGTCCGGGCGCTGGTTCTCCGCCAGTTGCTTGAGAAAGGCGCGCGTGCCCGAATGGGCGATTGTGCCCAGGTTCTCGACCAGCTCGCCGTGCGTCATGCCAATCCCGGTATCGGCAATGGTCACCGTGCCGGCCGGCTCGTCGGTCGTGATCGAAATCGTCAGGGCGGCTTCCGGCTGGTAAATCGGCTGCCCGGACGCCTGCCGGAACCGCAATTTTTCACACGCATCCGCCGCGTTGGAAATCAGCTCGCGAACGAAAATCTCCCGGTCGGTGTAAAGCGAATGGATGACAATATCCAGCAGTTGCTGAATCTCGGCTTGAAAATGGTGTTTTTCCGTCGTGCTCATAACGCAAAAAAATCCAACCCTCCTCCAGTTACCCGAGGCTGAGAGGCCTGTCAATCCGGGCTCGAACCCCGGCCGGCACGGCGTTGCCAACCCTCCCGCCTGGCGCCGGCGGGCTTAACGAAGCCGGGCCTGGCCGGCTTGAAAAGTCAGGGGTTGGGGCCTTCGTGGCTGTGGCCCTCCCCCGAGTGGGCTTCGCCCCCGGCAGGCGCGGCGCCGTGGTCCTCATGCGAGTGGCCGGCGAAGGCAATCAGCACGGCAACCGCCAGCCCGGCCAGCATGGCCAGCGAGAGTTTGAACCGGTCGTGGGTATGAAACTGGAGTTCGGGCAGCAGGTCCGCGCAGGCAATGCACAGGAAGGTGCCCGCGCAAAACGCCAGCGCGGCCCCAATCACCGCGGGGTTGCTCTCGACGAAATGCGAGGCGCCCAGGTACGCCAGCAGCATGCCCAGCGGCGTCATCAACGCAAACAGCCCGTTTAGCAGATGCCGCGCGGCGCGGGAACAGCCGGCCGCCGCCATCAAGGTGACAATCGTGATGGCGTCGAACGGCTTGTGCAGAATGATGGCCAGGGCGGTCCCCAATCCCACCAACACCCCGCCATGCACGTGCGTCTCGGACACCACCGCCGCCGCCAGCGCCACGCCCCCCGTCAACGAGTGCAAGGACAGCCCGATCGCCGTGGCAAGCCAGGAGTAAGACGCCGGATCCCCGTGGGCGTGCGCGCACCCGCCGCCGCCCGGTTCCGGGTGGGGATGGGGATCGTGCTCGTGCGAATGGGCTGCGGCCGGGAGCGCTTCGCCGGCCGGCCCCACGTCGTGATCATGAAACGGCAGGAACCGCTGCAGAAAGAACATGGCCAGAAAACCCGCCAGGGCCCAGAGCATGCAGTGGGTCAGCGACGGCAACTGGTGCGCCGCATGCGGCAGAAAGTGCAGGAGCGCCATCCCCAGCATCAGCCCCGCCACCAGGCTCACCGCCATCTGGAGCCGGGCATGACTCAGCCGCAGGGTGAGCAGCGCCCAGCCGCCGGCCAGCGACGAAAACGTGACCAGCACGCCGTAAATGAGCAGCAGAGCTGCCGCAGACAGCATTCCATTACTCATAATTCGATGGCCAGGGCCGGGTTCCAGAAATCATATTTGACCACACCGACCCCACCAGCCTAGTCGTCCTGCCCCCGCGTATCAATACCGCAGTGTCCGGCCTCGCCTGTTCTCCGGCCGGCCTCCCACCCCAACCGTCTTAAGCCTGTCCCAATTCAGCGAACTTTCTCGAACGGCCACGCCACAACTCCGCCGTCCAGAATGCGGACGCGGGGAAAGCCCGCGCCCTGCAATATGCGGGCGGCCTCGTAGCCCCGCAACGACACCTTGCAGTAGGTGACAATTTCCTTGTCGCGGGGCAATTCCCCCAACCGCGACCGCAGCGCGCCCAGTGGAATCGAAATCGCGCCGGGCAGCCGTTCTTGCTTGAACTCGTCCGGCCCGCGCACGTCCAGCAGGACAAAATCCGCCCTGGCCTCGAGCCGCTGTTTGACTTCGGCCGCGCTCAAACCCGCCACCACGCCGTCGAGTTTGTTCCGGGCCACATTGGCCGCCGTCAGCAGCGCGTCCAGCGCCGTGGCGTACGGCGGCGCATAACACAGGTCCGCCTTGGAAAGCTGGTCAACGGTCATGCCCGCCGTGAGGGCCATCGCGGCCACGTCCATGCGTTTGTCGCCGGCGCCGGGTCCCACCGCCTGGGCCCCCAGGAGCTTCCGGGTCCGCTGGTCCACCACCAGTTTCAGGATCATCAACTTCGAGTCCGGCATGTAGTGCGCCCGGTCAAAGTCCGGAACCACCACCGTGACCGGCTCATACCCCTCTGCCCGCGCGGCGGCCTCCGTCAGCCCCGTGCGGGCCACGCAATAGTCAAACACCCGGCAGACCGTGCTGCCCAGCACGCCCGGGAACCGGTCCGCGCCTCCGCAGATATTGATCGCCGCCACCCGCCCCTGCTTGTTCGCCGTCGAACCCAGCGGCACAAAACACGGCTTTCCCGTCACCAGGTCGCGGCTCTCCACGCAGTCGCCCGCGGCGTAAATATCCGGGTCGGACGTCCGCAGCATGTCATCCACCTGAAGGGCCCCCGTCACGCCGATTTTCAAACCCGCCGCCCGCGCCAGTTCCACATTGGGCCGCACGCCAATGGCCAGAATCGCCAGGTCGGCCGGCAGCCGGCCTTGGGGGGTCAGCACGCCGCTGAGCCGCCCATTGCCCTCGAAACCCGTCACCCGCGTGTTGGTGAGCACCTTGACCCCGTGGGATTCCATGTGCCGCTCGACCAGCCGCGCCATTTCCTCATCCAGCATCCGCAGGATTTGGGGCAGCATTTCCACCACCGTCACGCGGCAGCCGCTCTGCACCAGGGCTTCCGTGGTTTCCACCCCGATCAATCCGCCTCCAACCAAAACCACATCCCGCGCCTTGTGCTCCCCGAGCAGCGCCTTGATCGCCTCGGCGTCATGAACCC
>ERZ795050.4520-NODE-4520-length-12591-cov-3.378271_pt1 | contig 12591 bp, 6 predicted proteins | sample MGYA00375134_ERZ795050 | MGnify/ENA primary metagenome ERZ795050 (study PRJEB30179, sample SAMN05720221) | activated sludge metagenome | isolation source: Anaerobic digester | place: Japan | collected 2015-05-26 ... | reverse complement strand
CGTTCGGCTCTTCGAATGTGTTCGCGATCACGCCGAAGCTTGCCTTGAGGCCTTTGCTCTCGATGTAATCGGCAAGCCTCTGAAAGCGGCCGTGCACCGGCGCCTTCGGGTTCTTCATGCCCTTCAAATCGTCGAACTTCAAAATCACGTAGCGCGGCGTCGAGGTGTCGATGGGCGGCAGCGCGGGCATCGCGAAAGGACCGACCGGCGCCTCGGGCGGAGGGCTGGCCGGTTTCGCGTCCGCCAGCGCAGGCAGCACGGCCAGAGCGGCGGGCAGAACCGGCGTCCCGCCCGCGCACACCAGCACGGCGGCGTCGCCGACCTGCGCGTCCTGGCGTTGCTGACCGAAGAAAAGGATCAGCGTGAGGTCGCCCGGCGCGTAGGCGTCCGCGGCCTTCGCGCCGAAAACGGCTTTGCGCCACACGCCGTCCGGCTTGACCTCCTCCCGCAGCAGCGTCTTGCCTGCCCGGTCCATCAGCTTGACCCCCATGTGTCCGCCGCCGCCCGCCTCGCGCACCGCGAAGGCCACAATTAGGGCGTCGCCGGCGGCGACCGCTTCCGTCGACCGCGCGATCATCTGCACGTCCCATACGTTCGGCATCCGCTTGGGCGAGGAAATAGCCAGCGCCGAGGCGAAGGGTTGACCCTCGCCCGGCGGCAGGATAGTCGCGCGGCTGCCCCTGTAGGCCGCAAGGCGCGCCGTGAGGTCGGGGCCGAAAACCGGGCGCGCGGCCGGCGTGTCGCCAGACGCCCAGGCGGCGACGGACAGCACGAGCGAAGCGAGCAGTGCGGAACGGCTGAAAGCGAAGGTCATGTCGTCAGGATCGCGCGAACGCGGTTCAGATCACGTAGTCCAACATCGCGGCGGAATGGGGGGCGGACCGCAAAACCTTGTCCAGCGTGATTCCCGCAAGTGCCCCCTCGATGGCCTGATTGATATCCAGCCACACGGAACGCGCCGCGCAACTTCTGACGCGCGGGCAGGAACGCAGATCGGTGAGGCACTTCAGAATGGAGACCGGACCCTCAAGCACCGTCAACACGTCGAGCATGTTGATCTCCTCAGGCGGGCGGGTCAGCACGTAACCGCCCTTCGCCCCGCGCGTGACAGTCAGAAAACCATTGATCCGGAGGGGGTTGATCACCTGCCAAAGATATTTGACGGAGATCGACTGGCGCTCCGCGATGTCGTTTAACGTAACCGGCCCGCGCGACTGGTTCAGCGCGATATCAATCAGCGAACGCAGCCCGTAGTGACCTTTGGTCGATATTCTCATAACAACCAACCTCCGCGTTAATCAATGATGGAAAAATACCACATTCGGTACACCCTGAGAAGCTTATGATGGGTGAAACTTGCTTGTCACGGGAGGAGCGAAAACCCTATACTAATCGGTGAATTAACCATAACGGTTGAAGAGACGTACTCAGAACTTTGAAAGGGAAAAGGCCATGGACGGTAAAATCGGTTTAGGACCAATCGGGCGTGTTGCCGTGCTGGCGGCGGTGGTCGCGCTGGCGGGCTGGGCGGGGGCGGCGGAGGTCGGGGGCGACTTCCTGCTGCAGACCAAGAACACGACCATGGCGTTTCGCAAGAGCGGCGACACCTGGCTGATGGTGCACTACGGCGAAAAGCTCGGCCAGGCGTCAGACGCCAACGCGCTCGCGTTCAGCGGCTGGGTCGGCGGCAACTTCTTCGGGCACCGCAAGCCCGCGACCTACTCGGTGTACGGCAGCGACAACGACAAGGGCACCATGAACAAGTTCGGCGGCCTCGCCGTGATCCATGCGGACGGCGTGACCTCCACCGAGCTCGTCGACCAAGGCGCCAGGACGGTCGATGACAAGCCGGGCGTCACGCACCTCGTGCTGGAGATGAAGGACCCCGTCTACCCGTTCTTCGTGACGCAGCACTTCCGCGCGGTCGAGGCGAGCGACGTAGTCGAGACGTGGGTCGAGATCAAGCACACCGAGCCCGCTCCGGTCAAGTTGGTGCGCATGGACTCCGTGGCGCTAGTCTTCCCGTTGATCGCGAAGGAGTTTCACCTGCTGACCCTGACCGGCCAGTGGGCCTCCGAGGGCCAGATCTCCGAGGCGCCGGTCGCGCGCGGCCAGACCGTCAGCATGACCTCGCGCTCGGGCGTGCGCTCGGCCTTCGGCGCTAACCCCTCGTTCATGCTCTCGGTCGGAAACAAGGCCACCGAGACCGCCGGCCGCGTCATCGGCGCGGCGCTGGCCTGGAGCGGCGCGTGGAACATCGCGGTCCAGCGCGACTACGTCGATGCGCTGGCGATCAACGTCGGCCCGGACACGGGCAACGGCGCCTATACCCTCGACGCCGGAAAGGCGCTCGTCACGCCCAAGACCGCGCTGACCTACTCCGCTTCCGGCAAGGGCCAGATCTCGCGCAACCTGCACCGCTGGGCGCGCGACTGCCAGTTGCGCGACGGCCACATGCTGCGGCCCGTGCTGTTGAACAGCTGGGAGGGCGCCTACTTCGACTTCAACGAGAAGACGCTCACGGACATGATGGACGGCGTCAAGGAGCTGGGCGGCGAGATGTTCGTGGTCGATGACGGCTGGTTCGCCAGGGGCAAGTACGCCCGCGACGACGACAAGCGCGGACTCGGCGACTGGGTGCTCAACGACAAGAAGCTGCCCAAGGGCCTGGGCGCGCTCGCGGACGAAGCCAAGGCGCGCGGCCTCAAATTCGGCATCTGGGTCGAGCCCGAGATGGCCAACACCACGAGCGAGCTGGTGGACGCACACCCCGACTGGGTGCTGCGCGAGAAGACCCGCCCGCTGCGCCAGGGCCGCGGCGGTACGCAAGTCGTGCTGGACATGACCAACCCCGCGCTACGCGACAACATCTTCGGCCAGATGGACGCGCTGGTCGCGAGCATCCCCGGCCTCGCCTACATCAAGTGGGACGCGAACGCGGACTTCATGAACGCGGGATCGACCTACCTCGGGGCGGACCGCCAGCCGAACCTGTGGTTCGACTACACCGCCGGCCTCTACGACTTGCTCGGCCGTCTGCACGCGAAGTACCCGGATATCATCATGAAGGCCTGCTCATCGGGCGGCGGTCACATGGACTACGGCTTCCTGCGTTACGCCGACGAGTTCTGGACCTCGGACAACACCGACGCGCGCCAGCGCGTGTTCATCCAGTGGGGCGCGAGCCAGTTCTATCCCGCCTGCGCCATGGCCGCGCACGTGACGGTGGTGCCGAACCACCAGACCCACCGCTCCACGCCGCTCAAGTTCCGCTTCGACGTGGCGATGTCGGGCCGCCTCGGCTTCGAGCTGCACCCCAAGAGCATGGCGACCAACGAGATCGCCTTCGCCAAGAAGGCGGTGGCCGACTACAAGCGGTTGCGCCCCGTGATCCAGCAGGGCGACCTCTACCGCCTCGTCTCACCGCTGGAGAACAGCTACGCCTCGCTCATGTACGTAAACGACGACAAGAGCCAGGCCGTGGTCTTCCTCTACGGCCTGGAGCGCAATATCATGAGCGACTTCCCGGTACCGCTGCCGCTGCAGGGGCTCGACCCGGCCCGGCGCTATAAGGTGGCTGAGCTGAACAAGGAGAAGCGCGACCACTCGCGTATCAACGGCCAGACCATCGGCGGCGCGGCGCTCATGGCCATGGGCATGCCGGTCAAGCTCGAGGGCGACTACGACTCCGCGGTCTTCGAACTGACGGCGCAGTAATAAATACCACCGAGCAAAAGGTGTCGCGCTCGATGGTGTCGGCTCGAAATCGTTCTTAACCACAGAGAACAAAGAGTCCACAGAGGAAGGCGGAAGAGTCTTCTCTGAGCGATCTGTGCCCTCTGTGGTTAATCAAGCGCGGCATCTTCTTGTTTTTTCTGTCGCTCCCTCGGGACATGTTCGGTGTGCGTCTGACGGTCATTATCGGGAGAAGGTCAAGGCCTTGATGACCTCGCCCGCGAGGATCATGCCCGCGACAGGCGGGACGAACGAGACGCTGCCCGGAATGGGACGCCGCGCCGCGCCCTCGGTGCAGACGCCGTCTCGCCGGCAGCGGTTTGGTGCGTTTTCGCGAGGCTCAAGCGGAGGTTCTTTCGAGTAAACGACCCTCAGGGAGGGGATGCCGCGCGCCCGCAGTTCCTTGCGCATGACCTTGGCGAGGGGGCAGACGGACGTCTGAAAGATATCCGCGACCTCGAAACGCGTCGGATCGAGCTTGTTTCCCGTTCCCATGCAGGAGATCACGGGTGTGCCGGCGGCGCGGCAACATTCGACGATCGCGAGCTTCGCGACCACCGTGTCGACCGCGTCGATCACATACGCATACCGCGAGAAGTCGAACCGCGCGGCGGTTTCCGGAGCGAAGAAAACCGCGTGCCCGACCACGTCGACCTCGGGGTTGATATCCAACAGACGCTCTTTCATCGCCTCGACCTTCAGCCGTCCGAGGGACGAGCGCGTGGCGCAGAGCTGACGATTCAGGTTTGTCAGGCACACCTTGTCGTCGTCGATCAGGTCGAGCGCCCCGACGCCGCCGCGCACAAGCGCCTCGGCCGCGTGCGAACCCACGCCGCCTACGCCGAAGACAGCGACCCGCGCGGCTTTCAGCCGCGCTAACGCCTCGGCCCCCAGCAGGAGTTCTGTTCGTGAAAAAGGCGTGAGCATACGCACGGGTACAATAGCACGCCCGATTGCCTCAAATCAACCTGCTCGTCCTGAACCTATTTTGTTCTGCACCGTCTCAATCATCGCGAAAATGTTCTCAAGCGGCGTGCCGGCCTGAACGTTGTGGCAGGAACAGCAGATGTATCCCTGCCCGCCCGCGCCGAGTTTGGCAAGGCAGTCGCGCGTCTCGGCGCGCACCATCTCCGGCGTGCCGAACGGCAACACGCTCTGGTTGTCCACGCCGCCGTGAAAAATCACCCGGTCGCCGAATTCCTTTTTGAGTTCCGCCATGTCCATTCCGGGGCAGGCGTGTTGGATCGGATTCAACACATCGATCCCGCAGTCAATGATCTGCTTTAAAAGCGGCCGCGCCGCGCCGTCGGTGTGGTAGAACACCGTCAGTCCGTGCGCGTGGATCAGGTTGCACCAGCGCTTCAGGCGCGGTTGAAGATGCCTTGCCCACATTTCAGGCGACATGATCAGACTTGTCTGCCCGGCGATGTCGTCGCTGATGAAGACCAAATCAAGGGTCTTGCCGACACGCGCGAAGAAGCGCGTCATCATTTCGGTCTGAATACTCTCGATCCGGTCCAGCACGGCATCCACGTAGTCGGGATCGAGCGCGAGGTCCATCATCGCCTGCTCCAGTCCGCGCATCTGGCAATAGATCTCGTAGAAGGAGACCCAGGGCCCGATTACCGCAAAATCTCTGGATGCCTCGGCCGCCTTCGCAACCGCTCCGTCATAATCGAACTTGTTGACATCCGGCCAAAAGGGATAATCGGCAAGCGACGCGACGGTATCGTAGGTTTTCAGCGGGGCCTCGCCGAACTCGGCGTAGTGCGAAGCGCCGGTTTCAATATTCTTGAGCGGCACGCCCCACATCGTGCGGCTCCCGCCCGATTCCGCGCCCGCGCCGGACTGGCCGCCCGCGCGTTCGCCGATATCGGTCTTGTAATCCATAAACACCCAGACGATTTTGTCGAGGCCCATTGCGCGGTAAAGAGCCAAGTCGTCGGAGACGTTGAAACGTTTACGAAGAGCGGCACCGATTTCGGGCGTGAACCACAGGTCGACCGGCGCGCGGTCCGTCGGCTGACGGTTGAGCGTGGCCAGGATTCTTTCTTTGCGTGTCATCGTTCATCACCCTTTCGCGACTTACTTTATTGACAGTCTGGCACAATGAACCCGCAACGTCTAGTCGTAAAGATTTTTGTGGACGATCCCGGGCGTGTCGGGAAATCGGCGTGGGCCGCGAACCGCGAACATGAAACGAAAAGGATGGCATATTCCGCCGGGAATGGGGTATGATTCAATCGACCTGCTCACCGGTATAGGCTATGAGGAAACCATTCACATGGGCCGGTTGTTGTCTGTTAACGCTGGCTGCGGTTTGTTCGGGTACGGGGGCTCGCGCCGAAACACGCCGCGCTTTGCTGGCGGGCTGTAATTATTATTTGGGCGGTCTGTCGCGGCTTTACACGAGTATCAACGACATCACGGGCGTACGCGACCATATCTTGTGTGCGTCGGACGGATACTGGCCGGCATCGAACGTCACTTTTCTCAAGGACAGCCAGGTCAGGCTGGCGCGCATCCGGCAGGAAATCGCGGCGGCGGCTCAGGCTTGCCAGGATGGCGACATCTTCGTTTTCATGTACTCCGGACACGGCATGTCATACAGGGGCGCGGAGTATATCTGCCTGTATGATCTCGACTATCAGGATGAAGAGCTGGGCGCGGACCTTGCGCAGTTCGGCAGCGGCGTGAAAATCGTGATCATCCTCGACACCTGTTATTCGGGAGGCATGTTCAAGGCCGCGGGCGAGCGCGGGACGGGCGTGGGAGCGTCCACATTCGCCGAGCGCGCGCTCGCCGCTTATCAGAAGGCGAAGGCTGCCGATCCAACGGTCGGGTCGCTGGTCTCGAAAGCCGCGCTCGGGGCCAACATCGGATTCATGACGGCGTCCGACAAGACGGAGCTGTCTTGGTCCTACACGACCGGTTACAGTTTCTATACGAGCTATCTGATCGAGGCGGCGCTCGTGCCGGAATCCGACGCCAACGGCGACGAGGCGCGCACGTTTCTGGAGCTGCATGACTATGCCGTGCCGCGCGTGATCGCGGATACGGTCGGCGATGAGGTTCAGACGCCCCAGTGTTATCATCCGGAACTTCTGGACGGCATTGTCGCGCTGGGACAGCCCGACCTCATCCGGATGGATGCCGGACGCGTGACGGTTTCCGAAGGGGATGGAGCGGCGACCGTCTGGCTGGTGCGCGAGGGACGCGGCACGGTCAATGCCAGCGTCGTGGTGTCGACGAGCTGTGAAACCGCGGCGCCCGGCACGGATTACGCAGAAGTGAAGGGACAGACCGTAACCTGGGCTGCGGGGGATTTGGCGCCCAAGAGTGTAAGGGTGACGCTTTTCGACGACGCGCAAGAGGAGGGTTCCGAGACGTTCTGGGTCGCTTGCGGGAAGGCGACAGGCGCGACGGTGAGCGGAACCGAAAGTGCGACGCGCGTGACGATACTCGACAACGACGCTGCGGCAACGGGAATCATCCGCTTCGCGGGGGCAGCCGTCAACGCGGGTGAAGATGCCGGATTCGCGGAGGTGTCGGTGGTGCGTCAACAGGGTAGCGGCGGGTCGGCGAGCGTCGGTTACCGGACCCGGCCGGTCACAGCTTCAGAAGGCGCGGACTATGTGCCCGTGGAGGGCGTTCTCTCGTGGGTCTCCGGCGACAGTTCCGCGCGCGCGATCCGCATACCGATTCTTGCTGATGCGTTGTGGGAGGAGAACGAGCGCCTCGAGGTCGAACTTTACGGCGTTTCCGGAGCGTCGCTAGGTTCGCCGGCGACGGCGGTCGTGACGCTCGCGAACGTCGGGACAGCGAAGGCGCCGGGCAAAGCGCGGTTTGCCGCGACGGCCCTATCGGTGAGCGAGGCGGAGGGGATCGCGCGTGTGATGGTGCTGCGCGAGGGCGGCAGCGACGGAGCGGTTGCGGCGAGCGTCAAGCCGATCGAAGGAACCGCCAAGGCGGGACTCAACTACCTGGCGACAAACGCGGTGGTGCGTTGGGAGCACGGGGACGCCGCGCCCAAGGTCTATACGTTCGAGCTTGTCGACGACGGTGTTCACAGGGCGGATCCGACTTTCCGCCTCCAACTCGGCGACTACAAGGGCGGCCTGTCGGCCGGGGCTAACGGGACGACGGTGTCGGTCGCCTTGCGCGACGCCAAGGCTTCGGTCACGCTGGACGAGGCGCTCGACAGCGCGGCGTCGGTCTGGACGGTCTCGGGAGCGGGTTTCTGGTACGGGCAGACGCTCGAGAGCGAGGACGGCGAAGATGCCGCCCAACTGGCTGGAGCGGGGCTGTCGAAGGGCAAGGAGGTGTTGCTGCAGGGGACGCTCAGAGGTCCGGGCGTCCTAAGCTTCTCGTGGCGCGCGCAGGCGCAGCCAGAAGACGCAATGCAGTTTCTCGTCGGCTCGGCGGTCAAAACGCAGAGCGTCGGCCGAACCGGCTGGGAACGGGTGGAGGGCTTGGTCATTCCTTCCGGCTTGCAGCGCGTGAAGTGGCGCTTCGCGAAGAACTCATTCCCGACGAACGCCGGCGATTCGGCGTGGCTCGACCGCGTGGTTTGGCAGCCGGACGCGGCGGCGGCGAGCGGACCGCAACCCGCCTCCGGCGGCACGCTGACCAGCGCCCCGCCCCTCGTCTCATGGGAGCCGGCCGCTGGCGCGGTGTCTTACGCCGTGTATCTGGGAGCCTCCTCCTCGGTACAGACGCAGTTGCTCGGCCGGACGGCTAAGCTGGCGCTGGGCTTGCCGGGGCTGGTGCCGGGCGCGACCTACTACTGGCGAGTGGACGCCATCAGCGAGGCCGGTCGCATCACGCGGGGGACGGTCTGGCGCTTCACGGTTCCGAAGGGCGAACTGGCGCAGGTTGAGAATCCGGGAGGACAGACAGCGACGGTCGGTGTGCCATTCGTCTTGCCGCTGGCGCTGCGGGCAGGCAGTCCCGACGCGTCGCGCTTCATTGTGACCGGCTTGCCGTCCGGTTTGTCCGCGAACGCCGCCGGCGTGATCAGCGGCCGGCCGACGAAGACCGGCGCCTATCGGGTGTCGGCGGCAGCCGTAAACGGTTACGGGAACGGTCCGGGGGAAATGTTCACGCTGACCGTCGAGCCATTGCCGCCGGTGTGGGTTGGCTCGTTCTCGGGTCTGACAGGGTTGGAGTACGACGCCGAAGGCGCGGACCATAGCCTGTGCGGGGCCGCACAGCTTGCGGTCAGCGCGGCGGGCGCGGTTAGCGCGAGCATTCGGCTGATGGATGGGACTTACAAGGTGAGCGGCGTCTTCACCAACGGAGTCGGAGGCGTCCTTTTCGAGAAGACGTTCGCGATGAAGAGCGGCGGCGTGGCGACGTTGCGCCTACGGCCCTATGAGGATCCGGCGCTCGAGCAGCGCGGTTACCGCGGCGAGCTGTTCAGCGCGGCGGGCGTCGGCGGCGTGGTGCTGACGCGCCACGCTTGGGCCGAAGACAAGCCCGCCCTCGCCGAATATGCGGGCTACTATACCGCCGTCCTGCCGCCGGAGCCGGGGGGTGACGCCGCCGCCGTGCCTCAGGGGGTCGGCTATCTGACTATGAGCGTCGGCGCGTCAGGCGCTGTCACGCTGGCCGGCGTGCTGGCCGACGGAACCGCATGGAGCGGTTCGGCGACGGCCGTTCGTGCGCCGGACGGGAACGGACTTGTGGTTCCGGTCTTCGCCACGCTCTACCAATCGCAGGGCATGCTGTGGGGCGCGTTACGCTTGGCGCCGAATGCGGTTGGCGTTTACGATAATGAGATCGGACCGTATCCGGGCCCCTTCTACTTCGACGCGGCGGCAGGCGGACGGGAGGGTTTGGTGTGGTTCTCGGCGCGTCGGGAGACTTCGCGGTCGTATCCTGACGGATTCGATTCGGGCTTGCTGGTTTCGGGAGGCGCGTATCACGCCGACACCGTATCGCTCGAGGCGCTGATCGGAAAACGGGATCACCTGCTGAGGCTCCGGTTCGACCCGGTCTCAGATTCCGTCTGCGACCCGTCGGTGACGATCGCGCTTTCGGGCGGCGCGGCCTGGCTGCCGCCCGCTGGCACCTGGAACAATCCCTGCAAGACGACGTTTGCAGCCAATGCGAAAACCGGGCTCTTCTCCGGCACCTTCACGCTGAGCGATACGAGCGCCGGCAAAACGGTCACGCGCAAGGTCACCTACAAGGGTGTGTTGTCGCCGATGAAGTGGACGTCCGGCAGCGTGGAGTACGATTCGCCGGGGTCTGGTTTCTTTACGGTGAACGAGCTGCTGCCTTCGCCGTCGACGTCGCGGTACGTTTCGCTGGGCGCGCAACTGCTATTGGCACCTTCGGAATAACGGGGGAAAGCAAGCCGAAACGGAAAAGAGGAGCGAATGATGCAAGTGCGAAACCTGTTTCTGACCGCGTGCGTGTTGTACGTCGGTGGGGTCATCGGCGCGATCGCCTCCGAACGCCCGAACATCCTGTATGTGCTCTGCGACGATCTGGGTTACGGCGACGTGCAGGCGCTCAACCCCGATCGGGGCAAGATTCCGACGCCGCACTTCGACCGGCTCGCCCACGAGGGCATGGTGTTCACGGATGCCCATTCGGGTTCGTCGGTCTGCACGCCGACGCGCTACGGGATTCTGACCGGACGTTACGCTTGGCGCACGCGCCTGCAAAGAGGGGTACTGTTCGGATTGAGTGCGCCGCTGATCGCGCCCGGCCGGTTGACGGTCGCCGGGTTGCTCAAGCAGGCGGGGTATCATACGGCCTGCTTCGGCAAGTGGCATCTCGGGCTCGGCTGGTCGGGGGCGACGACCGACGACGGCGATCTCAAGGGTGGCCAGGTCGACTACACGAAGCCGTTGACGGACAGCCCGGTCACGCACGGGTTCGACACGTTCTTCGGCATCTCCGGGTCGCTGGATATGCCGCCCTTCGTCTGGATCGAGAATAACCGGTTGTCCGAGCAACCGACCGCCACGAAGAAGTGGATTCGCGAGGGGCCGGCCGCCCCGTCGTTCGAAGCGGTCGACGTGCTTCCGACGCTGACGAAAAAGACGGTCGCCTACATCGAGGAGCGCGCGGCCGACGTCAAAGCGGGCAAACCCTTCTTTATCTACTTGCCTTACGCCTCGCCGCACACGCCGATTGTGCCGTCGCCGGAGTGGCAGGGCCGGAGCGGTATCAGCGCCTATGCCGACTTCGTGATGCAGACCGATCATTGCGTCGGGCAGATTCTCGATGCGTTGGATCGACACGGTCTGGCGCGCGACACGCTGGTGATTTTCACGAGCGACAACGGCTGTTCGCCCGCGGCGAACGTCGCCGAATTGGAGTCCAAAGGGCACTATCCGAGTGCGCGGTTCCGCGGCTACAAGGCCGATATCTGGGAGGGCGGACACCGTGTGCCCTTCATCTGCCGCTGGCCGGCGCGGGTCAAGGCCGGCTCGACGAGCAAGCAGGTGGTCTGCCTGACCGACTTGATGGCGACGTGCTCGGAATTGGTCGGCGTCAAGTTGCCTGACAACGCGGGCGAGGACAGCGTCAGTCTGTTGCCGGCACTACTGGGCGAGGACGCGAAGCCGCTGCGCACGTCTGTGGTGCATCACTCGATCAACGGACAGTTCGCGCTGCGCCAGGGCGATTGGAAGCTGGCGCTCTGTCCCGGCTCCGGCGGTTGGTGTGCGCCGACCGATCCGGTCGCATTGGAACAAGGCTTGCCCGCGGTACAACTCTACGATTTCAGTGTGGCCTCCGACGAACGGCGGAACGTGCAGGACAGCCAGCCGGAGCGTGTCGGCAAGATGAGAGCCGAGTTGCAGAGACTCGTCGCCGAGGGCCGCAGCACGTCCGGCGCATCGCAACGGAATGACGCGGTGGTCGTGATCGAGAAACCGGTCGGCAAGACGAGAGCTAAGTCGAAAAAGCGTTAGGCGGCCTTCAGAACGAGAAGCACGAATGCGAAAACAAGTTGCATTTCTGAGGCGAATCGGGAAAACTAATCCACAAACAAGGAACGAACGCCGGTTTTTTGGCGGCCCATAGAGGTTTTTTTGGCGAATCTCTGCGCGGTTGGTTAAAACGGCATCTAACATGCTGTTAGCTAAAGTTTGTGGCAACGGAAACCAATAAGCCCAGTATTGTGCTTCGCTCGGTCAAGGCAGGATCGAGCGCGGAACAGAAGAGTATTCTCAAGCAGGAACCTGTTGCGCAGCAGAGTGATGTCTCGAAATCCGGAATCGTCTTCGAGGGCGTGACAGAGAGAAAATGTCCGCGTTGCAATGCGGTTGTGCCCTTGTCCGGTGTTCCGCCCCTGTCGATGGTGCTCTGTCCGAGTTGCGGAAGTCGGGTTCTGGCACCGGGAAGGGTCGGGAGCTTTCTGCTGTACGATCACATCGGCGAAGGCGAGATGGGCACGGTCTACCGCGCTCAGGACGAGTCCCTGGGTCGTGATGTTGCCGTCAAGCTGGTCCGACGCAGCCAGATTGACGCTCCCGGCGCCTTGGATCAACTTCGCCGCGAAGCGTGCGCCGCCGGCAGGCTGAATCATCCGCACGTCGCACAGGTGCATGCGCTCAACCTCTCGAACGGTTACCCCTATCTGGTCATGGAACTGGTGACGGGTGAAGACTTCGCACATAAGCTGGAGCGCGAGCAGCGTATTGACGAGCGTACCGCGCTCAAAATGGCGATCCATATTTGCGACGGGCTCACGGCCCTCAACAGGGAAGGGTTGGCGCACGGCGATATCAAGCCGGGCAATATCGTGCTCGACCGCGACGGCAACGCCAAGCTCGTGGATTTCGGGCTCACCGGAATGGCCCGCCATAAAGACGGTTCGCTGGTGGGCACGCCGAA
>ERZ795050.4492-NODE-4492-length-12671-cov-11.638316_pt1 | contig 12671 bp, 23 predicted proteins | sample MGYA00375134_ERZ795050 | MGnify/ENA primary metagenome ERZ795050 (study PRJEB30179, sample SAMN05720221) | activated sludge metagenome | isolation source: Anaerobic digester | place: Japan | collected 2015-05-26 ... | reverse complement strand
GTGGGGTTGTTTCAGGGGAAGTTTAACCAGCCCCATTTATGGAATCAGGCGGAAAAAAGGGATTTGCCGTTATTGATGCAGGAAATGGACAGGCGAAGATAATTTCTCCCGCAGATTTATTTTGCGGGGAAATGCGTGAATTTCTGAAACATGAGTTTGGATTTTCATTATCACACATAAAAGAACTGTTGAAGCACTCGACCTACTTTAAAATAGAGGACGAGTGGGAAAAGTTAAACCCCAACGAATTTATAATTACTGACGCTGAAACCATATTGTTCAGGTTCGGCAGGAAAAAAGTGTTTAGGGTGGATTATGACTGAACTACTGCAAGAGCAGGTGGACAGGGGAAATGACGCTGATTTGTTTTTGCGCTTCATTGACGAACACAAATATTTTTTAAACGTCCTCAAGGAAATTGAGGAAGAACTGGCAAACTCCGTTTTAAACCTTAAACCGGAGAGCAAGGAACAATTTACCATACTTCAGGCGCAGAGAATGGCATTACTTGAACCCCTGAAAAGAATACAGGGCGACAAAATGCTTTTGGATGTGTCTAAAGAACAACCCAAGGGGATTCTATGATTGAGTATGAAGGAGAGCTTGTCCAGCACGATTCAAAGGACAAAATCAAGAAACTGAAAATGATTATAGCGAGCCGTGACAACGAAATAGCGGCTTGGATGAACGCCAACAAACTACTTGAAGAAAAACTTTCAAGCAAAGACGCGGAAATCGAAGAACTGAAAAAATCAGTAAAGTATTTTAAAGACCGCAACGCCACGGCAAGAGCGAAACTTAATAAACAAAAATGAAAATATCCTGTCTGACGATGGCATATAATGAAGAACTCATTATGCCGTATTTCCTGAAGCACTACGAAAACCTTGACGAGATTAGAGTCCTTTTTGAAACGGACACCAATGACTCCACAAGGGAACTTCTGGATAAGCCGAATGTGAAGATAGTTGACTGCCACATTGAAAACGGCCTCAACGACATCGAAAAGGCGAAGCTGATTAACAGGGAACTTTCGCAGATGGATTCCGATTGGGTGTATGTTCTGGACACGGACGAATTTGTTTTCCCTTTCGGAAACGAGGACACAAAGTCATTTTTCAAGCGGCAGAAAGACTACACCGTGGTTATCGCCGCCATGTATCAGGTTTATCGGCACAAGACCGACCTTGACCTGAATCCCTTATTGCCGCCGATACCGCAGAGAGTTCACGGCGATCCTGACCTTTATTCGACAGTTCAGGAAATGAACAGGGATTGCAACTGGCACTACGTCAAGCCGTGCATTGTAAGACCCGGAGTGAGTTTTCTTCCCGGCAACCATGAAACAATCGGGGAATATATAATCTCACCCGATACATTTACAGGGGCGCATTGGCAGATGGCAGACCCCGCAATAGCCTTGCATAGAAGATTGCAGCGCAGGGCGAGAATTTCACCGGAAAACCGGAAAAGACTGATGGGCTTTCAGCATTTCAACGTAACCGCCGAGTATATTCTGGAAGAATGTAAGCGGCACGAAAACGACCCGATAATTGAGGATTTATGCTGCGTAATCTAAACTACCTTTCGTTTGAAATCAACGACCTCTGCAACCTGACCCAACAGCACCCTCAATGCCCAAGAAACTCCGACAGGTTTATTAACAGCGAATCGGAAATACCAATTTCCGTTGACGACATTGTGAAGTTTTACAGGTTTTGCGCCGGACAGGGATTTAACGGGCTTGTTAATTTACATTACTACAACGAACCTCTCTGCACGAAAGACCGGATGCTTGAAATCATCAACAGGCTGCCGGAAGCTAATTTTTCTTTGTGGACTAACGGGATTCTGCTTTCAAGCGATTACCGGAAGAACACATTTTTAAACGCTTTTGAAGATGTGATGATTACGGTTTATCCCTTTACGAACAGGAACACCGTTGCCAACACAATGCTTCATTTTCCGAATGTCAGGGTGCAGGAAGCGCACTTGGACAACAGGAAAAGCGAGGACATAGAACCGAAGTTCAACCCCCGAATTACAAGCTGCCACAGACCGAATTGGGAACTTATCATTGACTACTACGGAAACGGTCATGTCTGCTGCGGGGACTGGAAAGCGGAAATGCGTATCGGGAATATTCTCAATACGCCCTACGATGAGTTCATTGAAAACTGGAAAAACTGGAGAGATAGGCTCTCCCAAGAATGGAACGAGGAAACCTACGAACTTCTGCCGAATGTTTGTAAGCTGTGCCTTACCCGAACCCCTGTGATGGGCATGGTTTCCGAGAGAGATTTGCCCTGAATAGACCCACTCTGGACATCAATGTAGTGCATCATTGTAATTTAAGGTGCGCCAACTGTTCGCACGGCTCTCCGTTTGCCAAGAAATACGTCATGGGGCTTGACGTTTTGGAGAGGGATTTGACAGCCCTGAAGCCATACCTTCATGTCGGGGAACTTTTAATTGTCGGCGGCGAACCGCTTTTAAGAAAAGACCTTCCTGAAGTTTTGGAGATTTGCCGCAAGTCCGACCTTTGATCGCCCCCGTTACGGACGGCGTGAGGATGCATTGTGAGCCGCCCAAATGAAGATATTTTTTGTTTCAAGAAAATACTCCGTAGCTCCTTTGGGGATTATGTATTTGTCGGCTTCCCTGAAGGAACATGAAACTTGGTATTTTGATAATTTAGCCGAACTTTACGATTACCACCGATTTTTCAACCCCGATTACGTCTGTTATTCGGTAATGGCGGGGGACAACGGCGAGCTTCAGTCTTGGGACAGATATTTAAAATACCACGGTTTGAAGCACAAGACCGTGTGGGGCGGGAATCATGTTACGTTTTCGCCGGAAGAATTTGACGGGTTTGTAATCAGGGGCGAGGGAGAACACGCATTATGCGCTTTGTTGGAAGGAAAGCAGAGCGATGAGATACATTACATTGATGACCTTGACGGGCTGCCGTTCCCTGACCGGAAGATTATCAAGGAAGGAAAAATCAAGCACTTCATCACTTCCAGAGGATGCCCGTTTAAATGCACCTACTGTTTTAACGAGAAATGGGCAGAGCTTCATAAGAAGAAGCGAATCCGGCAGCGAAGCGTTGATAACGTCATCAGGGAAATAAAAGAAGTCAATCCTGAATTTGCCTACTTTCAGGACGATATATTCGGGCTTAATAAAGAATGGCTAGGGGAATTTTCCAAGCAAATTAATATCCCCTACCATTGTCATACCAGAGCAGAAGTTGTTGATGAGCTATACGCCGCAAGGCTGAAGAAATCAGGGTGCGTGTCGGTTCATATCGCCCTTGAATCCGTGAACCAGTTGGATGTTTTAGGGCGCAAGAAAGCCCCTATCTACGAAGCATGCAAGATACTGAAACAATCAGGCATAAAAATCATGCTTCAGAACATCATCGGGATTCCGGGCGGCACGATACATGACGACCTTGAAACACTAAAGGCGAATATGGACATCCAACCGGAATATTCGTGGGTGTCCATATTTCAGCCCTACCCCGGAACTGTTTTGGGGGACAGGTGCATCGAGGAAAAACTCTGTGACCCTAAAGACATCACGCCCACATTCTTTGACGGAAGCATTTTGAACTTTGACGAAACCTACAAGAATAGATTGAGGGTTTTGCAAAAAACATGGGCTTCGCTGGTGGACGGAAACTACGACCCTTTACTGGATAAGATTTACCGCAACATGCGGAATTTGGGAGATGAGAGGCTATACGGATTCAAACCATGAAAGTCAGCGTGGGGGACATAGCGGATAAGTGGACTATCTTGAGAATGAAAGTCCGTCTATCGGAAGAATCAAAAGACGAGTTCAGGGAATACGATAACGAACTTGGCGACAACCCCGTTCCCCTTAACCTGCTTGCGGATTTAATCGAAGCCAACGCAAAGATTTGGATTCTTGAGTCCGAAATCAGGAAAGGCAGCGAACTCCCCCTAGAAGAAGTCGGCAGACGGGCTTTGATGATAAGGGACTTGAACAAGCAGCGCATTGAAGCGAAAAACAGAATCAACGAGCTTTTTGGAGAACACAAGGAACACAAGGTAAACCATGCAAGCGGAAAATAAACTAGAACAACTAGACCAGTTGATAAACTTCATCAAAGACCTTATCAACAAGCACTACTACGGAGAGGTAACGATAAAGTTTGAAGCAGGAAAAATCGTCCTGCTTAGGAAACTACAAAACATAAAACTATAATTTAAGAAGCTATCTGAACAACAGAGGCGAGTTTCAACCTACGGGTTGGCTCGCCTTTTTTATTTTGAAGGAGCAACCTATATGACAAGTATCATCATTGTATGCTGGAACAACGCTGACCTCACGAATGACTGTGTGGCATCGGTTCAGGCATACACGCCGGAAGAACATGAAGTAATTTTTATTGACAACGGCTCAACGGACAGAACGCCCAAACTTCTGAAGAAACTTTCCGAAGGTAGGAATTACAAGATAATCTCCAACAAGGAGAACCTTGGCTACCCGAAAGCAATCAATCAGGGAATTAAGGCAAGTTCAGGGGACACGATAGTCTTTCTGAACAACGATGTCATCGTTTCGCCGGAATGGTTAAAGGGGCTTTTGGAGTGCCTTAATCATCAACCGGACATCGGGATAGTAGGGCCGAGAACGAACAATATTTCCGGCAGGCAGGTATTCACCGAGGGCAAGTATAAAAGCCAGTTTGAGTTTGTGGAGTTTGCGAGAAACTTCCGCAAGTCAATGCGAAGAAACTATGAGCCTTGGTGGAGGATTGTCGGCTTCTGCATGCTCGTCAAGAGAGAAGTCTTTGACAAGGTGGGATTGTTCGATGAGCAGTTTTCGCCGGGGAACTTTGAAGATGACGACCTGTGCATCAGGTCTATTCTCGGCGGATACAGGAACTTTATCTGCAACGATGTTTTCGTGCATCACTACGGTTCGGCTTCCTGCAAGAAAATAGACTTTGCGGGGCTTCTAAAGAAGAACCAGATTAAGTTCGCCCGAAAATGGAGAGCGTGGCAGAACACCCACAACACCATAAGCTGCTGCATGATTGTCAAGAACGAGGAAAAGGCAATCGGCAGGTGCTTGGAGGGAATCATTCCCCTAGTTGACGAAGTGATTGTCGTTGACACCGGATCAACCGACAGGACTCTGGAAATCCTCAATTCACATCCTTCCGAGAAACTAAAAGTATTCGAATACGAGTGGAAGGACGATTTTTCGGCGGCAAGGAACTTTGCCGACTCGAAGGCATCCTGCGACTGGATATTCTCTTTGGACGCTGACGAGGTGATTTCGGAGATAGACCGATACAGTTTATTTCCCGTTACCGCTTACGCCTTTGAAACACGCAATTATTGTTCAAAACCAAACTACAAGGGCTGGCGGGCGAACAAAGCCGAATACCCCGAATTTGAGGAAGGCTTGGGGTGGTTTCCGTCAACCAAGATTAGGCTTTATCCCAACGACAGAAGGCTGCATTGGGTTTATCCCGTCCACGAAGTTGTTGAGCCTTCGGCAAGGGCGTTAGGGATTGAAAGAAAATTATCCCCCATCCCCGTTCACCACATTGGAAAATTCAATGCGGATTGGGACAAGGAGAAGGGTGAAAAATATTACGATTATTTAAAAAAGGTTGTTGCAGACGAACCTAATGACCTTCGGCACATCGAAGAATTAGCCACTCAAGCGCAGAACCTAGACAAGTTCGATGAAGCAATCGAAATGTGGAACAAATATTTGGGCTTTGAGCTTGATGAAGCCAGCCAGTTCAACGTCTGGCTTAATTTGGGGCATTGTTTGGCGTGTCAGGGAAAAAACAAGGAATCGTTAAACGCCTCAATGAAAGCATGGAAGCTCAATCAGGAATCGAGGGAAGCCGCTATGAATGTCGCCATCGTTCTTTTCAGATTAAAGGAATACGAAACGGCGAGGAAAATATCGGCGGAGATTATGAAGAAACACGAAGATTATCCAATTCCAGTAGCCGTTCACGGCGCGTGTTTGGAGAAACTTGGATTAACAGGATGATAAAAAATGGCAACATCATTGTATCAGGAAATTGAAAGCGACCTCCGTTTAAGAGGTGATTACCTGCTCGTGGACGGAACGCTTGAGGTTGACGGAAAGGCGCAGCTTGACGCTGGTCTGACCGTTACCGGAACGGTTACTTGCACAACGCCTGTGGGCGTAACCGCGCCGACTATTGCGGGGGGATTGACGCTGAGTGCGCCTACCGCAACCACGACCAAAACTTTAACCATCAGTTCAAAGATGACCACTCATTCAGGAGTTACCGTTGGCGCGCCTACGGGGACGACTGCGGGAGCAGTGTGGACGAGTGGCGCACCTGAACTGACGGCAGGACAGTTATTTATTGTTTTAACCTGTGGCTCAACGGATTACAGAATCCCCGTTTGGGCTAACGCTTAACAGACTAACCTAAAAGGAGTCAATTATGAATGACCAAGCTCAAGCAGCAGTCGAAAATTTAGCAGACGGAATTATCGGGATGCTGGACAAAACACCGGACACGGAAGGCGCAACTTTAGATGGCGTTCCCAAAGAAGAAATAAAGGAACAAACCAAAGAAGTTGCGGAAGCACCTAAAGAAGAAGAAAAACCGCCAGTATCCGAAAAGAAGAAAATCAAGTGGCAGGGGCAGGAAGTTGAAATAGAACCCGAAAAGGAAATCGAGCTGATCCAGAAAGGTTACGATTACACTCAAAAGACGCAGGAGTTATCCCGCAAGTTGAATGAAATCGCACCGCTTGAAGGATTGGCAAAACAGCTTGAAAAAGACCCTAACCTTGCCAAGCACATCGCGTCTTACTTTCAGCAGGAGAAACCGGAGAAAGAACCTACCTTTGACGACCCTGTGGAGGAATTTAAGTATAAAACCAAGCAGGAGATTTTAAAGGAAGTTCAGGAAAAATTCGTAGCTCCGTTGCAGGAACAGGCGAAGATTTACAACCATCAGCAGGCTTTGAATCAGGTCAAGGCTACGGTAGCGGCAGACCCGTTATACAACGAAGTCCAAGCCGTCATGGTTGATTACGTCAAAAGCCTTCCTCCGGCGTTACGGCAGGTTACTTACTTGCAGTTAGACCAAGACCCGAAAGCATATATGGAGGCTTACGGACATTTCCGTAAGCAAGTTGAAACGAAAAAATCCGCACCGACTGAATTGCCGGAAGCAAAGAAAACGGAACGCGCCCCCATACTTGAAAGTGCCGGAAAAGCACCCGAAGTAATGGGCAACGCCAAGCAAGCCGAAAAGGTAAGCAAGCTGAAACGCAAGGCGTTGGAAGAAGGCGACCCGAAGGCTCTTGCTGACTGGCTTAATCAGAGTGGTGCTATTGACCATCTAGTTTAAGGAGAAACACAATGGCTACATCTACAACTTATGCACCTTCAGGAATTACGACTGGATTAGCGGTGGAAGTGGATGATGTTATCCAGAACATCGCCCCCTATGACACCACATTTCTTTCTAACATTCCGCGTGAGAAGGTAAAGACGAAATATTTTGAGTGGCTTATTTAACTTTGGGTCACTATAAATCCTCTCTGATTGACTTGAACACCCGGAAGCGGGCAACAAGGCGGAAGCAAAAGCACCGTGAGAGACTAAGTGAGAGGACACCGAAAGGTGAAGCGATAGTCCGAACTCTAGCAATAACTTAAAATGAAACTAGAGAGGCTTGCAGAAATGACAAGCCCCACCGCAAGGTGAGTAACAAATTGCGAAGATACTTTGGCTCCGGCTTCCAACAACGCCGTAACCGAAGGCAACGATGCTGTTTGGGCGACAATTACGGCGCAGTCCCGTTACGGGAATTACACGCAGATTTCCGCCAAATGGTTCAAAATTTCCGATACTCTGGAAACGCACGACAAATACGGACGCAAATCGGAAATCGCCTACCAGACCGGACTGAAGCTGAAAGAACTCGCCAAGGATATGGAATACGCCCTGATTAACAACGCTGTGGCTACTTCCACCGACCCCCGCAGCACCAAGGGCTTAAAGGGCTGGATTTCCACCTGCATCAATTTCACGACTGGCACTTCTTCCACGACCCTTACCGAAGCGAGATTCAATGACGAACTTCAGAGGGCTTGGAGCAGAGGCGGTAATCCCGACATGGTTATTACCCCGGCGAAATCCAAGAGAACAATTTCGACCTTCGATGCTTTGGATAGATTGACGGTCAATGTTCCCGCCGACACGAAGAAAGTAATCAACGCCGTTGACTACTACCAGAGCGATTTCGGCCTTGTTAAGGTTTACCTCAACAGGCACATCGCCACCGATGATGCGGCGAACTACGAGTCCATCTTCATTTTGGAGAAAAACAAGTGGGCGTTGGGGACTTTGAAACCCGTTACCACGGAGAAACTCGCCAAGACAGGTTTGGCGCAGGGTATTCAGATTTCCACCGAATACGGCCTGATTTCGAGAGCAGAAACGGCCTCCGGCAGAATCAAGAATATCTACAACGGCTAACTTTAACAGGGGCGGGGAAACCCGCCCCGATTAAAAATGGAGAACCCAATGGACGACATCTATGATTTCACCACGGTAACGCCGTTATCCGATGACGGGATTGTCAAGGTCGAGGGATATATGATGCAGAACAATATCCCCGTCTTGGAAGAAAACTACATTAAGCGAATGAACGCCAACAACGGCTGGACGAAGCAGAGGCTTTTCAGGAAAGTCGCTTCCGTGCCTTATCTTGCGGTTTTGAAAGCCACGCAGGAAGGCTACAACCTTGATGACGAAAAAGACCTATACAGGTTTTTATCCGAAAACCCCGACTATATGACCGTGGAGAAAATCAGGACAAACAGATCACCAAATATCATCGTTAAATAGGGGACATCATGTGGAAGGTATAAAAGTTGAATACACCGAAGCTGATTTGATAAAAATGAAAGACACGGAAAAGCTGGACTTGCTTGTAAAGATTGCGCTGATGAACCGTGCTGACCTCAACTTTCAACATAAAATACTGTGCGGCAACGGGAAACCCGAAGATGGATTATGTGCCAAGATGCTTTCGGCATCGCTCCATATCAAGGGCTTATGGATGACCATAATCGGCGGCGGCGGGATAATTGTTGGTGTCCTCGCACAGCACTTGCTTAAAGGCTAATATGAAAAAACACATCTGGTTAATGCTGTTCAGTTTACTCTTACTGCTTTCGGCGGCTTCAAGTTACGTTCAGTATCAGCAAAGAGTCGAAATGGAAACACAGTATATAAAAGCCCTTGAGGACGCTTACATCACAATCGAAAAGAAGGATTGGGAAACGGCGGCATTGGCAAGCATGATTGAAATGCTCACGGACGAATACAACAATCTCTACGAGGCGTATTGTAAATGCTGTGAGCCGAAGGTGACTATGTGATTTTCTTCAAGCGTGAAGAATTTAACTGCAAGCATTGTGGCAAAAACGAAATGCAGGACGACTTTCTGGAAATGCTTGACGTTGCCAGAGGGCTTGCCGGAGTGCCGTTTCAAATCAACTCCGGTTACAGATGCCCCGAACACAATGCGGCGGTGGGTTCTACGAGCAAAAATCATGTAAGCGGCAGGGCTGCGGATATAGCCACCCCGGATAACTTCAGAAGGGGCGCAATCCTACGAGGGCTTTACTTGGCGGGGTTTAAGAGAATTGGCATAGCCGATACGTTTATCCACGCCGACAATATGCACTTAATCGAAAGCGCATGGTTTTATTAATGAGCATCGTAAATGTTGACATAGGCACTATTTTAAGCGGCGCAGGGGATTTGGTTAATTCAATCGGCAACCAGATAAGAGGCAAAGTTCCCGTTGATTTAGTGAAATTAGCCGAACTCGAAGTCAAGATGAAGGAACTGCAAAACGTAATTCCTACATTGTTGAGCGAAGTGGACAAAGCACAAGCGGGAGTAAATTCCGAAGAAGCCAAAAGCACATCAATATTCGAAAGCGGTTGGCGGCCTACCGTGGGCTGGATTTGCACTTTCGCACTAGCTTATCACTATATCCTGATGCCGTTCATTATTTTTGTAATCGGGCTTTTTATGACAGACCTTCCCAAAGCACCCGAACTGGACATAGGCGAACTACTCACCTTGTTATTCGGTTTGTTAGGGTTGGGAACTTTACGAACCGTTGAAAAATTCAAAAAGTAGGAGGAGATTATGATTAGTTTTTTAATTGGTATTCTTGTGGGCGTGATTGGTTTTGTTGCGGTGGTTTTTCTGATCGTAAAGAACAATGGCGAACTGACGATTAAACTTCTGGACTGGCTTGAAAGCAAAATCCCCGAATAGTTTAAAGTGGGCGAAGTCCCGCAGGAGTTGTTAATATGCTGACACAGGCGATACGAGAAACTAAAGCAAAGTTAAAGGCATACTTTGACACCTTATATGCCGCACTAGCCGGCGCGACCTTTACGGGTAATGTCGCTATCGGTTCTGCATCCGCAGGGAAAAATCTAACCGTAAACGCTACCGAAGGTTCGGAAATGTCCCCTGCTTTGGAGGGCGCAAACTGGACTTGCGGAACTGACGGGACAGGCGGGTGGACGGCAAACGCAGGGACTTTGGTTAAGACTACTTCCGCAGGCACACAGACCGCTACACCTTCGGGAACTTTCTCTGTAACCGCAGGGCGCACTTACAAAGTAGTTATTGTTTGCTCTGATGCTGCTTATTCTCCGACCTACACCATAGGCGGACGGCAAGGCACTACCATTACCGCTACCACAATAACAGATTACATTATTGCCTCAACTACGGAAAAGATAATCTTCTCCGGTGATGCTTCCGCTAGATGCACAATCACTTCTTTGTCCGTCAAAGAACTTACTACCTCTACGGGCGATGCCTATGTGGGTGGTGATTTGTATGTAAGGAATCAGTTGAAGTTACCCTATGGTGGTGTTTCTTCTGCTCCATTAATAATGTTAGGTAGCACTTCGACTGGAATATATGAACAGGAAGGCGGGATACGATTTATTGCTAATGGGAAAAAAACCCATGCGCTATTTTCGACTGGGTATTATCTTTATAACGACAGCGCATCAATACAAATTGGCGCATCGTCCGATTGCATTATACGCCGTGATGCCGCCGATACTTTAGCTCTCCGCAGAACTACTAACCAACAAATTCTCCGCATCTACAACACCTACACAGACAGTTCTAATTACGAACGTCTCACTCTCACAGGCGTAGCGGGTGCAAGCGTCAACATCACCGCTGAAACAGCAGGAACAGGCGGGGATAATTTAGATATAGTTCTGACTCCGGCGGGGACTGGACTTCTCAAAAACACGGCTTCTGTTATTACCTCTGGTTCGGGAACGGGAGTAACCGTCAATCATACAGGGGCGGTCATTCAGCAAATCTATAAGGTAACCACGACCTATGCCGCTTATTCCGACACCGACACCACAAAGGGAATTGTGATTGCGACCTTACCCGCCAAGACAAGACTAATAGCTTGTTACGCAGAAACGACAGCAGCTTATACAGGCGGTGCGGTAAGTGCGGCTACCCTTGAAGTAGGTATCGCGGCAGAGGGCGCAGCGGAAATAATAGCAGCGCATGATGTGTTTTCTGGTGCGGTTACTAAAGGACTGGCTGACGCCGACATGGGAACTGGCATGACAAGGGCGGCACAGATACAGGGTGCTTATACGCCGAGCTTCACAGGCACAACCGCTATCTATGCGACCATTGACACAACTGACGGCAACACCAATGCGCTGACCGCAGGAAGCACCACTTTCTATTTAATAACCGAAAGATTACCCTAGGAGAATATATGACAGAACAGGAAATTAAAGCGGAAATTTTTGATGTGTTAGTCCAGATGGAAAAGCATCAAGGCGAGATTATGAAACTGGACGAAGTTAAAAAGGCATTACTTAAACAATTGGAGGACGCAAAGAATGAAAAGAACAATAGTATTTAGTGACGAACAGGAACTCGGACTTTCCTATGTCGCCGCAAAAGAAGAAATGAAGGTGGACGAGTATATCCAGAAAGTCTTTTCCGATGTGGCTGATAAATACGTCAAGATGATGAGGACGGACGAAGCCAAAATCGTCACGGATAACTTTATTAAAACAGGGGAATGGGAAACTGACGTTGCCGTGATTAAAGCGGTGGAAGAAGTAAGTGCCGAACCTATAAAATAAGGGGTAAGTGATGCCAAACACTAAAAAAATAACCCACCCTTGGGGCGAAACGGGACTCACGCTTTATTGCGTTATCCGGCGTGAAGCCGATGGTTATCTGCTCAATGACGATGACGGGGCTTTCGCCAATGCGCCTGCCGATCCTTATATCGCCATGACCGAGGACGGAACGCTCAAGGGGCTTTACGAAAAATCAGAAGCAAGGGCGGCATGGGATGACGGCGTTTATACCGTTATGGTTTACAGTCAGGCAGGGGCTTCACCCGCACCCGCAAGCGATACCGTTATCGGGAGTGGGGAATTTTACATAGATACTGACACCGAAGTTAATACCAGCACTATTAAAACCAATGTTGACACAATATCCCTAGCCGTCACCACCATTGATACCGTGGTTGACACTATCGCACTTGCCGTCACCACCATTGATACCGTGGTTGACAC
>ERZ795050.4487-NODE-4487-length-12696-cov-4.718693_pt1 | contig 12696 bp, 8 predicted proteins | sample MGYA00375134_ERZ795050 | MGnify/ENA primary metagenome ERZ795050 (study PRJEB30179, sample SAMN05720221) | activated sludge metagenome | isolation source: Anaerobic digester | place: Japan | collected 2015-05-26 ... | reverse complement strand
TAATGAGCAAAGAGCTATAGCGGGAAATAATGTTATTTTATTGGATAATGGTGATATCTTACAGGGGCAACCTACAGTTTATTATTATAACTTTGAAAATACAACTGAAACCCATATAGTTGCTCAGGTTATGAACTATATGAAATATGATGTTATGGTTATGGGGAATCATGATATTGAAGCTGGTCACCCCGTATATGATAAGATGATTAAAGAATTTAGCTTTCCTGCACTTGCTGCAAATGCCGTTAAACCAGATGGGAATCCATATTTTAAGCCATATACAATAATTACAAGAGGTGGGGTAAAAATTGCTGTTTTAGGTCTAATTACTCCTAAAATTCCATCCTGGCTTCCTTCAAAATTCTGGGAAGGGATGACATTCGAAGATATGGTAGTATCTGCTCAAAAATGGATGAAGATTATTAAAGAAAAAGAAAAACCAGATTTAATAGTAGGACTTTTTCATGCAGGAGTTGATTATACTTATGGCGGTGATAAAGCAGATACACCTAAGAATGAAAATGCTTCTCAACTTGTAGCTGAAAGAGTAGCGGGTTTTGATATGATTTTTGTAGGACATGATCATGCAGGATGGGAAGGAAATGGACTTAATAATAAACAAGTTTTAGATCCAGAAGGAAAGGTTGTTCCAATTTACGGTGCATTAAATGCTGCAAGAAAAGTTCCAGTTGTTCAGGTATTGATGAAATGGAATAAAGATAAAAAAGCTTGGGAAAAACAGATCAATGGTAAACTTGTCAATGTTGAAGAATATAAACCAGATGAAGCATTTATAAAACAGTTCGAAGATGCTTTCAATAAGGTTAAAGCATATGTTTCAAGACCAATAGGTAAAATGTCTGAGAAAATAAGTTCAAAAGATTCTATGTTTGGTCCTTCTGCATTTGTAGATCTTATTCACAGAATCCAGCTTGAACTTACAAGTAAACCAGAATATGGCTTAAATGCTGCACAAATCTCTTTTGCAGCACCACTTACTTTTAATGCAACAATACCAGTTTCTGCTGACAATACTTTATTTGTAAGAGATATGTTTAACCTTTATCAATATGAAAACTTCTTATATACAATGAACCTAACAGGAAAACAGATAAAAGATGCACTTGAATATTCTTATGGGGGTTGGTTCAATACAATGAAAGGTCCAGATGATCATATCATAGCATTTAAACTTGATGATAAGGGAAATATTCAATATGACGCAAGAACAGGTTCTGCATTAACCGTTACAAGATATTATAACTATGACTCAGCTGCTGGTATTATTTATACAGTTGATGTTTCAAAACCTGTGGGTCAAAGAGTTAACATCATCTCTATGGCAGATGGCAAACCTTTTGATATGAATGCGACATACTCAGTCGCAATAAACTCATATAGAGCTCAGGGAGGTGGTGGGCATCTTACTAAAGGTGCAGGTATTTCTCAAGAAGATCTGACTGCTTACAAATTTGTCACATCATCCACAATTAAAGATTTAAGATATTACCTTATGAAGTGGATTGAAAATTATAAAGGAGTCATTCAACCATTTATTTATAATAACTGGTCGGTGATTCCAGCAGATTGGGCAGCAGCAGCTAAAGCAAAGGATATGTTAATATTATATCCTCCTTCTAAATAAAATAGTTAAACTGCAAAGGGCTGCTCTTAAATGGGTAGCCCTTTTTTTATTAATAACCTATTTCAACTCTTTTGCATTATTTATTTCAAATTTAGTATAAAAAGTATAAGAATAATAATAAAAAACAACAAAAGAATAAAAAAATTGAAAAAAAATTAAAAAAAATAATAAACCAAAAATAAGAATAATAAAAATATAACAAAAAGGATTTTAAAATGAATGACCTAAAAACTGAAAAAATTGTCGAAGTTAAAAATTTAACAAAGCAATTTGTTAAAGAAAAAAAGGCAGTAGACAACATAAGTTTCACCATAGATAAAGGTGAGATATTGGGGTTTATCGGACCAAATGGTGCAGGAAAATCCACTACAATAAAAATGCTTAGTGGAATACTAACTGCTACAGAAGGATATATTTCTGTTTTAGGTTACAACCCATCAAAAGATAGGAAAAAATTGGCAAGACAGATTGGAACTGTATTTGGTCAGAAATCTCAACTATGGATGCACCTTCCACCAATTGAAACATTTAAACTTTTAGGTGTGCTTTATGATATAGATAAAAAAATTTTAAATAATAGAATCGAGAAATTTATAGAGCTTTTTGAACTTAAGCAGATTTTGAATAATCAGGTAAGAAAGTTATCCTTAGGTGAAAGGATAAAATGCGAAATTGCAGCCTCTTTAATTCATAACCCAAAGGTCTTGTTTTTAGATGAGCCAACCATCGGACTTGATGTTGTCATTAAAAAAGTAATTAGAGATTTAATATTAAAGATGAATAAAGAAGAAAATGTCACTATTTTACTTACATCACATGATATACAGGATATAGAAAAACTTTGTGATAGGGTAATAATAATAAATAATGGCAAAATTGTGTTTGAAAATAGTATGAAGTTTTTAAAATATAATTTTTTAGGGAAAAAAATTATTTCAGTAAAGACTGAAAACCAGATAGAAATTAAGGATATTGAAGGGATAAATGTATTAAAACAAAAAGATTACTCTGCCAAAATCGAGATAGATACCAAGATTAACTCTATCAAAGATATAATAGACTATATCGTTGAAAATAATACCATTATGGATATTACTATCGATGATATACCGCTGGAAGAAGTAATCTCAGAAATATATAATCAGTCTAAAAATAAGGAATAATTTATGAAGAAATATTTGTATCTGGCTTATTTATCAATAAAAAATTATACTTATTATATTAAAGATTTTTTACTATCAAGGTTTTTTTTAGTATTTGTCCTTATAATTTTTTCTTTTATCTATAAAACTCTTTTAGCTGGAAAAGAAAGCTTCGCATCCTTTACTTTACCTATGCTTTTATATTATCTTGCCATAACTGAGTCTATCGAGATGTCAAAGGTTCTTGTGCATAATAAAATAACAAATGAGATAAAAGATGGTTCTGTAGCTTATCAACTTCTTCGCCCAATTTCATATATTTCTTATCATATAAGTTCAGCTATTGGTGAAATATTTGTTAAACAATTTATTACAATGACAATTGGATTTCTTTGCGCATATATCATTTATGGTTTTAAGACAATCAACTTTTTATTTGTTTTAGCAAGTTTTCCAATAATTTATGGAGCAATATTATTAAATTTATCATTTATAATACTTATAGGGATGTTTGCCTTTTATATAGAAGAGACATCGCCAATATACTGGATATATCAAAAGTTCATATTTATAGTTGGCGGTCTTTTTGTCCCACTTGAATTTTTCCCAAAAATTGTACTAAAAATATTCAAATACTTCCCTTTTACATATATGAACTATTTTGCAGCGAAGATGTCTGTTATGTTTAATTTAAAAGAGTATCTTGTTGGTTTTTCGATACAGATATTATATATCTGTCTTGTTTTATCTTTAGCTGCTTTTCTTTTTTCAAATGGAATGAAAAGAGTCAGCATTCAGGGTGGTTAAATTATATTCATAAAAGAATAAATTTTATAGAAGGATTAAATTACGATGGAAAAAATAAATACAAAAAAAGAAAAATTCACTTTAAGATATTATCTTAGATTGCTCTGGACCTTTATAAAAATGAACATAAAATCGCAGATGCAATATAAAAAGGCTTTTTTCATGCAGGTTTTTGGAATGATATTGAATGATGTCGCTTTTTTAATATTATGGTATTTACTATTCAATAATTTTAAGACTTCTTTTGCTGCAAAAGGAATAGATTTTAATAATATTGTATTGATCTGGGCTATAGGTGCGTCAAGTTTTGGCTTAATGCATGCAGTTTTTGGTGGCTTTCGAAATCTTGTTAATATCATAATTACAGGGAAACTGGATAATTTTTTACTCTACCCTGCAAATACACTATTTTTAGCTGGAACTTCTTTGTCTGATATATCTGCCTGGGGAGATTTAGTATATGGATATATTATCTTTATTCTATTTTTACCGTTAAATTTTATTTCTATATTACTTTTCACATATTTTATAATATTAGCTTCTATATTTTTTGCTTCAGTATTAATTTTGCTTTCTTCAATTACTTTTTTTATAGGCAATTCTGAACAGCTAAAGGAAACAATTTTCAATGCAACTATTTCCTTTGCGACCTACCCCGAAAAATTTTTTACTGGTCCGATAAAAATTATGCTTTTTACATTTATTCCAGTTGGACTTGGAATATATATCCCTGTCAGAGTCATAACTCATTTTAATATCACTCTTTTTTTTATCTCAACAATTTCGACAGTTGTATTATTTGTTTTTTCAATATTTATTTTTGGCATAGGACTGAAAAAATATGAATCCACAAGTTTAATGATTTTGAGTTGATAAAAATTACTTGATAGTAAGATTTATAATCATTTTGACAATATGGTTTTACTGGCATATATTTAAAAGGAATTATTGCTAAAAAATAAAGTGTTTATTTTAATAACTGATTTAATGCTAAAAATTAACAAATCGGGTTAAGAAAATGAGAAAAGAAATTTATTATATTCAGATTATTATATTTATATTTTTACTTTCTTTTGTTTTCCAATCCTGTACTTCTATTGATAATCAGATAAAAAAGATGGATTTACTTAAACCTTATGAAAATAGTTATTTTATAGATGTCGAAATCCCTCAGTCAATAAAAATCCTAAACACAACTATTCAAAGAGCACCAAAGACCATAAATGAAGAAAAGTATGAAGATAAAAGATTTTATGATAGTGAATCTTTAAATCCCAAAGTTATAAAAAGTTTGAATATTGATTCATTAAAAATACATTTTCAGTTATTTTTACCAGAAAATCTATCAGAAGAGAATAAAATCAAAGGCAAATTTCTACTTGTTCATGGTTTTGCAGGTTGTAGCTTCTCTTTTAATAAACTTGCCCCTCTTCTTGCTGATGCGGGATTTTTAGTTGTAGCATTAGACCTTCCAAACTTTGGTTATAGCGATCGAATAAAAATAAAGTTGAATTCAAATTGTCTTGCTGATTTAATATATAACTTTCTCGTTCAATTTGATAATCAGATTATAGCTAAAAACAATATTTTCCAGAATTTTAATCAAGAAGTTATAAAAACGATATCAAAAGATTATCCTATAAGGTGGAATATTGTAGGACATTCTATGGCAGGTCGATTTATAACTGTTTTTTCTTATAAATATAAAAATATTATTGATAGTGTAAATCTTATATCTCCAGCATTTTTTAGTTCAAAACCATATTCATTATTTACTAAATTACCACCTTTTAACCTATTTTTATATCTTTATGTTTCATCTACCCTTAAAAAAGAAAATTTTGCAAAGCTACTTGAAAAAATCTATTTTAGAAAACCAATGGATTATGAAGTTGAAAACTATTTAAAACCTCTTTTAATTCCAAAGACATTTGAATATATATTCTATATGCTCGATGTAAATGAAGATGAAGAATATGACCCACCTAAACTTTTAGATAAACTTTCCTTCAATATTCTTCTTATATGGGGAGAAAAAGATAGAATTGTACCATTAAAAGGCTCAATAAAATTAGTTGATAAGATTAAAGAAAAAAATCTTTTTATAATAGATAATGCAGGTCATAATAGCATGGAAACGCATGCTGAAATTGTTTTTGAACAAATAATGAAACATATAAATTTAAGTAAATAATTAAAAAATTGAAATAATCTAAAAATAGTATACCATGCATAAATAAAAAGAATGCTTAATTTTAATTAAAATAATTACCTTTTTTCAATTGTTTAAATTTACTAAATTTAAAAAAGAGAATTATCTTTTTTCCTTTGTTTTTCTATTTTATTTATCTTATTTACAGATTTATAATCTACCTCTTTATTTTTACTAAAATATTTTAAAATCTTACATTTTTTTTGATAAAGCTTCTTCTATGGCTTTTAATATAACTTTGCTGCTTGCAGTTGCACCTCTTACGATATCTACCTTTAACTTTTGTTCTTTTATTACATCATTTATAATAGTTTCAGCTGGCTTCCCTTTTCCATTGATATGTTCTATGATTTTGATATCTAATATCTTATGATCTTTTACTATCACTTCCACTTTGGCAGAGACAAATATTGTATTATATGAACCATAATAGGTACCATCTTCAATATTTGATAGATCAATTTCATTTATTGTTATTTGCTCAACTTGATTTTTATATCTTTCAATTTTTTGAAAATATTTTATTCCAATAAGAAAGATTATTGAAAATATAATAATAAAAACTACTGTAAAAATCATTCCTTTTTTCTTCATCTAATACCTACCTCTTAATAATATTAAATTAAAAACATATTTTTTTAAAAAGCTTATTTGCTATAGATTTTGATTTGATTATAAGAAGGTAAAATCAGGATACATTCAAAATAAAAAATAATCTTCATTCACATTAAAAATGTATCGGCAAACCAAAATAAACACCTAAACTCCAATATGTTAGTTTTTCATCATCTGTGTTAATTATATCTTTTAAATTAATATCAATGAAAATACTTATGGAAAATCCTATGAAAGATAAATTTTTTGAGAAACCCATACCAAAACTACCATACCATTCAATTCTAATACCAAAATCATCGGCTATGTGTCCTTCTGGGATTAATCCTTCATACCTAATTTGCTCTTCACTCCAATAATCACCTCCTATAAATTTTGAATAATAAAAACCAAAATTGAAAGAAGATAAGACAGAGTATCTTCCTTCATCATCAAAATCAACTGCACCGCCTCCATAACCTAGCATTAAAGTTAATCTTATAAAACTAAGATCATAATCTCTTCCTAAATATGTATCAAAGCAATCATATCTACCAAAATTGTTACTGGAATTATATGCCACCATAATTATTAATCCTAAAGGTAAATTATTATATTGACGATTATTTATTCTAGTAATAGGGAAAAAAGAAAATCGTAATCCAGTATGGAGTATAAAAATAAAATTCCATGGGTTTTCTGCTGTAAAATTTAAATAAGTATAGTTCTGCCAACCCATATTCAATTCTGCAAAAAAATCAATTCCAATAAAAATTCCCTGTGCATAGATCTCAAAAGAAAATAAAAATAAAAAAAATAAAATGAAAATTAAGAAGCTAACGATAATTTTTTTCATGAAACCTTCTTTAAAAAATGATATAAATCAAATTTTAATAGAATTATTATAAATCTACCTTAAAATTATTATAGTTCATTATATATATTTTTACAATATTTTATTTGTAATATATTTATATTTTTTATAATATTAATCTTTATTTTATGGTATACATTTTAATAAAACTTTTATGAAAAATTAATGAAATATATAGCTAAATATATAAAAGTATGTATGTATAAGAACAATTTTCTAAAATAAATAAAGAAAATATCATAAAGTGGAATGCCAATAATTCTTTGGCTTATTAGTATTAGGATTATGTTTAAAAATATTAATTTTATTTATGCACTATACCTGATAGCTCTTTCTTTTGTTTTATGAACTATTAATAAAAAAGGAGACCCGAAAAACGGATCTCCTTTATTCAAAAATAAAAATCAAACAAAAAGAAGCTTTTTATTTACTAAAATCCATAGCTGCAAGTCTTTTATAAGTTGCAAGTCGTTTTTTTGCATCTTCTTCGCATGCTTTAAATAAATCTTCAGCAACATCAGGGAAAGTTTTTGCAAGTGAAGCAAATCTTACTTCTCCCATTATAAAATCTCTAAAGCTTTCTGTTGGGTCTTTAGAATCAAGCTGGAATGGATTTTTACCTTCAGCTTCAAGTCTTGGATCATATCTATAAAGATGCCAGTATCCTGATTTTACTGCTCTTTCCTCTTCTTCCTGACTCTTTCCCATACCTGCTCTAAGTCCATGGTTAATACATGGGGCATAAGCGATTATCAAAGATGGGCCATTATAACTTTCTGCTTCACTTATTGCCTTTAAGAACTGGTTTTTATCTGCTCCCATTGCTACCTGAGCTACATAAACATACCCATAGCTCATAGCAATTAATCCGAGATCTTTTTTCCTTACCCTCTTTCCTGCTGCTGCAAACCTTGCAACTGCAGAAATTGGTGTTGATTTTGAAGATTGACCACCAGTATTTGAATATACTTCGGTATCAAGAACAAGCAAGTTTATGTCTTCACCCTGAGCTATGACATGATCAAGTCCTCCAAAACCAATATCATATGCCCATCCATCACCACCGATGACCCAAATCGATTTTTTTATCAAATATTTTGTTAAAGAAATAAGTTGTTTTGAAATTTCATTTTTCTCAGAATTTAGTGCATCTTTAAGTTCATCGACAATTTTAATCTGTTTAGTTGTATCTATTTCATTTTTATAAGAATTAAAGATATTTTTAACCTTATCTGAAACCTTTGATTCTTTAATTGCATTTTCAAAATCTTCTATTGCTTTTTCTTTAAGCTTTTTGTGGGCAAGATATATACCAAAGCCATATTCAGCATTATCTTCAAAAAGACTATTTGCCCATGCAATACCTTTCCCATCTTTATTTGCCCTATATGGAGTAGCTGGAGCTGAACCTCCATAGATAGATGAACAACCAGTTGCATTTGCGACAATCATTCTATCACCAAAAAGCTGTGAGATAACCTTTATATATGGTGTTTCACCGCAACCTGCACAAGCTCCACTGAACTCAAAAAGAGGTTGCTTAAACTGGCTATTTTTAATATTTGTAACTGGTTCAATAGTCTTATATGAAACATTTTTATCGAAATATTCCCATCTTTTAACTTCTTCAAGTTGAGTTTCCAATGGCTTCATTTCAAGGGCTTTTGCACCTTTTTTACCTGGACAGATATCCGCACAGTTTCCGCAACCAGTACAATCTAAAACAGAAACCTGAATTTTATATTGATAATTTTCAAGACCCTTACCTATTGCTTTTAATAGCTTTGTACCGGCTGGAACATTTTTTGCCTCTTTTTCATCGAGTAAGAATGGTCTTATAGCTGCATGTGGGCAGACAAAAGCACACTGGTTACATTGAATACAATTTTCTGGATTCCACTCTGGAACATTTACCGCAATACCTCTTTTTTCGTATTGTGTTGTACCAGCGGGGAAAGTACCATCTTCTCTATTAACAAAAGCAGAAACTGGTAGATCATCTCCTTTTAATGTGTTTATTGGTATCATCACTTTTTCTATGAATTCTGGAAGATCACCAAAATCTTTCTTTTCATCTGGTAAATTTTTCCATGATGGATCAACTGGAACTTCAATAACATTACCACCTTTATCAATAGCATCAAAGTTTTTCTTAACTACATCTTCACCTTTTCTACCATATGTTTTTTCTACCGCTTCTTTCATCTCTTTAACAGCAAGTTCATATGAAATAACATTTGAAACTTTGAAAAATGCCGATTGCATTATAGAGTTAGTTCTTCCAGGAAGACCAACCTCTTCTGCTATTTCTGTAGCATTTATGATATAGAATTTAACATTTTGTTCTGCCATTCTTTTTTTCATTGAATTTGGCAGATGTTTAATAACTTCATCTTTATCCCAGATAGAATTCAAAAGAAATGTTCCACCTTTTTTAATAGGTTTTAGCATATCATATTTGTCAAGATATGCTGGAACATGACATGCAACAAAATTTGCATTTGAAACATAATAAGGAAGATGTATCGGTTTTTTACCAAATCTTAGATGAGAGATTGTAACACCACCTGATTTTTTTGAATCGTAAGCAAAATAAGCCTGAGCATATAGATCAGTATTATCCCCAATTATTTTAATGGAGTTCTTATTTGCTCCTACTGTACCATCCGAACCAATTCCATAAAATATTGCTTCATATGTTCCTTCTGGAGTAACATCAACAGATTCAGATGGAGGAAGCGATGTAAATGTAACATCATCGATAATGCTTATTGTAAAATGATCTTTTGGCTCATTTCTTGCTAAATTATCATATACAGCGATTAAGTCTTCTGGTTTAGTATCTTTTGAAGATAAACCATAGCGACCACCAACGATAATAGGTGCATCTTTTTTACCATAAAATAGATTTTTAACATCAAGGTAAAGTGGTTCGCCAGCAGCACCTGGCTCTTTTGTTCTATCAAGAACAGCAATTTTCTTAACTGTTTTTGGGAAAACTTTGAAAAAGTATTTTTCAGAGAAAGGTCTATAAAGATGAACAGTAATTGCTCCAACTTTTCTACCTTTACTGATAAGATAATCTATTGTTGGTTTGAGTAAATCTGTAACAGAACCCATTGCAACTATAATATATTCAGCATCTTCAGCACCATAATAAGTAAAAGGATGATATTCTCTTCCTGTAATTTTTGAGAGTTTTGCCATCTCTTCTTCAACAATATCTGCAACTTTTTCATAATAAGGATTACAAGCTTCTCTTGCCTGGAAGAAAATATCTGGATTCTGAGCTGTTCCTCTTGTGACAGGAGAATCGGGACTTAAAGCCCTTTCTCTAAATTTTCTTAAGGCATCCATATCAACAAGTGGAAGCATATCAGCATAATCCCATACTTCAACTTTCTGAATTTCATGAGAAGTTCTAAAACCATCGAAAAAATGTAAGAAAGGAATTCTAGTTCTTAAAGCAGCAAGATGAGCTACCGGGGCTATATCAAGTATTTCCTGAACAGAACCAGTTGCTAAAAGTGCAAAACCAGTCTGTCTTGTTGCCATAACATCAGAATGATCTCCAAAAATAGAAAGAGCATGTGTGGCAACTGTTCTTGCAGAAACATGAAATACTCCTGGTAAGAGTTCTCCTGCTATTTTATACATATTTGGAATCATTAAAAGTAAACCTTGCGAAGCTGTATAGGTCGAAGTAAGAGCACCACCCTGAAGACTTCCGTGAACAGCACCTGCTGCACCTGCTTCTGATTGCATTTCGACAACTTTAACGACCTCTCCGAACATGTTTTTTTCACCTTTTGATGCCCATTCATCGACATATTCAGCCATTGTTGAGGATGGAGTTATAGGATAAATAGCTGCAACTTCTGTAAAAGCATATGATACATATGCAGCAGCATTATTTCCATCCATCGATTTCATTTTCTTAGCCATTTAATTCCTCCACTAATAAAATATGAAAAAAGAGATGGTATATTTTTGAATATTTTTTTCAATTAATAGAATGCAAATTTTTTTGAAAAATGCAATTATTAAAAAAAGAAAAAATTTACCCTTTTAAAAATTAAATTTTACGAAAAACACCTTTTATTAGAAAGATTAATATTAAAAAATAAAAATAAAAAATTAACAATAATATTAAAAATTAAAATTAATGCTAAACATTAAAATTAATATTATCATTTAAAGTTTTTTTTCTAATAATTCTTTTAAATGATTTATCTTTAATCCAAAAATATTTTTATCAATTTCATATTCATGAAGAGTTCTGCATATTATTCCAGCCTTATTGATCTGTTTTTCATCAAAAAATGAAATTGTCTTTTTAATTGATTTTATGTCATTTTTATCTGGATTTTCTGTAAATTTTATATCATAAATGTTGATTTTACCATTTAATTCAATTATCAAATCTACTTCAAGTGCATCTTTATCTCTAAAAAACCATACAGTAGGTTTGATTAAATTAAAACTAAACAATTTTAATACTTCATTTATGATAAAATTTTCCCAGATATTTCCAAGATATATACTGTTTAAAAGATCATCCTTGCTTTCAATTCCAAGTAAATAACATAAAAAACCGGTATCAGTAAAGTAAATCTTTGGGGATTTAATAATCCTTTTACCTATATTCCGAAAATAAGGCTCCATTAAAAACAATTGATTCGAAGCCTCTAAAATACTTGTCCATTCTCGAGCTGTACTTACCGATATTCCCACATCTCTTGCGAGGTCTGAAAAGTTCAATAACTGTCCAACTCTTATTGCCAATGATCTTATGAATCTTTCAAAATCCCTTACCTTACCTATATTTATAAGACTTCTAATATCTCTTTCTATATAAGTGATAAGATAATTTGAATAAAAAATATTGGGAGAAATATTTTTTTCAACCCAAAGAAATGGATACCCTCCTTTAATTATGAAATCTAATTCATCTATTTCTTTATTTGAGACATTTTCCTCGACCTTTTCTTTAATCTCAAAATAGGAAAGACCTAATAGATCTATTATTGCGCATCTACCCGCCAAAGAATCTGTAATATTTTTAATCATTAAAAATTTTTGAGATCCTGTTAATATAAATTTCTTTCCTTTTTGACTATCTATCTCATATTTTAAATATCTAAATAAAGAAGGAACATATTGGATTTCATCTAAGATGACATTTTCTTTAATCTGTCCGAAAAATAAATCAGGATTCTTCTCTGCTCTTTCTGCGATCGAAGGCAAATCAAAGCTAATATATGAAAAATCGGGGAAAATTTTTCTAACCAATGAAGTTTTACCAACCTGTCTTGGTCCTGATAAATATACAGATGGCATAAAATTAACAATTTTTAATATTTGATTTTCTAATTTTCTATTTATCCACATAAGACAAATTTAAGATACTATCGTAAAT
>ERZ795050.4483-NODE-4483-length-12708-cov-4.140046_pt1 | contig 12708 bp, 10 predicted proteins | sample MGYA00375134_ERZ795050 | MGnify/ENA primary metagenome ERZ795050 (study PRJEB30179, sample SAMN05720221) | activated sludge metagenome | isolation source: Anaerobic digester | place: Japan | collected 2015-05-26 ... | reverse complement strand
TCTAATGCGAGAGATAATTTCGCAATAGGTTTAATTCTTAAATATCAATATTGCTATATGTCATATCGATAAGATCTATTATTGCTTAAGAGGTAAAGTATGAAGAAAGTACTTTTTGTTTTATTTTTTGCTCTATTAAGCCAAAGTGTTAATTCAGCCTCAATTTCATTTAACTACAGTCCCTGTTCAGTATATTTTGGTGATAATTCGACAAATGAAAATATCATCAGACTCGAGGATGGGGATAAAAGTTGGGGCTTTACGGATAAAATGGGTAATTGTTATTTCAGCAAAATTTCTTTAGCTGTAACTTCTGAACCAGAGAGACTTAATATACCTAACACAGACAATAGGTATGCATCTGATGGTTTATTTTTTGATGTAATGCATAAGGAACTTCTTTTGAGGGCTGTTGATTTGAAGTATCTTGAATCCGGCGGTAGAATGCATGCTGTTACTTATGTGTTAGGATATATGTATCAATGGTTTTTTACACAAACTAAGGAGGGCTTTAATTTTGGCATAGGCCTTGGCCTTGCAAAGACTTATTTATATCAAGGCAATTTTACAAAAAAGTCGACTGATAGTGATAATCCATCACCGGTTTTTAGAGCAAGCGTGGGTTATAAAATTTTAATTGGAGATAGTAAATTTTTAGATATCGGTATAGATATGAATTCGCCTGCAGTAACTTATCATAGAATAAATAACGGTGATTATAAGCGCTTTATGCATGGTGGTATTTATCCCTATATTGGAATAAGTTTTTGATGAAGAGGTTCCTTGTATTTATTTTCATTGTATTCAGAGCAGTTTACATATTATGTTCTGAACGTGTTGAGGTTACAATCTCTATTTCAATACAACTCTAAAAAACAGTTGACTTTTTGAATATGTGTGATAATTAGTGTGTTAAATTAAAATATAAAAAAATTTAGATGGAGGATTTGTATGTTAAGGTTTTTTCGTTTCGTTTCGTTTCGTTTTTAACTATCTACATATCCATTGCTTTGGTTTTTTCCTGTAATTTTGATTATAACCCAGATCAATCGCAAATATCAGGAAAGAGCTATAATTATTACTTTAAGGCCATTGTTAGAGATTCAGTTAAAAGAGCCATGAGTGAAAAAGACCTTCAGGCGGTAAATAATAACATTGCTGTTTTAGAAAATGAAATTAATGCCTTTATGTTAAAGATTAACAGAAGTGAGAGTTATGATCTAAATTCAAAGGCAGAGTTGGCTGCTGAAATTATGGTTAACGAAAATATCAGTACAGCCCTGTATAATCTTGATGAACTTGGTGTGATGACGCAATTTAGTTTTAATGAGATGCTTTATGATAATATAAAGAAGGAAGAGAGTGTTGAAGAGAAAGAAGTTATAACTGAAACATGCAGTGTCTATACATTTGACGGTAGAAAAGGCAGCGGCCATAGGAGCTGGATAAGTGAGAATTTAAAGATAAGGAGTTCAGAGGGGGGTATATCTTCCGGCAGTCCTGTTGTTGCTGAGGTAGAAAATGGTATAAGTATGGAGATGATTAATCCTGAGCTTGCAGTTAATTTTTATTCTGATGTTTACCAGAGCCTGGAAAAGAAGGCGAGCGTTAAAGTTTCAGGTGATGAGAGTAGCAGGAGAATTTCTCTTGGCAGTGGTCTTGATATTGAAGTGGAATATGATCTTGTTGCAGACGGTCAGAAAGGATGGAAAAAGAAGTTTAAGAAGGCAACGTCTAAATTTAGAAAGGCATGGGCATCTGCATCAGATTTTTTTCAGGAACATGGCCCGAAGATATATGGGGTTTGTGCTATAACGGTTGGCGTAACAATGTTAGCTGTTTGGTATGGGCCAGCTGTTGTGGCTTCTATCGTAAATCTTAATATAGGACCCTTGGCAGCAGCTCATAATGTTGCCTCATGGTGGTATACGCCTTTTGCCATCGCGCTGATAACTTCAGGATATTACTCTATTCAGGGGGACGAATTTATTTTCGAATGTAGCGTGTCATATTAAATCCTGCTTTTATAAATTTGTAAAGAAGAATTCTCCGGAGGTAAAGAAATGATTAAAAAGAGTAAACTCTGTTTCCTGCTAATATTCATGATGTGTGACTTGTCTTTCTCCTCAGTTGTATCTCTCAATTATAGTCCATTATCAATTCTGTATTTTGATAAAGATGAGACGTCGGGTATAATTAGGACTGATAGCTATGAAAAGGACAAAGATGATAAATTACGCTACTTATATTTTAGCAGAATATCTCTGTCTTTTTACAGAGAACCTGAGCCTATAACCGGATTTAATAATAGGTATTCTCATGGAGGTATTTTTTTTGATCTTCTTCACAAAAAAATGGAAATTGAGCCTGTTAATATTAAGTACTTTGAGGACGGTGGGAGTGCCCATGCTCTAATAGGAATACTTGGTTTATCTTATAAAATATTTGCCCCTGATGCTTTTTTTTCAGAATTTGGTTTTGGTCTATCCATGACAGCACTCTGTAGTAATAATATAAATAGAAGTGTCTTCAGTGAAAATATATCACCCGTCTTTAAATTTGGCGTGGGTTATAGAGTAAGCACGGGAGGGAATAATTTTATTGATCTGGGTGTTGATATGACGACACCAATTACATCTTACTTCAAGGTGGAGGGAGATGGTTACCTGCAATTTATTTCAGGAGGTATTTATCCCTATATTGGAATAAGTTTTTGATGAAGAGGTTCCTTGTATTTATTTTCATTGTATTCAGAGCAGTTTACATATTATGTTCTGAACGTGTTGAAGATAATGGGAAATTAGCGCTATCGAGCGGATTTTCTGTTATGTATGGAACGATCAACGAATATGTATATGATGAAGGGCGAAGGGCCAGTTGCCTTGCGTGGGACATTAAACCTTTGATGCTTGCGGGTATGTCCCTTGAATATGAGTTTCAAAGCCTTAGGTTTAACGGCAGCCTCTGTTTTGCTTTAAATGAGAATACAGGGAGTATTCGGGATTATGATTGGGATACCTCTTCCGGGGTAATGACTAATTTTTCCAGGCATGATGCTAAGCAGAGAGGTTCTTTTTTCACAGACATAACAGGGAATCATCTTTTTGTTATAAGTGAGAATGTCATAATTTTTACGGGATTTGGCCTAAAATATAGCACTATAAATTTGACAGCAGAAGATGGGTATCTTGAGTACCCACCTGGTAGCACACCAGTCAGAGTTTATGGTAAAGGCATAATTTATGAGCAGAAGCATCTGATACCATATATCAGTGCGGGGATAGACTATAGTTCAGGGGATTTTGTCTACAGTTTTGTTGTGGATTATTCCTGCTTTGCTATGTGCAATGCCAGGGACAGTCATTTGAAAAGAGATATTGACTTTTATGATGAAATTAGAAACGCGAATTTTTATTGCATCGGCGGAGAAGTGCTATACAGTCTTTCGGATATAGTTAGCATCTCGGTGTCTGCTGAATGGTTCTATATACCTGAAACTAGTGGTGATAGCTATTATATAGATCTCGCAACTGGCACCAGAAGCGAGGTTTTTAAGAATTCCGGCGGTATTAAAGTCGATTACAAGGAAGTGAAAATTTCAATAAGCAGTATGTTGGATAGGTCATAATATATTGCACAAGAAATATTTTGCCACGAGAAGTCAGCTTTAACATTGACGATGAATTGAGAAAATTTAAAATACTTTCTATAGCAAAGTATATATAGAGTGAGAGGGCTATGAGCCCTCTTATTTTATAAAGTCCTCTGGATTAACTACAGTGTCTCCTCTGCGCACTTCAAAGTGAAGGTGGGGTCCTGTGGATCTTCCAGTATTGCCCACTTTGCCTATGACTTCTGACTGTGAAACTCTGTCTCCACTTTTTGCTATTATTTTTGATAAATGACCATAGTAGGTAAATAGATTATCTCTGTGTTTTATTATTATGAGATTTCCATATCCGTTTTTGACATATTCACTTTTTATTACAATACCTTCTGCTGCTGCATAAACAGGCGTGCCAATTGGTGCAGAGATATCTATGCCTTTGTGATAATTATAACCTTTTTTTGATACTGGATCAATGCGCTTGCCAAATTTACTTGAAATTTTGCCTCTGGCTGGAATTATTAAATTCCAGTCAGTTTTTCCATTGTTTTTATTTATTTCCTCTGGCAAATCATCTGAGATAAATCCTCCAAAGACCCATCCCTCCTCTCCATTTTCTTTTCTGATGAGAAGCCATGGGGCTTTTATCCCATTTATGGTATCAAATTTATCAGATTGATATAGAATTTCTACTTTTTCTTTGAATTTTAATTTTCCAATCTTCTCTGAAGAAGAATCATCCATTGATCTGATGTTTAAGCTATCAGTTGTTACAAATCCATATATCTTTGGAGGAATAGCTCCTGTGGAATAAAATTCATCTGTCTCTTTTATTTCTGTAATATTATTTTCATCAACAGGAAAAGATATTTTGACATTATCTTCTTTAAGGATTGAATTTGTCTCTTCCAGAAAAGCTCCCATAGCTTTGATTATTGAATCTTTATTGCTTATGTCTCTGGATCGCTGTTTTTTTACAGACTCTTCATGTTTTTTAAAATATTTATTTTCGGAGTAAATTATTGCAAAGGGGATTATAATGAAGGTTATTAAAAATAGAGATATCTTTTTCATGTTAAACTCCTTTTATTTTATTATCGGAATTTTGACCTGCTTTTGCTCTATGTGTTTTTATTTTAAGTAGATAAATTTTTTGTTTGATTATTTTATAGAGCTACTTTAATATAGAACAAATCCGCTTTTGCAGAGCTTCTAAAAAATATTTATTTTAAGCAGGTGATAGATGCTAAAAAGTCTTTTTACCAGAATTTTCTTGCCCAGAGAAAATTTTCCAGACACATATGAGGGGGAACTTAACTATCAAAGCCATTTTGTAGTTGTTGCTGCATCTTTTATATGTATATTTGCCTGGCTTGGATATATAAAGCCAGATTCAACTTTATACCCAGACAAACCTATAATAGTTTATCTTCGCATTGGACTTACGGTTATTTCTTTATTTATATTTATTTTGACATTTTTCAATTATTTTAAAGTCAGGAGTATGTATCTACTGGCTGCTTTGGGATTATATCTGGAACTGGCCACTGCAATTCTTACAGGTGCAACTGGAGGTGATCCTGTTTATATGGCGGGTTATTTTTTCGTTCTCGTTCTTGTAATTGTTGCACCTGTGGCAAGAATTTTGTTGTGGGCAATGATTTTACTTTCCGTTGTTTCTTTTTTTATTATGGGCTCTTTTAATAATATTGATTTTAGATCACCTCGAGGTCAGTATTCCCTTAATGACTTTATCATTGTGGTTTTGTTTGTTCTTGCTTTCATATATATACTCGATAAAATGAGAATGAGGATATGGGAAAAGTCGCAGGAACTAAAAGCCAACAGAGAGGAGATATCCTTTCAGCACAAAAAACAGCATGAGATAATAACTGAGGCTTCAGAGCTGATTGCAAAATTAAAAGACACAACTACAGTTCTTAAGAAATTTTCTTTTGATATTTCTTCTTCTGTGGAGGAGCAAGCCCCAATTGTATCCAGTACTCTTCTTTCGTCTAATAATGTTATATCATCCTTTTCTACTATTAGAGATAACACAGAGGGACAGGTTAATTTTAACAAAAGAGGTGTTGAACTGATAAATAAGTTGAAAGAGGAGTTTGGTGCAACTCTTTCTTCCAGTGAAAATGTTAGAAGAGATTCCATTAATCTTCAAAGCTTAACTCGTAAGTGCAATGATAAGCTTGACAATGCTTCAACCACCATAACTACACTTAAAGATGAATCTTCCCGAATTGCAGAAATCTCAGAGACAATAAATGATATAGCGGATAAAACTGCTTTGCTATCACTAAATGCTTCTATTGAATCAGCCCGTGCAGGTGAACACGGCAGAGGTTTTGCAGTTGTAGCAGGGGAGATCTCAAAACTTGCAGATGACAGCATGAAATCAGCAAAGGCCATTAGCGATATTATAAGGATGTCAGTTATGAGGATAGTCGAGGCATCAGATCAGCTTACTGAGACTTCTGAATTTTTGGCAGAGGTAATAAAAATTGCAGAAGAGAATAGAAGCTTTTTGGATAAGCTTGCTGAGATGATAAAGCTCCTCAGTGTAAGTTTTGGAGAGATTATGGAATACTTTAATCTGTCTGTTAAGTACACAGCGTTGATTGATGATCTTACAGTAAAAAATATGTATGATATTGCAACCTATCAGCAAATGATAAATAGAATTGAAATATTTTTTTCCCAGTTGACAGAGATGTCCCGATCCATTGATGATATCTCTGGAAAAGTAAACGAGGGATTCCTTAGACTTGAAAAGATAATAGGTTAGGATATGTTTGATTCATTTATATCTTTTTCACCTATGTGCAATGCCTTTTTTGCAACTCTCTTTACATGGTTTGTTACAGCAGCAGGAGCTGCACTTGTTTTTTTCTTTAAGAGTATTAACAGAAAGGTGCTTGATTCCATGCTGGGCTTTGCAGCTGGGGTTATGATTGCAGCAAGTTTTTGGTCTCTCTTAAGCCCGGGGATGGAGATGGCTGGAGAGCTTGGACTCAATGTCTGGATTACTGCAGCTGTTGGTTTTATGTCCGGTGGTATTTTTATGAGGGTGATTGATATGGTGCTTCCACATATTCATACAACTGGAAGACATGACTCTGAGGATGGCATACATACCTCGTGGAAAAGAAGTACTTTGCTTGTCCTAGCCATTACTTTACACAATATACCTGAGGGGCTTGCTGTAGGGGTTGCCTTTGGAGCTGTTGCTGCAGGGTTGCCATCTGCCACATGGGGCTCTGCCATTGCCCTTGCTCTTGGTATTGGGTTGCAAAATTTTCCTGAGGGGGCTGCTGTGTCAATACCTCTAAGACGTGAGGGGGTATCACGTTCTAAGAGTTTTTTTATTGGACAGTTTTCTGGTATGGTAGAGCCAGTTGCAGGTATAATTGGAGCTGCCTTTGTTATGCACATGAAGTGGCTTTTACCCTATGCCCTATGCTTTGCTGCAGGGGCTATGATTTTTGTAGTTGTGGAGGAGCTTATCCCTGAATCCCAGAGTGATGAGGCCAATATAGATCTTGTAACCATGGTTACTATGCTTGGATTTACTGTGATGATGGTTTTAGATGTTGCCCTGGCTTGAGGGTCTAAATTATTTTTTCTTTCCATAAATATTTCTTGTCTTTTTGGTGCCTCTTTATTTTCTGTTTTTCATATTCCTGTATTGAATTATTAGTCCCTTAATGTCTACTGGAGGATTTATGATAAAGGTGTTTAAATTTGGGGGAGCCTCTGTCAAGGATGCTGATGCTGTTAAAAATGTTGCTTCCATTCTTTCTCTTTACAAAGAGGATAAGATTGCAGTTGTTATCTCTGCCATGGGTAAAACTACCAATGCCCTTGAGCGGCTTTTAAATGCATATTATTTTAACACAGACAAAAAAGAATCGGAATTTGAGTTTATTTTAAATTACCATCTTGATATAGTTAGAGATTTATTCCCCCACAGCGATCACCCTGTATATGATGAGTTAAATGATATTTTTGCTGCAATAAAGCATCAATTATCAAAAGAACCATCGGATAATTTTGACTATGAATACGATCAGCTTGTTTCCCTTGGGGAGATTATAGCGACAAAGATTGTAAGCTATTATCTTAATTCTGTTGGGATTGAAAATATATGGCTTGATGCAAGGCAGATTATAAGAACAGACAATACCTACAGGGATGCACGGGTTATATGGGATAAAACCTCGGAGCTTGTATGCCAGAGTATGAATTTTAATAAAAATAGAATTTATCTCACTCAGGGATTTATTGGAGCCACTGCTGAGAATATATCAACAACATTAGGCAGAGAAGGATCAGATTTTTCTGCAGCCATAGTTGCCTGGTGCCTTGATGCTGAGAGAGTCGTTATCTGGAAGGATGTTCCAGGAGTACTCAATGCGGATCCAAAGTATTTTGATAATACTGTTAAAATTGACAATATGTCCTATCAGGATGCCATTGAGCTTGCATATTATGGCGCAAGTGTAATCCATCCAAAGACAATAAAGCCCCTTCAGAATAAAAAAATTCCTCTGTGGGTAAAGTCTTTTGTTTTTCCAAAGGAAAAGGGTACATTGATACATAATGAAAAAGAGGGCTTGCCGGTTCCTTCTTTTATATTTAAGGTTAATCAGGTTTTAATAACAATTGCAGCAAGGGATTTTTCTTTTATAGTGGAACACAATCTCAGGGACATATTCAGAGAGCTTGCCCATCATAGGATAAAAATAAATCTGATGCAAAATTCTGCTTTGAGTTTTTCCATTTGCGTTGATTGGGATGAGAGAAAAATTCCAGCCTTTATCAAGTCCATTGAGGAAGAGTTTATGGTAAAATATAATATTGGACTTGAGCTTGTTACAATCAGACACTATGATCAGCCAACAATTGATAGAGTAACTGTCAATAAAGATATTCTTTTGGAAGAAAAGACTCGCCACACTGTTCAGATGGTAATGAAAGATCTTGGTAATGCTATAGAATAAATTTATAAATATCAATGAGGGCAACTTTATAGATTTTGCCCCCATTGATTGAGTTGTTTAATCCTCAAAGAGTTCTTTGTCTATATTTACTGTAATCCGCTGGTCATTCAATATAATTTCAGAAAGAGATTTTATGAGAGGCAATTCGTATCTGAAAAAGTATTTCATGGTTGTTACTTTTGCATTATAAAAATTTTTGAGAAATTTATTTTCTATGGCTGTGGACTTTTTATAAGCTATCAGACCCTGTAGTAACCACTGCCAGCCAATTGCAATGTTGCCAGCCATCTCAAGGTATAGTGTTGCATCAGAAAGAAAATCTTCGATTTTTCCACTGGCTGCAATTTTTAGAAGCTCGGAGGTTGTAGTTTTAAATAGGGCAAGGTATTCTTTCAACTCCATGGCATATTTTGAGAGAGTCTCTTCCTTTTCTGCCTCAGCAATTGTTTTTTGCACTTCAGATATAAAATAATTAAAGGCTTTTCCATTTTTCATTGTTACCTTGCGTCCAAGGATATCCTGTCCTTGAATCCCCGTAGTGCCTTCATGAATTGGATGTATCCGAGCATCTCTATAGAAAAGCTCAAGATTAAAATCTTCACAATAACCATATCCTCCTAAGATCTGCAAGCCGGCGCTTGTTGAAAGAATTCCTTTTTCTGAAGGATAGGTCTTTACAATGGGAGTCAAAAATTCTGCAAGGAGTTCATATTTTTCTTTTTCCTCTTCTTTGCAAATGGAAAGCATATCCAGATAGAAAGAAACCTGAACAGCTAAGCTAAGGGAACCCTCTACTATTGCTTTTTGAAATAAAAGCATTCTCTTGATGTCTGCATGTTCGATTATTTCACACTGAGGAGAGTTGGAATCTTTACTTGAAAGTGGGCGTCCTTGCTTTCTCTCTGTTGCATATTTTAGAGATTCATAATATGCAGCAGATGCAATGCCTATTGCCCCAATTCCAACATTGATTCTCTCTTCATTCATCATGCGGAACATATAAGATAGCCCCATGTTTTCTTCTCCAACAAGCCATCCACGGCAGTCATCATTTTCTCCCATGTATAATTGCGTAATAGGTGATCCTCTGTAGCCGAGTTTGTGCTCAATACCGCTACATGTTACATCATTTGAAATAAGCCCACCTTTGCCATCTCCACGATATTTTGGCACAACAAAAAGAGAAATTCCTTTGACGCCACTGGGGGCCCCTTCTATACGAGCAAGCATGAGATGCACCACATTTGTTACTCCACTATGAGTCCCGGCGGATATAAAAATTTTGTTCCCCTTTATTTTAAAGTATCCCTCATCAGTTCTTATAGCTTTTGTTTTAATATCAGAAAGAGAGCTTCCAGCCTCAGGTTCAGTGAGAGCCATAGTTCCCTGCCATTGACCAGAAAACATTTTTGGAAGGTAGTAATCTTGCAACTCCTTTGATGCGAAATTTAAAATGAGATTTGCAGCACCAGATGTTAGCCCAGGATAAACACTTAAGGAATAATTTGCAGCAGCAAACATATAATTACATGCAGCCAATATTGCCCGCGGGAGTTGCTGGCCCCCTGCTGTATTAGGGAAAGGTGCAGCGATTAAACCTATTTCACCACATTTTTCCATGTATTCTCTTACTATTGGATGAACATAGACCTCCCCATCTCTATATTCAGGAGTATTTTTATCCATTTCCCTTAAGTATGGTTTCATCATGCGCTCTGCCAGTATATATGATGTCTTGAGAACCATATCAAGAGTATCTTTGTTGAATTCTTTGAAGTATTCATGTTGCGAGAGTTTATCCACCTGAAAAACCTCAAAGAGTGTAAAGTTTAGATTTTGCCTGCTTATGAATTTTTCTTCCATAAAAAATTGCCCCCCTTTTTTGACATTATAAAAAGATTTAAAAAAGAAGTATATAAAAAAATGAAAAAAGAGATCTGTAGAAGAATCTATGTTTTTTATTTTTCACAATACAGGGAATAGAATGCTTGATTTATTACAGGCGAAAGTTTAGGTTATGCTAATATAAGGAGCTAAAATGAGATATTTATTTTTAGGGATAATTTTCATTCATGGTCTAATTCATCTTTTAGGTTTTGTTCATGGATCTGGTTTGGGAGAGGTTAAGGGATTGACAATTCCAGTGTCAAAATCAATGGCTTTTTTATGGTTAATCGCATCCTTTCTTGTTATTATTTATGGCATTGCATATTTTGCAGATTGTAGATACAATTGGCTCTTTGGTTTTTTTGCTTTTGTCCTTTCTCAGCTGCTTATTATAATTTATTGGAAAGATGCTAAGTTCGGCACAATCCCTAATGCTGTGATTATTATTTTATCTATTATTTCTTATGGCTATTTTAATTTTCAAAATCTTGTTCAACAGGAAACAATCAGATTGATAAGTCAGGTAAAGACTTTAGATAACAAAGTAGTTTCACAGCAAGACATTAAAAATTTGCCCGGACCTGTCAAAAGATGGCTTTATAGCTCAGGGATAGTTGGAAAGCCATATATTATGATAGGCAGAGTTCTTCAGGAAGCTGAGATGAAGATAAAACCAGAACAGAAAAAATGGTTTAGCGCTAAGGCTATCCAATATACAACAATTGATTTGCCAGGATTCATCTGGTCTGTAGATGTAAAAATGAATAGCTTAGTAGGCTTTCAGGGTAGAGACAAATTTGAAAATGGTAAAGGGGAGATGTTGATTAAATTGAACTCTCTAATTAAGGTTGCTTTGGGAAGAGGTGAAAAAATTAATGAGGGAACCATTCAGAGATATATAGGTGAAATGGTATGGTTTCCTTCATTGGCTTTAAGCCCGTATATTAAATGGCAGGAGGTTGATAATAACAGTGCAATTGCTACAATGGAGTATGAAGGGACCAAAGCAAGTGGGACTTTTTATTTTAACGCAGAAGGTGATTTTGTTAAGTTCACGGCTATGAGATTTATGGGTAATGAGCCTCTTGCCAAAAAATATCAATGGGTTCTATTGGTAGAAGATTATAAATTTTTTGAAGGAATAAAAGTGCCATCTAAAATGACAGCAACATGGAAACTTGAAAAGGAAGATTGGACATGGCTAAAATTAGAAATAAAAGATATTAAATATAATGAGGCTGCTATTGGTGAAAAATTTTTGTAGTTTTTAATTGAGTTTTCCTGGGAAATTTAGTAATAAAAAAAGATGCCCTCTGGCATCTTTTTTTATTCGGGGTTTACGGGACTTGAACCCGCGGCCCCCTGCGTGACAGGCAGGTACTCTAACCAACTGAGCTAAAACCCCTTTGATTTTTTACAATCAGAACGATGAACAATAAACAATTTATTGCACTTTGTGTCAATGAAAAATTTATGCCATAATTAAAAAAAATTAAAAATTTTTAATCTAAACATTAAATCTAAAATTTATAATATCCCCATCTTCCACAATATAGTCTTTGCCCATTACATAAAATTTTCCTGCTTTTTTGAGTTCCTCCTCATTGCCATATTCAATGAGATCCTTATACTTCATAACCTCTGCTCTTATAAATCCTCGTTGAATATCTGAGTGAATTTCACCTGCAGCCTCAGGAGCAGATGACCCTTTCTTAATCTGCCACTGACGCACCTCATCTTTGCCAACAGTAAAAAAAGAGATAAGACCTAATGTTTTCATTGCAAGGTCTGAAAGAATATTAAGAGCTGGTTCTTCAATGCCAGCATCTTCCATGAATTCAAGTTTTTCTTCATCACTGTCAAGGCTAAGTATCTCAGCTTCCAGCTTGGCAGAGACTTGCATCACTTCAATATCCAGTTCTTTAAGGCTTGTCTTTACCTTGCTCACCAGAGAGGTGTCTTTTATGTCTTTGTCTCCTACGTTAAGGACAATGAGCATTTTTTTAGCAGTGATAAAGGGATAACCGGATATAAGTTTTTTATCCTCATCGGAAAGGCTGAATGTGCGAAGGTGTTTTTCCTGTTCAAGATGAGCCTGCATTCTTGAAAGGAGCTTTTCTTCAGCATCAAGCCTTGGATCTGGCTTTCGTTTTTTTGCTGCCTCAATTCTTTCAAAGCGTTTTTCTATAAAGATTAAAT
>ERZ795050.4481-NODE-4481-length-12714-cov-7.429023_pt1 | contig 12714 bp, 10 predicted proteins | sample MGYA00375134_ERZ795050 | MGnify/ENA primary metagenome ERZ795050 (study PRJEB30179, sample SAMN05720221) | activated sludge metagenome | isolation source: Anaerobic digester | place: Japan | collected 2015-05-26 ... | reverse complement strand
GGCTTTTCACCCCCTGGCCGATGAGAAACACGGCCGGGTCCGCCGCCATCATCTGATGGAGGGCCTCGTTGATCGCCAGGCTATAACTGAGGACTCTACGCGAAGACATATCTTTCCAGCTCCTCTGTCCGTGGGTGGGCGCTTTTTCTGGCAAAATCAAACGCCATTTCCACTTCACGATCAACTGACGCCGCCACGTCATCCAATTCCATGACGGAGATGCCGCTTGCCAACAGGTGGTTCTTAAGCGCCAATATAGGATCTTTTTCCAGCCAACCGTTAACTTCTTCCTGGGGCCGAATATCCGTGTGGGTCCCCTGAATATTGTCATCAGGACCCACATGTCCCCGATACCGGTAAGTAAGAAATTCCAAGAATACCGGACCTTTGCCCTGGCGACAACATTCGGTTGCCTGGCTGGCTTCCTCATAGACGGTCAACACATCATTGCCATCCACCTGCCTGCTCTCGATACCGAAGGGAACGGCTATCTCGAAGATGTCCCGATTTACACGACACTCACGGACCGGCATGTGGGTGGCATAATAATTGTTCTCGCAGGCAAAAATTATGGGCAATTTCTTCAGGGCGGCAAAGTTCAGACTTTCATAAAGGACCCCCTCCCCCGTGGCGCCATCGCCGAAAAAGGCCACGGCCACGGCGCGTTCCTGCCGGATGCTTGCCGCCAGGGCCGCCCCCAAGGCCAGGGAAATCGTTCCGGCAACAATGGGCGCCGAGCCAAGCATCCCCACTTCCGGGGCAATAAGGTGCATGGAGCCCCCCCGCCCCCGGGAGCAGCCTGTTTCTCGGCAGAAGATCTCCGCCACCATCTCCGGCATGGAGCCGCCTTTGGCCAAATAATGGCCATGGGAACGGTGATTGCCGAAGACATAGTCACGGGCGGTCAGGGCAGCGCAGACACCCACGGCCACCGCCTCTTCGCCGCTGTACAGATGACAGGGACAACGGACCTCACCGGCAAGGATCGGCGCCACAAACGCCTCCTCACAGAGGCGAATCCGCAGCATCTGGCGGTAAAACTTCTCTAAAAGGTCTTTTGGATAATCCACATATCCCCCACGATCTCCAATATAATCAGCCCTCATGCCCGGCTCTCAGCTCCCGCACCGCCTGGCTCTCCGGCCGGACAATCGCCGCCAGGGTAAGGAGAATGATCCTAAGATCCGTCCAGAAAGAACGCTCCCTAACATACTTCAACTGCAATTTCAATTTCGTTGGTCGAATGAGCTCCATATAGGCCTGCTCCGGATCTGCCGCCCCGGCAAGCACCGCTCCTTCATCGGCATTCCAGATGGACGCCCAATCGGTTATGCCGGGGCGGACGGAAAGGATATCTTTTTCCTCCCCCGAGAAGAGATCGGTGTATTGCTTTACTTCCGGTCGCGGCCCGACAATGCTCATCTCCCCTTTGAGGACATTGATGAGCTGCGGTGTTTCATCTATCTTATATCTGCGAATAAATTTGCCTATTTGTGTAATGCGTCGGTCATCGGCGGCCGTCGATGGCCCCCCCAGTTTTTCCGCCTCCAGCACCATGGTCCGGAATTTATAAATCTGGAAGGGGGTTCCCCGCCAGCCGGTCCTCCATCCCCGGTAGAACACCGGACCGTTATCCTCTGCCTTGATTCTCCATGCCACCCATCCCAAGAAGGGGCTGAGAATCACAAGTGCGGCAGCAGAGACAAGAAGATCAAAACTGCGTTTGATCATTACCGATCCCCCGTTGCCACAGCATAGATGATCTTGTAATCGCTGTTGGGCAGGCTATCAGGAATGGCCACGGGAGGAACATAGGAGGTCATCCCCTCCTCAAGTTGTGACGGCAAAACCTCAAGCGGACCGAGGAAGAGGCGCTTCAGGTAAGCCCGGGCGGCCAGGCTGCCGGGGATCAGGTCCAGACGGACAGCCGTGCGTTTTATGAGGGAAATCATTCTCTGCACAGGGCCCGGCGGGGGTATGGGAAAAGCGCCGTACATGGTTACGCAGGAGAAATCCCTTCGTAACAGACCGTCAAGTTCGGGAACGGAAAAATAGCGGTGTGTATAGGGGGACGGGTGAAAGTCCTTCCAGTCCTTGTTGACCGTACCGACGATCAAACGGCCGTTTTTCTTCAGGATGCGCCTCGCTCCGGCAACGAAACGCTCCGGCTTCGCCAGATAATAGACGGCTTCGAACAGCAGCACAAGGTCAAAGGTTGCGTCAGGGAAACTCAGTTCCTGGGCATCCAGCCACACGATCTCGGGTCTCACTCTTACCGGCGAGTCATCGCACTGGTATTTATAGATCTCCCGGGCGACGGACAGATTGACTTCATCAATGTCGCCGCCGACAACGCGTTGCGCCGTCCTCGCCAAGTAACCCAACCCGATGCCGCTGCCACAGGCCGCCTCCAACACGACGGCGTCGTGGGCATATTCATAAGCAAAACGGTAACGGTGATAAATTCTTGCCAGTTGTTCCCTGGTGGCCTTCATTCCCGGCGCTTCCGTAATGGTATGATACGATGAGGCAACCGGTTTGTGGAGATCCTGCTCTTTCAAATAGCCCCAATATTACTTAGTATTTTCTCAACCACCCGTCGGTCGTCGAATTCCGATTCGATCTTCACCCGGGAATAGACGCCCATTCTTCTCCGCTCCTCTTCATTCCCAAAAACTTTAAGGATTGCCTCTTGCAATGCCCTTACGTCCCGGGGAGGAATCAGGTAACCGTTCCGGCCATCTTCCACCGGCCCGCGGCATTGGGGAAGATCCGTAGTGATCACCGGCTTGCCGAAGGCCATAGGTTCCAGCAGTGCCCGGGGATATCCACCTTCGTTGTAATAGGATGGCAAAACGGCGAGATCGCTGATGGCATAGATATTCTTAACATCCTTCCTGAATCCGAGCCAGATAAAATTTTCCATCTTCCCTTTGGCGGTGATGAAGGAATCCGGAACTTCATCGGGGTGGCCCTTTTCTCCCGGAGCGACAAGAATGAATTTCAAGTCAGGTCGTTCACGACCGACCGATTCCGCGGCCTCGACAAACTCTCTGATCCCTTTCGACCAGATCATTCTCCCCACCATCACCACTATTTTATCGTTCTCTTGCAGGGCTAACTCCCGCTTGAGCTTACGTATCTCATCCTTATCGATACAATCTTGAGAATACTCGGCGATATCGAGAGCATTAGTTGTTTTAACCGTCTTCTCTAGTCCCACCAGGCCGTCTTGGAGAAAATAATCCATATCCCCCTGATTGGTGAACCAGACTTTATCGCTCATGCTACAGGCCAGACGATACAAAATCTTGACCATTCTTTGCAGCAGGCGGCCTTTGAGATCCGATTGGGGAAGAAAAGGGCCTCCCAATCCCCGGACGGCACAGACCACCTTGGTCACACCCGCCCAACGGGCGGCAACGGCTCCCAGAACATTGGGTTTGGTGGTAAAATTGATAACCGCATCAAAGCGTTCCCGGCGACAAATCCCATACACGGAAAGAAAGCAACATAGATCCGAATAAGGGCTGACATACCTGCCCATGCGGACAGGATAATGCCTGACAACGAGCTTGTCGAGTTGATCAATGTAATTCATCAAGACCGGACTGATGGTATAGCCTTCGATATGATCCCTGTCCTTGACAAACTTGAGAAAACTCTTGGCGAAGATGACGGTGGAAAGGTCGTCAGGACAGAAAAACGCGATTTTCATTCACATTTCCCCACAGAGCAAGCATAAACAATATCCAGACCCGTTTCGACCAGCGATCAGGGTCGAGGGGTAATTTCTCCCTTAACAGGTTCTCCAGATAGTCGCGGTCAAAAAGATCCTGAACAATATTACCTCTTGTAAAAAAGGCGTCATAAACCAAATCATGCAAATCCTCCCGGAGCCATTTTATCAGGGGGATCTCAAAACCTCGCTTCGGGGCCTGGCAAATCTCCGCAGGCAAATACCGCGCCGCCAAGGCCCGCAACACCGGTTTGGTGTTATAGCCCTTCAAAAGAATCGAAGGGGGCACGTGAAAGGCCCATTCGATAAGGCGATGATCCAGGAAAGGATTGCGTCCTTCTATGCCGCAGGCCATCGTGGCGATATCCATCTTGACAAGCATATCGTCGTGCATATTCAGGAAGAAATCCCAGGCCATAAACTGCTGGAAGGGACTGCCGGCATCATCGCCGGCTGCTTTTCCCGCCAAAAGCGCAGAAGAGCTGACCTTCTCCACCGGCAACTTCCTATACAGCTCCTCCTTCTCCCGCTCATCGAAACCATCGACACACCAGGCAATATAACGTTCATAGGGATCTTTGTCCAAACCGCGCAAATACCTGTGCGCAAATGCATAGCCGGTGCGAAAATCAACGGGAAGGGGCAGGATTTTGTTCAGAAAGACAAAAAACTCCCGGGGAACGATACGGAAAAGCATGCCGAATTGCTCGAAAATTTTCATCGCCAGGTGACGGCGGTACCCGCAGAACAATTCATCCCCCCCCTCTCCGTTGATGACCACTTTGACATATTTCCGCGCCTCGGCGGCGATACAGAGAGAAGGCACCGCCGAGGCGTCGGCGAAAGGTTCATCATAAGCCGCCACGAGTTTCGGCAGGAGTTCCCGGATATCCGGCTTGATGGTCAAGACATGATGATCCGTATCATAGCGGCGGGCAACGAGGGCCGCCCCCGGTCCTTCGTCAAATACTCCATCGGCAAGGGAAACGGTGAACGTTTGCAGTTTCCGGTCCATCTGCCGGGAAGCAAAGGCCGTCAGCAAACCGCTGTCCACCCCTCCGGAGAGGAAACACCCGACCGGGACATCGGCCCGCAGCCTGATCCGCACTGCCTCCATGAGGAGGCTTTCCGCCTCGTCTACAGCCTCATCGAAAGATATTTGCCGGTGTTTGTTTTTCCTCGATAATTGCCAGTATGGTCTGGCGGCGCTTATCAGGTCTTTGTCGAAAACTGCGTAATGACCGGCGGGAATTTCCTTGATCCCCTGATATATCGTCCCGGGTGCCGGCACATATCCAAAGGTCAGGTATTGATAGACGGCATCCGGCGCTACTGACAAATTGAAATCGTCCAAGGCCTTGAAAACTTTGATTTCAGAGGCAAAATACAAAGTGCGGGAGGTAGCCAGATAGTACAGAGGTTTTTTCCCGGCCCGGTCCCGGGCTAAAATCAACCTGCGCTCCCAATTGTCCCAAAGGGCAAAGGCAAACATACCCACCGCCTGGGCCAGGGATTTTTCCAGTCCCCAACGGCATACGGCCTCCAGCAGCACTTCCGTATCGGAACGTCCCCGAAAGACGACGCCTTCCTGAACAAGGAGTTCCCGAAGTTCCAGGTAGTTGTATATCTCTCCGTTAAAAACGATTACCAGGCGTCCGCATTGCGAAACCATGGGCTGACGGCCGTCTGCGGACAGGTCGATGATCGCCAGGCGGCGGTGTCCCAAGGCCAGGCAGCCGGCATCATCATACCAGAACCCCTCGTCATCGGGACCGCGATGGACAAGAGCGGAAGTCATCCGCGCGGTGGTGGCGGTCATTGTTTCCCTGTTCCATGACGACACCGAAAAGATCCCGGCAATCCCGCACATTTTCAGCGTCTCGACAGCATCATCGCCATGTTCGCCCGTGATCCTGCTTCACCGGTTTCGGCATTTTTCAACTGCGTCAGGATGAAACCATGCAACTTATCCGTCGAACCTTCGATCGTCTCCATCCGGGAATCGATAATCAGATCGGGAGCCTCCGGAGGTTCATAAACATTGGAGGGCGAATAGCCGATGAGATTGCGGATCTTATTCTCCCGCGCCAGCTTGTACAGACCCTTGACGTCGCGCTGCATAACCGTTTCCAGATCGGCGGCAAAGAATATCTCGTAGAATCGTTTCCCCAAAAGCAGTCTGGCCTCGGCCCGTGACACCCGATAGGGAGATATGATCGGCACCATGATCACATCATAATGACGGAGCGCTTCCTGGCAGAGGCCGGCAATAAGCTGGTTGTTTTTTTTGATATCCGCTTCGGAAAAACCGAGATGGACATGAAGCCTCTTGCGTACATCGTCGCCGTCCAGAACGAGCACGGCGTACCCTGCGGCTTCCAGCAATTCTTTGACGGCCGTCGCCACCGTTGTCTTCCCGGATCCGGAAAGACCGGTGAACCAGAAAACCAGCCCCTGTTTCACGAGACGAACACCTCTTTGCCGGCCAGGACATTGCCGATGATCAAATCCGAAATCTCCTTGCGCATGAACCATTCCGGCGGCTGTTTACCCTTCGTCAACATCCGTCGCCCGGCGGTGCCGCTGATGCTGAGGTGATATTCTTCACCGTGCCGGCAATCGTCCACATAGCTGCGGCATTTCTCGCAGTAATGCTGGGCATTGAAAAATAGAGGGATAATGCCGATATCGCCCAGACGGTCGAAAAGTCTTTCCACATCTCCCGGCTGATAATAGTTTCCCACGCCCGTATGATCCCGCCCCACGATGAAATGGCTGCAACCGAAATTTTTTCGGCATAACGCGGTGAAAACGGCCTCCCGCGGACCGGCATAGCGCGAATACGCCTGGAAAGCGGCAACCATTACCTTCCCGGCGGGGTAGTATTTATCCAGCATCACTTCATAACCCTTCATAATGATCTCGAAGGTGTAATCCCCCCTCTTCTTGGGCCCCGCCACGGGATGGACAAAGAGGCCGTCACAATGGGTCTGCTCCAGGGCCAGCATCTGAATATGTTCATGGGCGCAGTGAATGACGTTGCGGGTGTGAAATCCCACCACCTTGCTCCAGCCCCGGTGCTCGAAGATCGTCCTGACCTGCCGGGGCGTGAGTTCGTAGTGTTTATAAGGCGACGGCAAACGCCGGATCAACTCCACAGGACCGCCGAGAAAATATTCCCCCCGGGTGAATAACTGATGGACCCCGGGATGGTTGACATCTGTCGTGCCAAAGGTGTCTTTAGCCATCCGTTCAAGATTCGGTCTGAAGATCTGCCGAACCTTGAGGAGGGCGTAAATTTCCTCCGTCTTTTTTAGTTTCAGGGCGATGGTCTCTCCCACCGAAACCCCTTTTACCACCCGGGCCGAAGTCTGCAGGACAATCGGCAGCGTCCAGATCACCCCGCTGGGAAGACGGCATTCATTGAGAACCGATTCCAGTTCCTCCTGATCCATAAAGCCCGTTAGCGGCGAGAAGGTTCCCAGGGCAAGCTGTTCCGCGCTCATCAAAACGGAGAGATCGACACTCAGGGAAGGGTATTTTTTCAGGCTCTCCCCGTTTTCAATTGCCTTCCATCCGTTTACCAGGACGCCGCCATGGGGTTCGATCAAGAGAAAAGACCCCTTGCCGTCCGGAGCTTTGAAGGTGGCCTGGTGGACATGATCATCGAACTGTCTGATCATTTTGGACACCATCATCACACAATGGACAGGATAGGAACCGATGGCCGTTTCCGCCGCCAGGACCAATCCGTCGGCACCGTCACATAGGGTGTTAAAAATATCGTTAACTTCCGCCCGTGTGGGGTTGGGAGATTTAACCATCGATTCCAGGAGGTTGGTGGCAACATAAACCTTGACGCCTGTCTGCCTGGCCTTGGCAATGATTTGTTTTTGCATACGCGGGATCATATCAATAGGCGCCTGACGAGACAGATCGCCACGATCGATGAGGAGAGCGTCGGATTTCCGGGCGATATCCTCCAGATTCTGAAAACCGGAGATAGATTCAATCTTCGAGATGATGCGGGTTTGGGGTGACGTGCGGCGGCGAACAAAATCCACGTCCGTTCCCCGGTTCGCAAACGACAGCGCTACATGAGCGATACCGAGCGATTTTCCCATTTTCAGTGCCTGTAGATCCTTTTTTGTCAGCACCGGCAACTGAACATCCCGGTTGAGGATGGTAACCGCCTTGTTTGGACCAACCTTGCCACCGGTAATGATCCTGATTTTCAATCCCCGGGAACTGTTTTCCATAATCTGGGCCAGGACGGAGTTGAAATCGATACTGATCAGATCCCCTTCCTGGAAAACGGACATGATCTCTTTGGGATAGAAACTGAGATACCGTGCGTTTCCTCTTCCGTCCTGCCGCGCAATTTCCAGTATCTCATTTTCCCGCAGATACAGACTTGTTTTCTCCATGCTCCCCGTTCTTATCTGTGCCCCCTCCGTATCGAGGCAGATGGGAAGCGGCGTCTGCTTACGGATATATTGAATTATGCCTTCCAAATCATCTATTTTGGTATGGGAAAGATTGATCCGCAGCAGATCGACGCCCAATTCCGTAAGACGTGCCAAGGTATAATCGTTTAGGGATGATGGCCCCAGGGTACAGAGGATTTCTATCTTTTCAATTTTCAACTTCTCGTATCCTTTCATCAAGGCTGATTATCTTGTGTCTGTTTCCCTTCTTCTTTGCGCCGCACTTCCACCACAAAATAATCTTCACACCCCCGATAGGTTTGGTAGGTCTGTCTCATAAACATGATGAGCAGCGCCACATAGAACAACAGATAGCCGCCGAGGGCAATTTCCAACACACCTGTCAGGGCGGCAAGGAGAAACACGAGGGCCTGCAGCCCCCCCGTGGTCTCCAGGTTCCGCACCAGGAGATTGATCATTTCCCGCAGCGATACCTTGCTGATGCGATCCCGCTCATCCCACTGGGAGAACGAATCACCGAAGCGAACGTAAAGCACCCTGTTCACCAGGCGCATGAGCAGGGAAATGACGGATATGCCTGCCCCCGCCGCCAGGAACAGGGCGGGCGAGGGGGATATGACAAGTCCGAAACTGGCAGCGGCATCTTTAATGCTTCCTTCGGGCCAGAGAAAAACACCGATCCCTAAAGCAAAGGGGAGAAATGCGATGAGGACGACACCGGCCGCATAATCAAGAAAACCACCGAAATTGTCGCGCTTCTTTATGGCCCGCGCCATGCTGCCGTCCGTAACATCGACAGCTTCCCAGAAGAGAACCATGATCAGCGCCGCCAGCGGCCCATGGGGTCCGCCGAAGGCGGCAACGCCGACAATAATCCAGGAGAAGACAAAGGAGGCAAAGGTCACCTGTCGGGGCGTCAGTCCCAGTTTCAGCGCCAGCCAGGCTAGATATACCCCCGCCGGACGCACCATCATCATTAACGCATAACCCTGCAAGGCCCGGCCCGAACCGACATTGCGCTTCTTTATCACGTCGAGGCTTATATCCTTCTCAGGCAACATGCCATTTCTCCGCCCACATCTGAAAGTTCATCATCAGCCAGATCTTTTCGGCGCGTCCGCCGTGATATTTGTAAAAAAGATCGACTTCCTGCTGCACCTTCCGCTCATCGAGAATCCCTATCCTTTTTATCCTTCCCGGCGACAGATACTCCTGGACAAAAGGCTTCCACACCCCCCGCAGCCAGTAGTAAAGGGGGATCATAAACCCCCTTTTCGGGGCGGACAGGATATCCTCACTCACCCATTTCCCGAGTATTTTCTTGAGGATCCGTTTATGTTCCCCGCCACCGCTCAGATAAGAGAGGGGCAGGCTGAAGGCAAACTCGGCAATGCGATGGTCCAGAAAAGGATCACGACATTCCAGCGATACAGCCATGGACGCCCGGTCCACCTTCACGAGAATGTCATCGCGCAGAAATGCTTGATAATCCGTCCGCATCATGGTGTCCAGCAATTCCGTCCCCTGGTTTCCCAGATATTCCCGATCAAGGACCGTATGGGTATAGACGCTGCCGGCCGCCGAACCGGGGAAAAACCCCCGGAGCGATTCCTCTGACCAGCCCTTCTCATTCATCAAGTGGATAAGATCAATTCTGTCCCGAACTTTCAGGAGGCGCATTAGCTTTTCATAACGGGCAATGGATTGGGGGAAAAAAGATTCCCGCTGCGAGAGGGATCCGGAAAGGGAAAGAAGCGGACGGTAGGGCACGCCGTGTTCCAGGAACTGCAACATGGCCTGCCGCAAATCAAACGGCCATTTGCCGATCCTTCGATAACGTTCCTCGTATGCCGTATAATCTTCATAACCGCAGAATTGTTCATCGCCGCCGTCCGCCGACAGGGCCACTTTGACGTGCTGACGGGCGAGGCGGCAGAGGATATGGGTGGGTATCCCCGAGGTGTCTCCATAAGGCTCGTCGAAAATCTCACAGAAATTATGCAGCGCATCTTCCGCTTCTTTCTTGCTTACATGATGCACAATTTGCTTCAAACCCAGTTCCTTCGAAACCTGCCGGGCCTTGGTGGACTCGTCATAGGCCTTCTCCTGGAAACCTATGGTAATATTCAGGATATCGACATCGGCCTTTTTCTTGAGGATCGCCGAAACGAGGGAGGAGTCGATCCCTCCGGAAAGGAACAGGCCGACAGGGACATCCGATACCAAGCGATAGGAAAAGGCGTCCCAGAGTAATTCCTCCAGTTGCTCTGCCGCTTCGGTAAAAGTTCCCCGATAGGAATCCCGTTGTGTGTCGGCAAGTCGCCAGTATTCTTTCAAGGTCTCGCGGCCGTTACTTTCTATGACCAGGTAATGAGCGGGAAGCAGCTTACGGACGTTCTTGAAGATGCTGCGGGGAGCGAGGATGTAGCCGTTGATGAAATGCTGACCAAGGGCGGTGCGGTCGATTTCTCTGATCAAGGCAGGGTGGGCGCAAAGGGCCTTCAATTCAGATCCAAAAAGAAGCAGATGCTCTGTCCGGTAGTAATAAAGAGGCTTGATGCCGGCACGATCGCGGCAAAGGACAAGCTCCCTTTCCCTGCTATTCCAAAGGGCAAAGGCGAACATACCGATAAAGCGCTTCAGGGCGCCGTCGATACCCCAGTATTCGAGGGCGTTGATCACGACTTCCGTATCCGAGGTGCTATGAAACCGGTAGCCTGCCTCAAGGAGTTCCTTTTTTATTTCCCGGTAGTTGTAAATTTCGCCGTTGTAAACAATCCCCAGATTACCATCGGCGGACCAGAAGGGCTGATTGCCCCCAGACGACAAGTCGATAATGGAAAGACGGGTGTGTCCCAAACCGATCGGGCCTTCACAGTGAATTCCCTGGGCATCCGGCCCCCGATGATGCAGCATGGTGACCATCTTCTCGACCGCCTCGCGCAGCACCGGTGCCCCGTCAAAGTTAAATTGTCCGCAAATCCCGCACATCATCAATCCCGTTGGAACAGACAGTTCCTTGGAAGATCATCCCTTTCCCGCCATCGCTGACCATATCTCTTCGAGTTCTTTGACCCTTCCCGATATTTCATAATTCGTGAACACCGTCTCCCGGGCTTTTTTTCCCAATCTGTCCCGCATGCCTGCGTCCGCCAGCAGCAGGCGCAACCGTTCAGCAATCGCCGCCGGATCACCCGGATCGACCAGGAATCCGTTCTCTCCTTCGGCAACCAGTTCCCGCAGGCCACCCACACGGGATGCAATCACCGGTTTTCCCAACGCCATGCCTTCCAGTACCGCTCTGCCGAACCCCTCGCTCAGAGACGGATGAATGAGAATATCCATAAGAGAGACAACGGTCAGGGCGTCTTGACGCCAACCGGTGAAAAACACCCTCCCCTGCAAGCCTTTGGCCTCGATTAGCCTGCTCAGCTCTTCCTGATAATCACGGTAGGCGTCAATGATGTGGTGCCCGACGATATAAAGCCTTGTCTGGGGAAACTCGTCCTTGACGAGGGCCAAGGCTTCGATCAGAAAGTGCACCCCCTTCGGTGGGTATAGCTGCCCCACATAGACGCAGTTGATATAATTGCCGTCCAGGTCAAGTTCCTGGGCGAGCGATGTTTTATCTTTTTCGGCAATTCCCCGGATCTCGTCCAGATCAATACCGATCCTCAGAATGCCGATCTTCTTCCTGAACAAGGATACCAAAGCCGGGTATTTATCGTCCCGGTTGTGAGTGCAGAAAAAATACATCCGACGGGCGAGAACAAATCCCAGCGGATCGAGGAAGGGGTTCTGGAGTTCTCCTTTGATATACAAAAAAACAGGAATTCCGGCCATTTTTGCCGCCATGCCAACGGTGAGGATGCTCCGGATGGAATTGCAGTACACTATGTCGATCTGCTTTTCCCGGAACAATCTTGATAATTCCCAATTATAGCGGATTAGATCGGCGGCGCTTAATGCCCGGTTGAAAAAATTGTCCTGCAGGCATTCTCCGCCGTAGCGGTTCAAGCGCCGGGAAGGAGGAATAATCAATGTCTCGACACCCCAAGAGTCGGCCTTTTTCGTAAATTCCGTTTCAAAGGAGGCCAGGAGGAACAACTTGAAGCGCTCTTTATCCAGGAGTTTGATGATGAAACCCTGGGTACGGAGATTGCCGGCGATCTTGCCGAAAGGATAAGGTTCATGGATAAGAACTCTGATGGGGGTCATTATTTTGGATTTACTGAATGGACGCCGCTATTGAGAGGCCTGCAAACCGGTGGAATGCCGGAGGCGAGCGAATAATTGATCGGCCACCAGCTTGTGGCCGGCCGGATTCAGATGATTGTCCCAGGGATACATGTAAAATTTGTTCGTATCTTTAAATTTCCAGAAATCCTCGGCCAGATCGATGAATTCGATACCCTTGGAGTCACAGAATTTTTTCAGGTGATCCATGTACTTTACCGATCCCCTGGGAAACCAGAAATAGTTGATGGCCGGGATGGAGGCCAAGATGCACTTGATGCCCCGCTCGTC
>ERZ795050.4480-NODE-4480-length-12715-cov-4.811453_pt1 | contig 12715 bp, 9 predicted proteins | sample MGYA00375134_ERZ795050 | MGnify/ENA primary metagenome ERZ795050 (study PRJEB30179, sample SAMN05720221) | activated sludge metagenome | isolation source: Anaerobic digester | place: Japan | collected 2015-05-26 ... | reverse complement strand
TGAACTTATAAATTCAGTTAATTCAAATTCAATTTTATCTAAATTTAATCTATTCTTTTTTCTTTTAAGCTTTTGCAAGTTAAAATTATCAACTATAATATTTTTTGCAATAGCAAGTTCATTTTCATTTAATATAATAAGCCATTTCAAATCTTTATCTCTTTTGAACCATGTAATCTGTCTTTTTGCATAGTTTCGTGTTTTTTGTTTTAAGTTTTCTTTAGCTTTTTCAACAGTAATTCTACCTTCAATAACTTCAAAAAGATCATTATAACCAATTGCCTTTAATGAGGGCAAATCTTTATCATAAAATCCTTTATAAAGCCTTTTGGCTTCATCTAAAAGTCCAGTATTAAACATCATTTCGACCCTATCATCAATAATCTTATAAAGCCTTTGCCTTGGTAAATAAATGGCATATCTTTTATTTTCAATATTAATAGGTTCAATATCTTTTTCTTTATGAAAATAAGAAAAAGACTTTCCAGTTATTTCATAAACTTCAAGTGCCCTAATTATTCTTTTTAAATCATTTTTTGCAATTTTTTGTGAGTATTCTTGATCGACTTTTTGTAAATTATTATATAGGTATTCTATTCCATTTTCTTTATAAATATCCAGAAGTCTATCTCTTATCTTTCTATCCATTGGAGGAATCTTTGAAAAACCAAGAGTAAGTGCATCATAATATAACCCCGTACCGCCAACTATCAATAGAAATCTATCATTAAGATTAGATATTACATTTTTAGCATAGGATATATAATCAGCTGTACTATAATGAACATCTGGTTCGACAATATTTATACCAAAATATTTGATTTTTTTTAATTCATCTAAAACTGGTTTGCTTGTAGCAATATCAAGCTCTTTATAGATTTGCATTGAATCCATTGATAAAATAGGAAGATCAAACTCTACTGCTAAATTATTTGCTAATCTTGTTTTACCCGAAGCTGTAGGACCAACGATAAATATAATTTTTTGAACCACTTTTATATAATTTATCTATTTTCTAAAATATTTTTTATTATATATTTTTTATTTTTTTATCAAAAATTTTTTAATTTTTTATTTATTTTTTTCATTATCTGCATTATAGAATTTTATCTTATTTTTTAATACTTCAGCCATTGCGATTGCCTGAATCTTTAAATCTTTCTTGCTATTGTATTTATTTGAAGATGTAATGTTGCTTTCAAGCCCTTTCTGTTCTTCTTTCTTCTTTAATATAAGATGATAAGCCCTTAATGAACAAGCTCTTGCAAGTTCATATCTATTGCCTTTATAGTTTATGATTTCATAAAGTGGAAATTTTTCTTTCATCTATATTCCTCCAATTATTTATTTGTTATCTATTTTTTTTATTTTTATTATTTTTTTATTTTTTATTATTTTTTCTATTTTTTATAATTTTTTTGTAATTTTAATTTATTTTTATTTAATTTATTTTTTCAATTTTTAGGATTAGTTTCTTAAATATTCTATTTTAATTAATCATTCTATCTTATTATTCATTATTACAATACGATTCTATGGTATTTTACATAATCTTATTTTACTAAATATTGTTTTTGATATTCCAATATTGCATCTTCCAATTTTTTATAAGCTTCTTCAAGTTCATCATTGACAATTACATATTTAAAAATATTCTGCTTTGACAATTCATTTTTCGCTTCATTAATTCTTTTTTCTCTTTCAGCATCGGTTTCTGTACCCCTTGAGGAAAATCTTTCTATCAATATTTCAAGAGATGGGGGTGCAATAAATATTGAGCAACACTCAGGATATTTTTTAATAATATTTTCTGCTCCCTGAACATCGACCTCAAGCACTATAGGTTTTTTTGATCTTAAAACCTTCTCAACCTGACTTTTGCTTGTACCATAGTAATTTCCATAAACCAATGCGTATTCAAGAAAATCATCCTCTAAAATTCTTTTTTTAAATTCCTCAACACTAACAAAGAAATAATCAACACCATCCTTCTCATTTGGCCTTGGTTTTCTTGTAGTATAAGATACTGAATAAGTAAGTTCAGGATGATTCTGTAAAAGTTTAGATCTTAAAGTAGATTTACCTACAGCTGATGGGCCAGAGATAACAATCAAAATTGGTAAAATTTCATTCATCTGCTTGTTAAATAGCTATCTTTTTAAAATTATGTCAAGAAAAATTATTTTTTACATTAAAACAATATTTACTTTTTTACAATTTTCTATTATCTCATCTGTCCATACGCTTGCCTGAACTTCACCAATATGAACCTTTCTCAAAAAAAACATACATAGCCTAGATTGTCCAATACCTCCACCTATTGTTTGTGGAAGCTCCCCATTTAAAAGTCTTTTGTGAAAGAGTAGATCTTTTCTATCATTACAGTTTCTTATTTTTAGTTGTTTTAATAAAGATTCTTTATTTACCCTTATCCCCATTGAACTTATTTCAAAAGCTCTTTTAATCATAGGATGCCAGACAATTAAATCGCCATTTAAACCTAGATATCCATCTTCATTTTCAGTTATCCAATCATCATAATCAGGCGCTCTTCCATCATGAGGTTTTTCATCAGATAGATTAGCACCAATTCCTATAATAAATATCGCCCCATACTTTTCTGCTGCAAGGTTTTCCCTTTCTGAAGGTGTTTTTTCTGGATACATTTCCAAAAGATTTTGACTATGTATAAATGTTATCTTTTCGGGTAAAATTGGTTTAATTTCAGGATAACTTTCATATACTAAAAATTCTGTTGCGACCATTGTCGAATATATTTTTTCAACCACATTTTTCAAAAAACTTAAATTTCTATCTTTTTCATCCATTACAAGTTCCCAATCCCATTGGTCAACATAAAAAGAATGAAGATTATCAATCTCCTCATCTGGTCTAATAGCATTCATATCTGTATAAAGTCCATAACCTTTTTCAATCCCATAATCTGCGAGCATCATTCTTTTCCACTTTGCAAGTGATTGGACTATTTCAACATTTGTGTCTATATTTCTTGGCTTAAATTTTACGGGCTTTTCTACTCCATTTAAATCATCATTTAATCCCGTTCCTTCTTTTAAGTATAAAGGAGCGGTAACTCTTCTAAGTTTCAATTGTGCAGAAAGATATGTTTGAAAAAAATCTTTGATATCTAAAATAGCTTTTTCAGTCTCTGTTAAAGATAGATAAGACTTATAATCTTCTGGATAATAATGAAATGCCATAAACTAAGACTCCTTTAAATTTTTTTTTCCCATCACCAGCCCCAACCCCCCACCCCATTTATCCTTCTTAATAATTTTAATGGTTAAATCTAAAAAGAAATATTAAATATTTGGGTTATTTACAATACTAGCTGTTAATTAAGGTTAATTTAATGGTAAATGCCTTTTATACCTGAATTCTATACTTTTATTTTATTTGAAAACAAACAAAAATTCAATAGGAAAAAACAAAGAAAAATTTGATAGAAAAAAAATATTATAAAAAAAAAATATCACTATGAAAAAAAATAAAAAAAATAAGCAAAATTGTGAATATAAAAAGCGATATTAAAAAAAATAAATGTTTAATTAGAAAATAATCTAAATATTTAATAAAATAATTTTCTTTTATCTTTAAGTTAATTATAATTCTAAAAATTCTATATAAAAAGTTGTTCCTGCTCCAACTTTGGAATCAAAGTAAATATTTGCTTTATGATTTTCAACTATCTGCTTTACAAGATATAGCCCAATGCCACTTCCTTTATCTAAAGGTTTTGTAGTAAAGAAAGGTTCAAATATCTTATCTTTTATCTCTTCTGGTATTCCCATACCATTATCTTCAATAATAACTTCTATATATTTTTTCTCATCCTTAATTATTTTCTGCAATTTTAAAGATATTTTATTTTCCTTATCTTCATTTAGTTTTTCATCATCTTCTCTATAAATCAAAGCATGATAAGCATTTATAATAATGTTCATAATAAGAGACTCTATTTGCTCTTCTATCCCTAAAATATAATAATCTTCATTTTCTTCATAGTAAAATTCAAATACAATATTTTTAGCAAAAGAACTTTTAAGAATTGTATAAATTCTACTTAATATATCTTTCAAATCCAATGATTTAAACTCTTCATCTTTTTTTCTATTCAAAACATTAAATTTTTGAAGAAGATTTAATGCTTTTTTTGTTGAATCAAATATTACTTGAATATCATATTTATATTCAGAATTTAAGTTTTGTCTTATAGCTTCTAAAGTATTTATTAAGTTTTCATAAATAAAATCTATTTTTTCTCTACCATTTTGATTTTCTTTGTTTATATTTGAATTATTTTTAAGATTTAACATAATATTATCGATAGTTTCAATATCTTTATCTATCTGTGAATCTAATAATTTAGCTCCTCCATTTATTGCTCCTATGAAATTATTGACATCATGGGAAATACCTTTAACTATATTGTTTATAGTCTGTATTTTCTGAATCTCAATATCCTTTTGAATCTTGCTTTCTTCATCAGTTAAATCATCGATTTTTATTATTATATATTTTAAGATATTGCTTTCAAAAAAAGGAATAGAATATATTTTCAAAACTTTTTGTTTATTTTTATCATCTAAAAATTTAATCTTATTTTCTATAATGATTTTTTTTAACTTTGTTTCTTCAACTATTTCTTTAAAAGATATAATCTTTTCAATATCTTCAATTCCAGAAAAATAAATAACTTCATTTATTTTTTTATTAATTATATCAGAATTTTCTTCTTTTATTTTATTTGAAGTATAATTTTTATAAAAATAACTATTATAGTTTAAAATCCTATTTTCAATATCTATAACGCAAATAGCAAATGGTAATAAGTCTATGATTTTTGAAATAAACAATTTTTGGTTTTCATATTCCTCTTTTAATTTTTTCTCTTTATTGTATTCATCTTTTAATTTTAAATTTATTTTATTAATATCATCCATTATTTTTTCAATAAATTTTGAAAAACTTACTATCTCATTTTCATTTTTATAAATAGTAAATTTTTCTAAATTAATAATTTCATTAGAAGGATAATTTTTTAAAATTTCATTAATTTTTTCATTTAATATATAAATAGGTTTTAATAAAATATTTGTTATCTTGATTGTTATAAAAAATATTAAAAAAATAAAAATAAATAAGATTATTAAAGCTAATTTTATTATTTTATAATAATAACTAAATACATGATTTTCATATACAGTTGAAATAACTATTAGTTTAAATTTTTCTATTGGAGAATAATAAGCTATTTTCTTATATTCCTTTTTATTTTTTAAGGAGTTATTTTCCCCATTAATAGGCCAATAATAGGTAATAACACCTTCTTTTTTTTCCAATATCTCTTTTATAAAATATTTACCTTTTATATCTTTTACATTTGAAAAATTACCACTTAAATAAGGATGAATGACAATATTTCCATCATAATCAATTATAAAAGAATTTCCATTACCAAAATTTCGAATTCCCAATATCAAATTTCTAAATTTATCAATATCAAAAAGAAAATAGAATTCTTCTTTGTATGATGAATAGGCAATAATCCAATCTAATTCTTTAATATATTGAAGATACATTGATTTATATCTTGTCGATTTATCAGAAGGATTACCCCATAAATATTCAAGATAACCATTTTTTAACTTTACTCCAGTTTGCACAAAGTCAACATAAGCAACATCTTCTTTTTCTATTTCTGGATGAAGATCTAAAATTATCTTATCTGGAGCTTCTTTTATATTCCAGATAAAAACATAACCTGTTTTACCAATTTTTATATTTTTCAAATAATTTTTTATTTTTGTTTTTGCGTCATTAACTGATATCTGACCATCATTGTATTCTTTCAATATTTTACCTATATATGTATTATTTTTATCTGCAATAGATTTAAGATAGTTTTCAATCAAGGCATTAATATAAACATCAACACTTTCATTTATAGTCTTATTTAAATTCATCAGTTGTTTGATAATATTATCTTTTTGATATCTATAATCTATTATCAAAAAAATTGATAAAGATATTGAAAGAATTAGTATGGCAATTAAAAAATTTATAAATAAAAATTTATTAGAAATTTTCATGCTTTAAATAATAAATAAGATATCTTGAAATTTTTTCAAATTATTCAAATTTTTATGCGTAGCAAAAAATGAAACTTTACATTTTTAAATATGCACAATAATTATTCGTTTTTTTAAAATTAAGAAATTTAAAATTTTTTGTTAATAAAAATATAAAATGGATCAATTTTTTCTTTTTTTTATTTCACTTAATAGCGATTTAATATCTTCAAAATCATATGGTTTTTTCAAAACATAGTCAAAACCATATTCTTTATAATTAGATAATACGGGATTACTGGAGTATCCACTTGATACTACATAAATTATATCGGGATATTTGCTTTTAGAAATTTTAATGACTTCATCACCACCGATTGAAGATGGGATTACTAAATCTAAAATACAGATGTCATATTTACCATTTTCTAAAACATCAAAAAATTCATTTGCGTTTTTTACAGATTTAATATCACAATTAAAATATTCAAATATCTTTTTTGCTGTATTTATTACTATATCATCATCATCTAAAATTAATATTGAAAAAGATCCTAAATCAATATTATTTGTCTTTTCCTTTTCTTTTTGGGAAACTTTTTCAGATGTAGAAGGAAATAGAAGATAAAAAATAGCTCCTTTTGTCTTTTTATTCTCAAAAAAGACATAACCCTGATGATTATTCATTATGGTTTTTACAGAAGAAAGTCCAAGACCACTGCCGCTAGCCTTGGTAGTAAAAAAAGGGTTAAATATTTTATTCTCAACTTCATAAGGTACTCCCGTACCTTCATCTTCTACTGATAAAATACAATATTGTTTTCTTTCGATTTTTTCATTTAAAAAATAATCAAGTTCATTATATGCTATTTTTAATATTATTTTACCATTTTCTTCATTTGCCTGTATTGCATTTAGTATAATATTATTTAGAGCCTGAAAAAATTGGCTTTTATCAGCATATATATAAAATCTTTCTTCACCTTCAATTTTAAATTCATATTCTACTGAAGTACCTTTTAAAGAAAAATTTATTACTGATTTTATTACTTCTAGTGGATCAAATAATTCTTTTACAGGGGTTCCACCCTTAGAAAAGGCAAGAAGCTGCGATGTTATTGATTTGGCTTGAACTGAGACCTCTTTTGCACTTGATAAAAGTTCCTCAAGCTCTTCTTTATCATTTATATACAACTGCGCCAGACTTAAATTACCTATTATTCCAGTTAAAACATTATTAAAATCGTGTGCAATCTTACCCGCCAAAAGTCCTACAGATTCTAATTTTTGAACTCTCAATATCTCTTCTTCGGCTTTTTTTTCATCTGTTATATCTTTAGCTAAAGTTAAAATCCACTTTTTGTTTTTATATTTTGACTCTATTGGTATTTTCTGGATAAATAAAATCCTTTTTTTATTATTTAAATCCAGTATTTCAGATTCTCTTGTTGCTATTTGATTTGCTTTTAAGACCATTAAATCATCATATGATAATTGCTTAAATTGATTTAGCATTATTGGTGGCATCTATTTTTCTATATTATAATGTGTTAAATTATTAATAATTCGAGGATTATCATCTTTTGAAATATCAAAAATATTGAAAAAACTTATAAATTCTTTGTTGTATTCAATAATATTCAAATCCTGATCACATAGATAAATTATAAATGGAATTGAATCTATCAATTTCCTTAATCTTTGCTCAGTAGTTTCTTTTATTAACCTTGTTTGTTTAAGATTATTAATTAATACTAATATTAGGACAATTATTATAATGATTACAAAAGTTAATGTCAGAACCAATATTTTTACATTGATCTTATCCTTTTTTTCTGGTAAATAAGTGATACCTATCCATTTCTTTGTCAACCTATCCAAAAGACCAGTTTCTTTAGCTTTTTGAATTCCTTTGTTTAAAATATTAACAAGAATAGTATTTCCTTTATGTATTCCAAAACAATTTAATCCAGTATATAAAGGTTCCCCAATAATTTTGACTTTATTCATATAATTCATAGAAAAAATATGGTACCATACAACCTGCTCATCACCTATTACAGCATCAACTTCATTTTCAACAATCTTATCTATAGCCTGATAAAAATCATTGACATATATTATTTCACAATTGATATTATTTTCTTTTAAGAATTCTTCTGCATAATCTCCTCTTTGCATTCCTATTTTTTTACCATTTAAATCTTTAAAACTATTTATATCGAATCTAAGATTACTTACGAAAATTGATGCTGGAACAAAGAATATGGGAGATGTAAAATCAAAATATTGTTCTCTTTTTTCACTATAAAATAATGAAGAAATACCATCTGCTTTTCCATCGATTACCATCTGTTGAGCTTCTTTAAAATTTACGGGTGTAAATGTTATGTTAAATCCATACTCATAAGATATCCAGCGAAGAAGGTCTATCATCATCCCATTATATTCACCATTTTTATCGACAAATTCAAATGGAGCATAGTTAATTTGCCCAACAAAATGAATATCTTTAGTGTTTTTAATAAATTCAATTTCTTCTTTATTTAAGTTTATAGAAATTCGATTTTTTGAAAGTTTTAAATATATAAATAAGCTAATGCAAATTAAAATTATTATAAAAAAAACAATTAAATAAATCTTTTTGTTATTTTTATACATTTTTTATCCTTATCTTTTATTCTTTTTCCTTTCTTTTAAGATGCATTTTATCAAAATTTTATTTTGCTTTTATACTGCTAAATCTTAATTTCATAAATATTTTCGTATAATTAGCTTAATTACTTCAAAATTTTGAGTAAAATTAAAATTAATTTCTTTATTTTTTTGATAAAATTAATATTTTTTGAAAAAGGATTAAGATATGAATAAATATAATCCCGAAAATGATTTATCCAACAAAAATAAGTCAAATTATAAAGATAAGATGGAAGAACAAAAAACAAAAGAAATCAATGATAAGCATGAAGAACAAAAAATAAATGAAATTAATTATAAGGATAATAATAAACATATACTTAATTTTAATCATAATCATATTGATAAAGATAATCATATATATAATCATGAACATGAACATAAACATAAACATAATCATAAAGATAATCATAATCATGAACATAATCATGAGATAGATTTTTCAGGTATTAAGGAACTTAACAAAAATAAAATCACATGGGTTGTCATATTAAACTTCACAATAACAATTTCTGAAATTTTGGGAGGACTTTTTTCAAAAAGCCTTGCTCTTCTTTCAGACGCATTTCATAATTTAGGCGATACTATGGCGATTGTTTTAAGCTGGTTCGCCATAATCATAAGTAAAAAAGAAAAAGATAAGAATAAAACCTATGGCTATAAAAGAGCTCAGATAATAGTTGCATTTCTGAATTCACAATTTCTTATTATAATTTCTATTTTTTTAATTATAGAAGCTATTAAGAAATTTATAAACCCTGTTGAGATAAAAAGCTCGGTAATGCTTGTCGTCGCGATTATTGGATTGATTGCAAATCTTATTTCAACTTTACTTCTTCATAAAGACTCAAATCATAGTTTAAATATTAGATCAAGTTACCTTCATCTTTTAGGAGATACTGTTTCCTCAATAGGAGTAATTTTAGGAGCGGTTCTCATTAATCTTTTTAAGATTTATTTTATTGACCCTCTGATAACAATAATTATAGCAATCTATCTTGGATATGAAAGTTTAAAAATCGTCATAAAAACGATAAATATTCTCATGCAATCTTCAGCAAATCTTGACTATGAGCAGATCAAAAAAGATATAGAATCATTACCTTCTGTAAAATCACTTCATCATGTTCATACATGGCTATCTGATGAAAAGACAATCTATTTTGAAGCTCATGTGGAGCTTGATGATATCTTGATATCAGAATCTACCAAACTATTGGAAGAGATAAATAAAATATTATATGAAAAATATAATATAAACCATACTACCATCCAGTTTGAAGCCGATAGATGTTGCAATAAAGGAATATTTAATATAAAAAATTAAAATTAAATTTCTTTAATATCCTTTTCTCTATCTCATCCTTTATAATCTTAGAATCATAATAAAATTCTTATTTTTTTAGTTTAAATTATATTCCATCATGAATTATGTTATCTTAAAATTATATTATCTAATTAATAGATCTTATTTTCCTTATATATAATTTTAAGTCTCAAATATTTTTATATGATATTTTTAATATTCTTAGCTTTGTTAATATTTTTTGACAATTCTTAAATTCAAAATAAAATAAAAATAACCAATTGACTATAAAATATTTTGATATTTTTAGTAAATATTTTTTATAGATAGCTGTTATTTACTTTTTATTTACTTTAGATAATTTTTTATATTTCTCAAAAGGGTAGTAGCCTATTTTTTGCTTATTTAATTTTATAGAATTTTATTTTATACTTATCTATTTAATATAATAGGAGTTTTTATGAGTCTAATTAAACTTGAAAAGATTTCCAAAACTTACAAAATGGGAAAAGTAAATGTTCAGGCTCTTTCTGATGTTTCTCTTAATATAGAAAAAGGAAGTTTTACTGGAATAATAGGACCTTCTGGATCTGGCAAGACCACCCTTCTTAATATACTTGGTTGTCTTGATAAACAGGATGAAGGCTTATACTTTTTTGAAGGTAAAGATATTTCAACTCTTTCCAATATAGAAACAACATTTTTTAGAAGAGAAAAGTTTGGATTCATTTTTCAAACATTCAATCTTATTCCAGTCCTTACAGTATATGAAAATGTTGAAATACCACTTGCTCTTTTGAATGTCGAACCAAAAGAAAGAAAAGAAAGGATTATGAATATATTAAAAGAAGTGGGAATTGAAGAAACTTATAATAGGCTTCCATCTGAACTTTCTGGAGGTCAACAGCAAAGAGTCGCAATAGCAAGAGCCCTGGTCAAAAATCCTATCGTCATTTTCGCAGATGAACCTACTGCAAATCTTGACCATGCGACTGGAACTAAAATTATTGATCTTATGAAAAACCTCAATCAAAAATTAGGAATAACCTTTATCTTTTCAACTCATGATAGTAAGATAATGAATGCAGCCAATCAACTTATAGTTTTGGAAGATGGAAGAATTTCTAATTAAACAAAAGAGGTTAAGATAGGAACTATGAAAAAAGATAATAAATACCTGTTCAATTTATCAATTAAAAACTTGCTTTTATATAAAACAAGAACTATTTTAACTTTTTTAATACTTGGTTTTGGAATTTTTACATATATAATAGTAGAAGGCATGCTTGATGGTATGACAAATCAAACTGTTGAAAGCATAATTCAGATGCAAAGCTCAGATATTCAGATCTATCCTGAAGGTTACAATAAAGAAGAACAATTTACCATTCTAAACTTAAAAAATGAAGATGAAATAATAAAAGTTTTAAATTCAAAAGATTATATAGTAGCATATTCAAAAAGAATTACTTTTACAGCTATGCTTGAACAATCTTCAGGAATGCTGCCTGTAAAGGTGCTTGGAATAAATCCAGAAGAAGATGAAAAAACTTTAAAAATTATGGATTACCTTGATAAAAATATAAAATCGGTTTTTTCAAAAAATTTTGATAGCTTTTACGATATTATTCCAGCTTGCATTGGCAAAAGTTTAGCAAAAGAATTAAACTTAAAAGAAAATGATACTTTTATCATATCTTTTAAGACTAAAGATGGGATGTATAATTCATTAAATTTAGAAGTATTAAATATATATATGACTCCTGATTCTATTTTGAATTCATCATCTATAATAATACCATATAATGTTGCCAAAGCTTCATTAAATATCGATTCTTCTACAAATATTTTAGTAAAAACAAAAGATTTGAAAAAGGTTAAAATCTGGTCATCAGATTTAAGTAAATCACTGCCATATACTTCAATTAGCAACTGGATGGAAGAAGGAAAAGAGATTATCGAAATTTCAAAGACAAAAGGTAAGTTTTCTGGTGTTTTTATATTTTTTATTTTAATAATAGCAGCAATTGGCATCACAAACACGATGATAATGTCTGTTCATGAAAAAACAAGGGAGATCGGTACATTAAAAGCCCTTGGTATGAGTGAAAAAGAAATAGGTAAAATTTTTTCTTATGAAGGACTTGCTCTTGGTTTATCTGGCTCTATTTTTGGAATAATACTTGCTCTACCCTTAAACTTTTATCTTGCAAAAGTTGGATTAAATGTCGCTGCAATGATGGATATAGATTTAATTGCTGAATTTGGACTTCCACTTGTATTATACTCTTCTTTTCCAATAAAAGGATATGTTGGAGCATTTTTCCTTGGTGTTATTGTCTCATATATTTCAACATACTCAACTGCAAAAAAAGCAGCTAAACTCGAAGTGGTAAAAGCATTAAGGACTATTTAAGAAAATTAAATTTTATTTGTAGATATTATAATTTAAAATTAGGATAGTATTAATTTTTAAACCGAAATCAGAATAGAATTAATACTTAAATATAAATTAGTAGAAAATTAATACTAAACTATAGAATTAGTAAGAGGATTAATACTAAAATATAGAAAAGGATAAGGTTAAAATGTAAATTAGTAAAGGAATATAAATAAGGAT